>Ga0181612_165894_pt1 | contig 17641 bp, 18 predicted proteins | sample HoacroProtozoa21_FD_119630 | JGI IMG/M metagenome (GOLD analysis project Ga0181612, IMG submission 119630) | Hoatzin crop microbial communities from Cojedes, Venezuel. Combined Assembly of Gp0051906, Gp0051904, Gp0051908 | reverse complement strand
TAGGATTCCCTGCTTCGGCATGGGGGGTTGGACTAGATGACCCACAGAGGTCCCTTCCAACCCCTAACATTCTGTGATTCTGTGTGACCCAAGGTGCTTAGGACTGAAACACCAAAAGGGTGGATGGAAGTACGGGAGACAGAAAAGCACTGCTCACTGGTACAAATTAGCTGCAACCAGGGGATTGCAGGAATGGGAATGGAGCCTGAAAAGCTCTTTCAGGCTTACGAAACAAGGGAAGGGAAGAAATTCACCAAGCTAAAATTCTTGGAGGAATATGTTATATGTGTACGCTGTAAGATAAAGCCATGGGCAGACAGCACTGTCTGGGTGATGTCCTCATCCACGGCACCCCTGCATGTTTTTCGAACATGTTTTTGAAGAAATCTGGGTCTTGAAAACAAAAAGCTATGGCTAGAGATATTCAGGAATGACAGTGGCTTTCTTCACTCTGGCATGGCACCCCTTGCAGAGCTGAACCAGTGTGAGTCAAGCGCGCAGCAGTGTCCACACGTAATGGTCCTGCACAGGGTGAAAGTTTGGGTCTCCCGTTCTTGGAGCCTTCTGCTTTGGAAGGACCCTTCTCCTTCTTCTTTCCACCACTGCAAAAAAGAGCTGCTTTCAGTGGAACTTTTGCCACAGCTAGGTTTTCCTGCCCACCCTCCCTGGGCTGGGAGAGGGAGGAAGACCTTTACCTGCTGTTCGCTTCCGGGCAGGGGGCACCATGAAGGAAACGGGACCCAGGCATCTGACGGCAGCTTTTTCGGCTGGATTTCGGTTTGCCTGCTGGGCTGGGGTTGCAGCTGGCTCTCACTGAGAGCAGAACATGCCTTCTCCTGCTGATTTCTGCTTGCCATATTGATTGCAGCAGGGTATAATGGAGAGAAGTCAGGCAGAAAGCCAGCCACCCTTGGGAATGATTAAAGAGCAAGCAGAAAAGGATAGAAGTGAAGAAAAACAGGCTGACACTTACGATCTGGTGGATTCGGAGCAAGTTATGCCCTTTTCTCCAACTCTTCCCAGCCCGGTGCCCGGGACAGTGCAGCAGCCCCTCTTTTGCAGCTCTGCCCAAAAGAAGCATCGTATCGAACCCCACGTACGTGGGGAACAAAATCCCCAGAACGTGTACAATATCCCTATTTTGCATGGATTTGCAGGCTGATTATTCCGAGCGTAGCCAAGGAAAGGTAAGGCTATGACCCATTGTTTTCGTGCGATCAATTGAATACTGTCATTTGCATTTAAAACGCTCTGAATTCACACTGTCAATATGCCAAACAGCTGCTCGGGCTTTTCAGCATTCCATGGTGACAATCACACTATCGTACATCATTGGCACCAGGATTTGCAATACTCTCAGTGTCAAAATTTTGTGGGTTTTTTTTTTTTAAGAAAAAAAAAATCTCCCCCCCCCAAAATACCCAAACCTGTGAAAAATCCGCTTTTAAAATGATGGCGTTCGATGCTGCTAAGCAGGCCTTCACAGATGCCAACATATCAAAATTCATCTCTTTTCTTCCTCTCCTACAATTAAAAGGTAGTTAAGAAAGAGGCTGTTCCTGATAGATCCACCTTCTGTTTTCTCCTTTGTATGCGTATTATTCATTAGAAGCCTAATAAGAGTTTCAAAATGCTCTGTGCCTCTGCCAGCAGGGCATATGTATGTAGACATGTGCTTGTGACAGATAAGTACATAAACAGCATATTGGCACCAGAAAGACATCTGTGCCTAGAAAAACGCTTGTGATATGTACATAAATGACATTTTAGCTCTAGTCAAGTCCTTGTGGCTTTGAGAGGAATATGTGACTGTACTCTTCTCTGTGAATACTGAAAAGGTGCATCTTAGAAAGGAGAGCATTTTAGAGGTTTACGGAGAGTCGGAGGAAGAGCTGGGATGCGGGAAGCCGCCCCGCGCAAACAGCCGGGGTTGCAGCCTTGGCTCTGCCAGGTTGCAGCAGACGGCGGTGGAGTCTTGCCGGGGGGATCGTGGGCGGCTGCCGCCGGCAGTGCCTTGAGCACGGCCCCCGCGGGGGGAAGCACCCGGCACCCCCAATATCTGATTCGATACGGCCGTATGGGGTCTGCCATGTGGGACGGCTCGGGGCTGGCAAAGGCGATGCAGCTCCTGGCTATGAAGGGAATAAAATCTTGGCCCAAAGACCAAAAAGTCAGGGGGTGATCCAAGGTCCGGAGGCATGGGGAGTGCTCCCTGTGGCACGTTCTGCTGCCTAGATTTAATTATCTGGCTGATAAATCTGAAGCGCAATCCCTTCAACACAGCTGTCTTCTACAGCAGAAAAGGGACATTTCAGTCCATCACAGAAGTGGACCAAACGTCCTGTCTTCTGGGATCCCTTCCTGGACTGCACGACGGGACACTCTGTAGGTCTACTCACACCACTTGGATTAGGCTGATAATGCCTCAGTTTACCCATTCATGGTGACACTTGCCTGCCTTACAGCTTTAATTATTGCTGGAAATGTTATTGTGGCCAGAAGGCTATAGTTGAGAGATTTGTGGGAGTCCCAGAAAAACCTGGAGAATATTTGCATCTAGTCTTGGGTAGGAGAGAGAGAAGATGCAAAATTGGAGGCATTTTAGTATTCACCACGCATGCACAGCAGTAAATATGGACTTGGCTCCCTGATTCAGGGCTTGAAGTCAGATTCCCAGACACATTTGAGCCCTGAGGTCCCACAAGAGCACTTATGTCCCAGTGAAATCACCCCAAGCTGGGAACTTCATCTTAAGGACTGAGTTCAAGCACATCGTTCCTGAGCTTGCTCTGGGAGGTATGGATGCCCCAGCACGCTCTGTTCCTTGCCTTCTGCAATTACAAATCTCCTGTACATTTCCTTTGATCCAGTAAAGCAAATCCTAAAAGTAAATGAATGTCCAGAGCTGCCATGGCCATTAGGACTCACCTGGGCTGGATCATGAAACGGCAGTTACACCTGCATGAAAGCCCTCTGGGACGTGGCCTTAACATGCATATCGGGGTGGTCGCTGCTGTTCACCAGCTTGCCCATGGTGAAAAATGCATCAGTCATTTGAGCCTGATATGAGGGGGAAAGAAACCACAAAATATTCCTTGGTGTAAATCAGAATGGGCCCTTAGACTTCACTGGAGCCTGTCGGCTGATGTGACCAGAGCACATGGCTTTCCAGGTGGGTGGGGGTCTCACCTCTAACATGGTGGATGCAACCACAGTGGTGGATGAGCTGTTACTTGCCTGAAAAAAAGTGTTCAGGGGGAAAATTGTCTCCAGTCATTCTCATTTTGCATGTGATTTTTCTTACATATGTTTCTAATCATTAAGAAATTCTGTAGCTTAAATAATGCTCTGAAAGTACGGTAACTGTTGGACTACATTCTGTTGTAACCTTATTGAATTTCACTTCTCTGGAAAAAATAATGGGATACTATATCTTGAAAAACAAATGGTAATTGCATTTTTAACAGAATGTTTCTCTTTGTGTTTCAAAACCTTCTGCACACAGTTAGACATCTAGCCAGGGAAGAAGGTACAAAGCATATGGGCCAATTTCCGTCTGTTGGCTGTTCAAGATGCCTTAATATTCAAGCAGTGATGCGTGTGTGTCCATGCAATATGGCACAATTTATCTATGCAGTACCCATGAGCTCAGGTGAGGTGAACAAAAAGTTGTATACTGCGTTCTTAAGAGGTATTCAAAGAGAAATTGGGGAAGGTGGGTTTACATCCCGCTCCCTATTAGATGTGCGGGTGTACATCCTTATCTTACATTAACTGACATTTTGGCTATCTGGACCACAGAAGACCAATGTTCCTGTGTTCATGGTGCTGGCTGGAGGCACAGGTTCACCTTCCAGGTGACCGGGACAGCTGGGGGTCTAGACGAGACTGTAAAAAATAGGAATTGTCCAACACTCTTGTACTGCCCATGCGCTGCAGCAATATGACTTCCTCAGTGCTTTGGAGATTTGCACGTCACTGTGTGCTGGGAACTGATTGATTAAATCCTGGGACCCAAAATAGCTTCATCGCAATGCAGTTTGGTAACATGCTGGTGTTATTGTCTACCAAGGTTAGGAGAGCCCCGGTAATACTGGAATACTCTTCCCTAATTTTTAGTAAATCTGGCGTGTCAAGGACTTTGTGAAGAGATGCATTTGGACATGTGAAGCTTCAAGGCAAAGTAATAGGCTTGAGGTTTTTGACTGACAAGACACATGTGATTACATGCAAAATGTGCTCCTCCTGCTAAAAATAACATTTTTCCTGTCAACCACGATGCATCCACCCCCACAACACCACCCAGAAGAACACATTAACACCTTGGCTTTGCACGTAGCCCGATTCACAGCAGCCACAAGTGGTAGAGGGATCTGCACTCTGTGTGCATGCTGACAAATCATATGGCATAGCGAAGAACAGAGGAGTGAAACTGGGCTAGCAGAAGTTGACGCCTTATCATCACAGTCCCTTTGAGCATGCTGTAGGCTGACACCTCCACCAACCGAGTCATCTCCCCGATGCCAGGATGAAGAGCACGAGCCCACTATCCTGATTTAGCCTCTGGGAAGCAAGGCTTGGCTTGCCATACTGGGAAGGGTGGAACAGGTGCATTGATGCAAATGGGTACAGAAGCATCATGCGTGAACTGGCATGGGGACAAGCAACGCATGTCCAACCATTGCTGCTCACAGTTGTGCTACCGTGACATGCAAAATACACTTCATAGACCAGTGATGTGAGATGTTTCTCTCGTTACGGCTCCCCATTTGGTGCCTAATACCATTCAGAAACCTGTAAATAATATTTCAAATCAAGAAATGTTGGTTTGCAGGCAGATGTTAGGCTTAAAAAAGACTCCTGCGATGACTACGGTGCAGGCCTGTCATACAGCCTGTGTGTGCTTCTGCTGGCACTGCAGTCACCAAGGTAATGAAAGACATGGACAGCAAAGCTTTTAAAAGTAGTGAAAGACTGGAGAATACAAAGATTTTTTTCCAAATTGTCATTTCCTATGAAAATTTGCTTTTTTTTCCTGAAGAATTTTGAAGACTGTCCTGGTTTTGACTGGGATAGAGATAGTTTTCCTCTCAGTAGCTGTTGTGTTTCAGACTTAGTATGAGAATAACTTTCATAATATGTTTTATGTTGTTTGTACTTGTTGCTAATATGTCAAGGACTTTTTCCAGTTTCTCATACTCAGCTAATGAGGAGCTGTGCAGGAGCTGGGAGGGAGCATAGGCAGGCAGATAGCCCAAGCTGGCCAATGGACATACTCCATACCATAGACGTCATGCTTGGTTTATAAGTGGGAGTTGCCCCGGGGGGGAGTGCCCTCTTTTCCAGAAGTTTCAACTATACCTTTTTTTTTCCAGGAGTTCAAACTTTTCAGTGGGTTTGGTCTTTTTCAGGAAAACTGACATCCACGATCATTGCTCTGAGGTCATCAGGTGGTGAGAACATTATGTTGTATATAATTTGTTTCACATATTCATCATCATCATTATTATTGTTGTTGTTGCTATTATTGTTGTTGCTGTTCTCAGCATTAGTATTTCCTTTGTTGTCTTATTAACCCGTGGTTATCTCAACCCATGAGTTTTACCTTTCATCCATTTCTCCTCCCAATTCCACTGGAGGCGAAGAGGAGGGGTGAGCAAGCAGCTGTCTGGTGTTTAGTTGTTGACTGCTGGGTTAAACGACGACAAAGACAATAAAAATTCACTGCTCTTCTGAAATTCTCACCATAACTTCTAGGCAAATAATTTGAAAAATCATTACTGACAGTTTTGCTTCAGTATAAATGTAGATTGTTTGCAAAGGAAATCTCTTCAAAGAAAAAAAAAAAAAAGACCTGGAAACAAGTTGTAGCTAAAATACTGGCAGGCAACGCGAGGTTGATTCACAGTCACAGAGGTCACTGCTGGTATCCACTGCAGCCTTCCTCCAGGACAGCACGAAGCTTTATTCAAAGGAGATTTTCAGAAAACCCAGGAGATTTAAATGCATAAGGTCCAATCTCTTCTTTAGTTGGCAAGTGCATGAGCCTATGCTTCTTACTCTTGAAATTAAGCTCCTTTAACTGTCATTTAACTGGTTGGGCAGAGCCCTGGACTCTTAGAGTTCTTCTCTTGTCTGAAGTTCACCTGATGACTCCGGCAAAGCCGGGCAGGCTTTGGTAGGCGTTGAAGGCATCCAGCCCTTTGCAGACAGCACTTAGCACTTAACAGGATCAGCCCCTTGGCTACTGGTATGGTGTCCATCACCTCAGATGCCTCACTGTTTTTTAAATTATGCAACGCCCACCATATGTAATTAGCCAAGTAAGCTGCTTTCACCTAACCTCAGATGTTTGTAATGCTTGTAATCCCAGCTAGGTGTCTGTATAAAAGAGCGCCTTCTTAAGGGCAGAAAGAAGAAATATTCCATGAGAAAACTAGGGAGCTGAAAGAGATGTAAAGCTAAAGGATTGCTTTTGTTTGGCCAAACACTTCAGGTTTTGGGGTTGTTTTTGGAGATTCCAGTGTTTAAACTTAGCTATTCAGCAGGTGGTCTGGCAGTAGTTGTACATGAGAAAGCGGCTCGCCCATGGCAAGTCCTGTCCTCAGTAAGGTATCAGTATCTTCGCTTGTTTTCTTTTCTTTTCAGTCCTTTCTAGCTCCCGTTTTAGAAAATGTAAAATCAGCATCAAGTCCCTTCGTGGGATGAAAATTCATGAGTTCATCAACCAAGATGGTGCTTCAGTTTTGGCCTGATTTGGTTTCTCTCTTGGAAAAGCTGAACGGTCGGACACTCCTGGTAGTCCTGGTCATGTTTCTTTTGATTATTGACCTCATGAAAAAGAGACGTCCCAGAAATTTCCCTCCAGGGCCACAGCTCTTTCCTCTCGTGGGAACCATTGTGGACTTTAAGCAGCCCCTCCATCTTGCGCTCCAGAAGGTAAGAGCTCCATGGACTTTTCTCCTACTAACAGTATTTTACTTCTTCAGTGACTTTTGTCACCAACCCTGCAAAGCAAGGGCAGTCTCTGAAGAACTATCTACAAGATAGGACCCTTCTTTGTTTTATCTCTTACTATCACCTCATCTTCCAGAAGTAGGAAGGTCCAATGGGAAAGGAACCTGTAATGGAGGAAGACCTGCATGTTCCTCATCTTTCTTCCTATCTGACCATGACCATATTCTGCTGGAGGCCCGGAAGGGTCTCGTGAGGTCTGGGTGAGGCTGGGACAGTGATGCTAAGTGCTGTGTGAGAAGTGAACTGTTTGGACTGTGAGCATCACCTCTGGAAATTGTATTGTCCTTGTCTTTGCTCAGAGGCCAACAATTTTCCCCATTACATCCAAAAGAAACCTTAAAGACTGAGTTAACCATCCCTATGGCTTCTTCTGTGTTACAGTAAGAGGCAGTGATTGCTCTGGAAAGGTTTCCAGAGCTTTGCCTCCCACCAAAGCCAACAAAAGAGAGATATGCTTCTCTGAAAAAGTGGAAGGACAAATTCTGAGTTGCTGGTTGCGAATAGACTTTCTGGTGACTACTTATCTCTTGCTTTTACCTAGCAGGCTGATGCCACCGTATCTAACCTGGGTTTTCACAGGCAACTAGCATGGGTGTCCCCTTGGGGAAGGCTAAGGTAGCGTGCTCAGGATATTTTGTCAATACACACAGTTATTATTAATGAAATTAGTCACATTCATTTACATGTACACAATGACTGAGACATTCATTTGGCCCCAGACCGGTTTCACAAGTCACCGCAGCAGTTCAGGGTGTCCTTTCCTGTAGACTCATAACAAGAAGAGGATGGCCTGAGGTCCTTGGCAGAGTGGGGCCTGAGAGAGGATATGTCACCCTTTGCTCTTGTACATCAGGGATTTGAACGCTGAACAGGAGGCAATAATGCTAGCAAAGTCCATGCAAGGAAAATAGGTATAATTTGGTCATAAAACAATTCAGGCTTAAAATTAGAAGTAGGTTTCTATCCATCAGCAGTTAGAATCACCTTCTAAATGGAATAGCTGGAGTAAGAAACCACATACTTTAGACAGCAAGTTGATGAAAGGGATTATTTGCTGTGCTTTGCCCTCAGCAGCAAGAGCCTGGGCGTGGTGACACAGGTGATGCCTTCATCTCTTGTACCTTTCCTGTGAAGAAGAGGGATGGAGCAGATGCCCACCAGTTACAAAGCAAGCAATGTCCTTGTTACAAGTTAAATTAATGCAACTGCCTGGTGAAACCCAGGTCATACCTGTTAACAAATATAAGCAAATGATCTCTCCCACACTCTAGCTCTCGAGTATTTTTTATGCTGCCTCCAGCCTTCGTGGAATAGTTTAGGTTGGATGGGACTTGCAGACTTGGTTTTGGGTTTTTCTTAAGTCTTCTTGCTCCAAGCAGGACTCAATTCAAAGTTAGATGCCATTGTTCGAGGTTTTGTCCAGGTGAGTTTTGAAAACCTCCACCTTCTTGCTCTCAGAGTGTGATGAACTCTCTTTCAGCTTACTGGTCGGTATGGGAACATCTTCAGCGTGCAGTTTGGAAGTCTGACTTTTGTGGTAGTCAACGGGTACCAGATGGTGAGAGAAGCGCTTGTCCACCAGGCTGAAATATTTGCAGACCGGCCAAATATTCCACTCCTCCAGGAAATATTTAGAGGCTTTGGTAAGCACAGCCACCAGGATTGTGGTACAATTTTTTAACCTATTTGCAATGATAACAATTAGAGTGAAAGAAACAGGTTGAACTCAACTCTTGCTAACTGCACCCACAAAAGCTTGCACGGAGGAAGGCAAGGACTGAATTCAGCCGAGTAATCTCACAGGTGTATGTTTTAATCTCTCTGGGATATAGGGAAGGTGATGATGGGATCAAAGTCAGGTCTTGGTGAAAGAGGAGAAATAAATGCAAGCTGCCCAGCAATCGATACACTTGAAGAGTTTTCCCTTGCTTTTTATTTCTCCTTTACTTTCTCTCCCCCCGCTGCATGTAGCTCCAGAGACGGGGTATGGTGCTCCTGCCTGCAGCTCTGCCAACAGCGTGATAGTACTTATAGTATTTTGGCTTACACCTTTTTTTCCCACGCAAAGTGACAAAGTAGCAGATTAAAGCAAATCCATAGAGCTAGATCTTTAGCATAAGCCAATTATTTTTGAAATTAATTCCCAGGCAAAGCTATAGTTTTTCAGTGTCTACGGGGTTTGTTTTCTTTGGTTTGGGGTTTTCGTTTGAGACAAATGGCCATTTCTGACTCCTGTCACTCATACATGACCCAGAGTGAGGTTTGTTCATTTGATTTTCCACTGACAGGGCTCATATCATCAAATGGGCATATATGGAGGCAACAGAGAAAGTTTGCTTCAGCAACACTGAAAAGCATTGCTGTGAGTTTTGAGGAAAAAGTGCAAGAGGAGAGCCGGTACCTTGTGGAGACGATCGAGGAGGAGAAAGGTGGGTGGTTAAGGTACAGCACCATGCCCACAGCTTCCAGCTATATGAACGATGAGAAGGAAAACTCTTACTCCAACATGGCTCCCAACACAAAAAACATTTATTTAATAACTTAAATCTCTATCTTACACTTCCCAGACTGCGCCTTTTAACACTTCTTTTAGAACTCAGGCCTATTATTTTAGTTCTTCCTTATTAATATTAAGCAAATATATACTAGGTGTTTATTAAAACTTGCATGTTTGTGTGGTTAAGAAAGTCTCTCCTGTATTCTGCAAAGGAATAAATGCAGCTCTCCTGCTGTCAGGCACGTATGCTCAGAGGCTTAGTTAACCTTTGCTTGTCCTTGGTTTTGCAAAGTATTTTAAAACTTGTTTAGTCAGGCTTTCCTTTTGTGTTGTGCACAGATGAAGCATGTGCCTTGTTCTTTTATGGTCCAGCTTTTAAGAACTGCCAGAGGGATATTAGTAAGAATAATTTGTATGTTGGTACATGGGTGATGTTGCATTTCAGCTTTAAATAGAAGCAGATGGGGTTTAGCTAATTCTATGGAGCTATATATAGTAAACAAGAAAGATCTAAATAGGAATTGTGAAATTATATACTGAACTTGCTCCATTTTAATTGCTGTTGCACTGAACAGGCCAAATACTTCATGTTGCCAATTGATTATAGTCCTTTATAGTCCTAATCAATAAACTAATTAAGCTGCTGGCTTGGGCCTTTCTTCCCATTAGTAATGACAAATAGTGATCATGTCCATCACTCTAATATGTGAGCACCAGCCCAGTTTAATTACTTTCTTGAAGAGTGGAGAGATCAGCAGTCCTGTGCACAGTGCCTTGCATTTCAAAGTGACGCTCCCCAGGGCAGCGACAGCAGCTCAGGGCTGTACTGGATTCCTTTAGTCCTTTGCATCACGGCAAGTAGCTCTCCAGGCGGCCTAAGGGTGCCCTAGGAGGTGAGGGTCTCTGCTCAATAGGTCTCCCAAGGACCACAGATGTGAGGAATGTGACACCATGCTTTACTCTTTTAGGAGCTACATGCATCACATCTATGGACCATACCAGCTATTGCTGGATTTTATAGGCGGCCACAGAGGATTGCAGTCCTCACCCTCTCCCTTCTCTCCCATGCCACCTGATTTCTTTGTGATGGAGAGTTAAAGGCCAGTGCAAGGAATTTTTGCAGTGCAGTTAGTCCTGAGCTCCCTGCCCTGGGCTAAGCTTTAAGGCACCCTCTCCTGCTGTTGAAAATTGGCACCAAAACCATGTTGGAGCACGCAAGCCTGACAGCGATAGCATGGCATGCTCCCAGTCGTTTTCCATGGAAAATGGTTCAAACCCTGCTTCAGCAGCTCTGTGCTAACACAGGTGTGTGTCAGGAGCCTGGGCTGGAGACAGGAGGGGATGTCCTTGGAGAAAGGATGTTGTGGCACACAATGTCCAACCTCCAATGGCATGCTGGAGGTGACAGGCATGGTGTGGACCCCAGGACATGGAGTGAAGCCTTAGCATCACCATGGGCGAAAAGCAGGTGAGGTCTCACCCCAAATTCACAAGTGTTGATCTGGTAGAGAATGTGGTTTTGAATGAAACTTTAAGGAAAGAAAAGGAAAGCTGTATTTCATTTTGTTTCCTCCAGGACAACCATTTGACCCTCATTACAAAATAAATAGCGCTGTTTCAAATATCATCTGTTCCATAACTTTTGGGAACCGCTTCGACTACCATGACAACCGTTTCCAGGAATTACTGCACTCACTGGCTGAAACGCTGCTGCTCATCGGAAGTTTCTGGGGCCAGGTAAAGCCAGTCGGATGCTTTTCTAGCTTCAGCTGCACATAAGAGCTCAGAAACTGGAATTTCTAAGGCACTGATGTAATCTGATTTTCCCTGTAGAAAAAGAGTCATGTTGTGAGGGAAACGACCACAAGTATTGTTTTACATGACACTGGGTTTATACACAAAGATCCATCAGGAAAGCAAGGAAGCAAGTTAAAATTATTGAGGCACATGGAGAAAAAACACTGCAGGATTGTGAAACCAATCTTATTCCTGACATAGCTGAAGGGGAAAGGAAAAGCCTTAAAAATATCTGTGCTTCTATAAAAAGAAGAGTCAATTAGTAGCACTCGGTGAAAATTCCCTTCTTTTCCCCCATCACTTTCCCAACCAGTTTCTCAAAGAACTTTTATTTATGACAAAACTGTCAGAGAGTCCAGATTTATAACCCAAGTAGGCGGATGTGGGGACACAGCTTCTGAATGGCTGCACACCATGAGCCAGGTCTGATCTCAGCCCCCTCCACAGACCCCAACAGGAAGGAGGTCCTCTGCATTCACACTGATTTCTGACTGCAGTGACCACATTAGGTGACAGCTTTGGCCACCCAATATTTAAGAACTTTATCAGCAGAAAACATCTGGCCAATTCTCATCTTGTTTGTACTTGCTCACATCTGTGTAACTAAACTGACTTTTGTAGCAAAACTGGTTTTTTTTCCCTGGTAGCAAGCAGAGCTAGGAAGTTGTGCTACCGTCTGAACTGTGATATGTGCTTTTTTTCTAACTCCAGAAATGTTCTTTTGCTCTGTTTGATTTCTCACCAGCTGTATAATGCTTTTCCTTTGGTCATGAGATGGCTACCAGGACCCTTTAGGAAAATCTTCTGGCACTGGGAGAAACTTCAATATTTTGTGAAGGGAGTGATCGCAAAGCACAAGGAGGATTTGGACCAGTCTGAGGCAGGAGATTATATTGACTGTTACCTGAAGGAAATAGAAAAAGTAAGCAAGAAATACCTAAAGCTTAACCCAAGAAATGAGCAGACCAGACTCAAAGCTGTTTTGTCACAGGAGCCCATGCCTCCCGCATTGCCTTCTTCTCCCTACCTCTTCCATGTCAAACTTTTTAGCAACAGCAGGAGCCTGATCACTTTGAAAACACACAGATCTTTTTTTTTTCATTTGGAAGTATTTACACTTTGTCTTCTTCCATTTTTCATTCTGTCATGTGGCGTAGGAGGACTCTCGGGAAACATGTTCATGTTTCTATGAGAGCTCTCAGGCCTGTGTTTGCTACTGTGAAACTTCACATCTTAAAAAGTTACCTGCTTTCAGAAGTCACTGTACACCAAACAGGGTGTCTTTCAAAGCAGTCTGCAGGGCTTGAAATTCAATGAAAGTAAAGGGTAGAAATTTCTAAGTCATGAGGTGATGGATAATAAAATAGCAGTACTCGACTTATGTAAAAATGGTTTTGGATTGGATTCTTGAAAGCACCTCCTCCCTAATAAGCATTTTCATTGCCATGCTTTTCTCCAAGTTTAAGGGTGACAGCAGCTCATGTTTCCATGAGGAAAACCTGCTGTGCTCCACCTTGGACCTCTTCTTAACTGGGACTGAGACGACGGCAACCGCCATCCGTTGGGCTCTGCTCTACATGGCCGCGTACCCCCACATTCAAGGTAGGGCCACTGATGGGACCTTCATTTAGCCCAAAAGCAGATAAGTGAACCTCAGAAAATGGAGCTATTTCCATCTTTACCACCTGTTGGACATGCCTATGCCCCAGGTTTCTTACTGAGAACCTTCTGAGCACAGGATTTTTTTTCTTTCTGTAGAGAAAGTGCAGCTTGAAATCGACACTGTGATTGGCCAGTCCCACCAGCCCACCATGGCTGACAAGGAGAACATGCCGTACACCAGCGCAGTGCTGAGCGAGGTCCTGCGGATGGGCAACATCGTGCCTCTGGGGGTGCCCAGGATGTCCACCAGCGACACCACCCTGGCCGGCTTCCACCTACCCAAAGTATATGGGGACCACTAGCCCTCCCACTGCCCCACCAGAGCAAGGTCTTCATGGCCCAAGTCCCAGGTCTCATCTGGAGGGGAACTGATCAGCAGGATCTTACAGTGATATAACAGTTATATAGAAAATACAAGCCCTCCTGATGGACGCTGTAGAGTTTTTATGGGTCTCACCTCCTTATGGAGGAGAATTGTGAGAACCTAGAGTATTAGTCATAATTTTAAGTTTTACAAGGTTTATCCCTTAAATTTTATACAAGAAACCCTCCAGGCATTATGGGAGTAAAGGGCCAAGAAACATAGGAAAGCCAACAGTTTGGGTTTGTTAACTCCACAGAGTATTAAAAATCGCCTGTTAAAAGTAGCACTTGATAAAAGCCAGGTAATGGGTATTGATGTGTACACACTGTTCTGGCATTATGAAGGCAAATATGAGATTTAGATATATCTAGACTCTTCCATGTATATGACTGGTTGCGTCAAGGAAAATTAAAAATAAAAAATCTGGGCATTTTGCTCCACACTGATTAGTATGTTTTTCTTTTTCTGATGGAAAATGTGGAGATAAACCAGAAGAGGGTTTAAAAAAAGAGCACAATAAAGTGGATCAATTGACAATTATTTAGTTAAATTGCTTCAAGCTCTTATGGGAACACAGTGTTACTAATTTAAAGTTGGTTTATCTTAACATCATCAGTGACAGCAGCACAAGGTACAGATCAACACTATGGTGATATATAGAGGCGCACAGAAGTGAACAATCCTGTAGGCTTTCACCCTCCTTTAATTACATAGCTTAGGAAAAAACATTTTGCCCTTGGAAAAAAAATGTAGTTCACATTATGTGTGGAACAGAGCTAATAATAAACCAGTCTGACAACACGTCGGCTCTTCTCCGTCACGTAATCGCCCGTTTTCTCCACCTCTTGCAGGGCACCACCCTGATGACCAGCCTGACTTCGATAATGTTTGACAAAAACGTGTGGGAGACACCAGACACCTTTAATCCAGAACATTTCCTGGAAAACGGCCAGTACAGGAGGCGGGAGGCTTTCCTGCCCTTCTCTGCAGGTAGGATGATGGATGGGGAGATGTTTTTCCTCTTTGCAATGCGTTTTTTTTTCCCCCAAGACACCCCCGCCAGAGCAGGGGGTACCGTTCCTTGTCTGTCTTTCAGCCCATCCCCACAGTGAAAATTCCAGTAACAGTTAATACTGACTGCTCAGAGCAGGAGTGAAAACAATTTGTTATCATGGGATGAAAAAAATAAGGCTCTTTGCTCTTGCGCAAGCTGCAGAAATGTTTTTATTCACTGAGTTTCCCCTTTTCCTCTATCGGAAGAGCCGTCGCAGTTTGCTCAGCAGTAAACTTCTGGGGAAGGATTCTGCAGAATGTGTGGGTGAACATTGCCACCTAACCTTTCAAGGAAGAAAAGCTCCTGCAGCCTGTGCAAGGAGATGAGTGCGAGAGGAGCCCGAGGGGTGGCTGATGCTCGCTGGGGACTCGGTGGGCTGATTTTTGCTCCTTTTCCAGGCAAGCGGGCTTGTCCCGGGGAGCAGCTCGCCAGGACCGAGCTCTTCATCTTCTTCACAGCCCTCCTGCAGAAGTTCACCTTCCGGGCGCCGGCGGCTGCTGCGCTGACCTTCGCCTTCACGCTCAGCCTCACGCGCTGCCCCAAGCCCTTCCAGATCTGCGCGCTGCCTCGCAACTGAGGCCAGCGTGGGTCCGTCCCATGCTTCCCCTGTTTCAGCCCTCCACAATTCAGAAAGTGTCCCTTCTCCCATCCACCCCACAGATTTTGGTCCAAAATGCAGGGTTGCAGATGTCTAGCACGCACCAACGTGGGGGTGGCAGTGGGAAGGGCAGGAGGGCCACATCCTGCACACTGCAATGGGGACTACCCTTGGGGCTCTTCCCTTCACCTCCTGCCTCCTCCCTTCTGTCAGTTTGGCAAAATGCATGAATTTAAAAGCCTTATTTCCTAATTTCTGCCATTAGCACCTCTCCTACTGCCAGCTGCAAAACCATGGACACGCTGGGTCCAGGATGGCTCTTCCATAGGGATACGTCCACCGCCCAGAGCCCATTTAGCAACCCCTAAATCCCAGTGCTGCAGCACCCTGAATGGCCACAGGCTGTGTTTTCTGAGGTCTCCCTGGTCAGCGGAGGCAGCTGACCTCGGTCATCCAAGCTCTGGGTTCATGCCTCAGTGCCAGTTTGGACTTCCAGTTGGCCATGGTTGATTCTGAGGCTCTGGTGCCTTGGCCTCAGTTTGCTGTGCGTTCCCAAAACCACCATGTTGCTGCTTTGCAATGGAAATAGAGATCCTTGCATCAGAGGCATGCAGTTTTTTAATATCATAAGTATATGGAAGCTTTAATTAGGAGGCTACAGGGTGGTAGAAGCAGCTTCTACTGTAGGCCAACCCAAGCAGGATGGCATGAGGAGCCATGGCTCCAGGACACAAATGGCTATAAAATTGCAGAATTGCAATTGTATGAAAGGGAAAGGCTTATCCAGAAAGGTTTGTGGTAGTAAAACACATAACGGGAAAGAAAAGTTTTGAAAAAATTATCGCATGGGATTGCTTAGGAGTAGTTTAGCTGAAGCCCAACAGGACAAGAAGCAGCAGAGAGTGTCAGAAGGGTCGTGACCCGTGGCAGCTTGCCGCTGGCTGTCGGGAAGGAAACGGCGGCTCAGAGGCTTTGCAGTGGGAAGTCACGAGCTTGTCTGCTTCCCTTCTGCTTCTGGCAAAGATTTGTGGCCATGCACAACGGGAAGTCCGTAGCATGGGGCCGCGGAGGTGGCTCAGGGTCATGGCACCGCCTGGGATGGAGACACTGCTTCTGCCCATACCAGCATCTTTTTGGAAGAGTTAATTAAATATCCAACTTGTGGAGAATTTTTCCATTGCGGTAACCAAGCATTCTCGCTTTGAAATGCAGTCTCCCCTGTGCTTTTCTTAGGAATATAGTCACAGCTAAGATATTTTTTTTTCCTCACCTTTCATAAGTGACTTTTCTATGTGGACGCATGTAGGACACTGAGGAGTTAACAGGAAAACAGGATTAAATCAAAGTTCATTTCCACCGGCTTTAGCCTCCATCTCTGGCAATAACCGCTGCGTTACAAAGCAATCGCTGTGCAGTGGCAGATTTATGCCGCATGGGAGAGTCCTTTGCACACCACATCCCTGCCACGCCGGGCACACAGGGATTGTGTCGATGAGCTGCCCTTCTAACTGATCATTTCAATCCTACTGCATTTAATTAATGTTTCACAGTTATAGGCTCCCATGTTTGGGGTTTTTTCTTTTGCTTTCTAAAAGAGAAAAACATAAAAGATCTGGACTTTATTTCACCTATGAAGTTTTCAGAGCCATTCAGGAATTGATACTGGTTTCTCTCCATTTTTTCTATTCACTCTGGTGTAGGTCTGGCCTCTGGTGGGTGGCTACAACTTGTATTATTTGCGCTGGCTTAGCAAACAAATGTTGATCTCTTCTCTCTCCCATTTCAAACTTGTCTTTCCCTGTTACTTTAGCGTTTCCTTGCCTATTTATGGAGAGAATAAATGATCAAAATCTTCTTCTTCTCCTTTTTGTTTTTAAATCAGTTTGGGGACACAGCCCCCCCCATTTTTAAATGTAGTGATCCCATACCATACAGGAGGGAGGCATTAATTTGTTTTATTTTTTTGAATGGAACGTCTCATTTGAGTGAAGGGGAAGATGAGCATCTCCTTAGGGTCACGCCTACCTGTGTTGAAAAGTGAGATACAAAAAGAGAGATTCCCCTCAAAAACAGTTCTATCCCCCTTAAGATCCCCCAGAAAACAGTGATTTAACTTCTGCAAATTTCTCAAGGGTGACAGTTAGGCAGTAGCTTTTCTATCGCGTGTGTGGCATTGCTCCAACTGCTGCTTCGCTGTGCCTGGTCTTTGGCACTGGACATCCCCAACAGCCATAAATGACGTCCCTGAAAGGCCAAACGAACCCTAATCGTCCTCCGGAGCATGAGGTGGCAGCTGACGGCTGTAAACGGGCGCAGAGCCACACAGCAATGGCAATCTGCTGCTGTGAATGCTTCTGCTTCTTTCATAAGAAGACTAAACACATATGTCAAAATTAAATATGTGGTGTATGTGCATGATCGCTACCTGCCTCAGAGCCACTCTTAGATGAGAAAATTCGGGGCAGACTGTAACCAGCTACCACCGAAGGGCCACAGTCTGCAGAGCTGGGCATCTCCTTTGGCTTTTCAGCACCTGCCTTAGCTTCGTCGGGCTTTGGGCAAGGCTTCAGCGCAGGCTACGGACTCAAAGGCTGAAGCAGGTGGGAAGGGATGGCTGGAGGGCTCAGGGCAGGGGCAACTTCATGGCCAGAG
>Ga0181612_177024_pt1 | contig 17645 bp, 3 predicted proteins | sample HoacroProtozoa21_FD_119630 | JGI IMG/M metagenome (GOLD analysis project Ga0181612, IMG submission 119630) | Hoatzin crop microbial communities from Cojedes, Venezuel. Combined Assembly of Gp0051906, Gp0051904, Gp0051908 | reverse complement strand
CCCCCCGAGCATTATGTCAGCTCTGAGCAGTTCTGGTGTTGGCAGCAAAGATGCTGAAGCTCGCTCTTAGCACAGACAGATATTTCTGGGCATCAGCAGCTTCTGTGGAGCCCGCAGCGAAGGGTGAGATGGGACTACATGGGAGAGAGCATGAGCATGAAAGTGGGGATGATCTGAGAGTGTGAAGGCTGATGGATTTTGGCTGGGGGTCTCAGTTAATGAGGCAGGGGTGGGAAAATGATGTTAAATTTGTTAGCATAATTCGCTAATCCTAGAGCATGGAAAGCTTTTCTACACTGACTTCAGGTCTTTGAAATCTCCATGTGAAGGGTCCCAAGAATAAAAGGCAAAATGCCTATGTAAATATGCCTCTTTTGAAGTTGTGATGAAAGGAAAGAGCTATGAGGGAAAAATACGGGTTTGGTGCAATATTTTGTTTTGGTCTTAGGGACTAAACAAATAGACAAGTTGCAAAGTGTGAAACCGTCACTGAAAAACAAATGCATCTCTGAGTGGGCCATAATCATCCCAGAGATACCTCTGTGTTAAAAGCTGGTGTCAGGATAAGCCTGGCCTATTACTCTTTCCCTTCTTTGCTTTAATATTTACAGGTCGCAGGTGCCACTTAGCACAGGGATCTCAGGCTCCTGGTTGCTTTTTTGCCTGTCAACAGTATAGCCCAGCCAGAAACTGGTAAATATGCAGAAAAGCAGAGCCACTTGTGAGGTTAGAAATTGAACAGTTTACTTGATTCCCATTTGTGCGAGGAACTGCTTCAAGTACAGATCATGTCAAATAATAATACGGTTTCTGAAGAGGCTCTTTGGTTAATTCTGCTTTGGGCTGCTGCTGGCTCTGGCTGTTGTGTTCTGTGCTAACCTGGAGTCAAACATGCTGTAGTAATATTTGCAAGTGCATGTTTTAATTTTACCGGCAGTTAAAATTTTATGAGGCAGTTAGGTGTTAGTTAAAGGGCCCTTTGTAATGACTAAAAATACCAGGTGAATTTTAAAATATTGGACATTTAAATCCTCATTGCTATTTTAATTAAACCAAATTTAAATATCTGAATGACATCTTTGTTAATACATTAACAGTGTTTAGTGCTGTGAATTGACATGTAACTGGGTAGCAGTGAATTTATTATGTGGCTTAAAATACTGGCTGGTGTGTTTAAAGCTATTTTGGTTTTGCAGTTCTATTAAATGCCAACTATAATTTGCTATACAGACTGCTGGAGACCTGAATATTGATTAAGTTACCTACCAGTGTGGGCGCAATATCTGTCAGTGAACATTTATTATAAAATGGGCCTGAGATATCTTTTTTGGGAGTATCAGCAATGTGAAGGCTCTGAGCTGAAATCTGGGAGATGAGTGAGATAAGGAGGAGTTTGGTGTTTGACACCCAACCAACAATCTGTGCAAGGGCAGGGATGCTGGCTTACCAAGTGGCAGTTCAAGCACTGGTTTGGCTGATATATGAAATAATAATGTTACTGATAAAGCTTAAAAAATAACCCTACAAGAAGAAAGGGTTATTATTAACCTAGATCTGGGGTTTTAAAATGTTATTATTATTATTATTATTATTATGACCACCATACAGCCTTGCAAGCAGTTATGTCTGCCTGGCTGAAAAAGACTGGGATAGGAGGCAAGCGGGCTAGTGGAAGCGATTAGGGTTAGATGGGGATCTCAGCTGCGGCCCCTTCTGTAAAGTTAAGGGAATTAGCCTTCTGCTATCTCTGCTTTTGCCTGTCTTGCTTATTTAAATGCAAGCTTTTCAAGGAAAGTTATACAAAAAATCTTGACAGAGCCTTATGGTAGTTCAATGTTATGTGAAGATCAAGCATTCTCAAGCTTTTTCTTATTTCCTATGCTGTCTTAAGAGCTGGAGTTTCCATTTCTCCCAGCAAATGATTTGCTTCTCAGGCCTCTGCTATGGAAATTCACTTAGGGTAGTCTAAGCAGCATGGTTACAGTGACAAAAATCTAGTTAGAGTGTGGAAAAATGTGTGAATATTTTCAGAAAGTGCACTTGCTTCCTTGGCTCCCATTAATGTACGGATGCTGCAACAGACAAGGGCTCGTTCTGCTGATCTGTATTCAGAGGCTATCAAGAAGCTGCCTGCACCCCAAAGAACTTACAGTCAAGGTAACGAGTGGTAAAAAGGAAGTTTTATTTACTCTCTCTATTTTTCCAGGTCAGGTTCAGAATTAAAATGGTTTGTTAGAATCACAGCGGGAATCTGGGAAAGGTTGAGGAAACAAACTTTTAAAAAGCATTTATCAAAACAGTGAAATCACCTTCTTTCCATCTCTTGAAATCTCATTTTATTTCGCTCTTACTCAGCTTCATATTGACTTCAGAGGCAAGGACATCATTTAGAAGGGGAACCACATGATGTCAGCGATCACCCTCTCAGGAGGACACCAGGTTGCAGCCACCTTTCCTTGTAGCACCATAAATATGTTGGGGTTTTATGATCTCTTGCAACCAACTTCTGTAGAAATGAGCTACGATGTCGTGCTGTGGCCAATTAGCCCTCATGGATACATAGACTTAAAATGTTTAGCTTTGGGCAAAAGTTGTCACTGGTGTAGGTGGAGTTGCAGGAGAAGCTGAGTAACCTTGGGTTTTAGCTGAGTTCTTGGGGAGGGTTTTGCGAAAATTCATAACTCAGCGCATCAGAAATGTTACCTCTCTTTCCCTCTGTACTTGTTTAGGCCTTACGCAATTTATGGACCGTGTTGTTCTCCTTTCAAGATGCCATCAGAAAGGAACGTGAGGAGTTGTTAAAGGTTCACTAAGTCATCGAACCATTTCCTTAGTGTGGGGCACCTTTGCAGGTGTAATGATATTCATGAAAGAGCCAAAGCACAAAGGAACGGAATCTAATAAACACCTGAACTTCAGAAGGCATAATATCATGGCAGGTCATTTTTCTAAATTATTTAAGCACAGTGTTTGCTATGCACTTCTGCTATTTCTCAGGTGAGGATTTATTACCTTTTAATTCATTTAAATATCTAAAATTTATTTGATTTGGTAGGAGAAAGCAGACAGGAAGGTGAGAAAAATGGCTTTGCTCCCTTTATGGAAAATTTAATTGATGCCACCCGTATTCACTTGCAGCCAGAGGACTCGAGTAAGAGGTATGCAGATCATTTATTGTGTCTTTTGCACTGCTTTGGCATAACAAAGGCTCCTGTGTGAAAATATTCCATGGTCCAATAGGAACTGGGATAACATGCATTTTGCCTTACAGTAAAAATATTCTGAAGTTTCATATGTATTAATACAGTCCTGTGAGATACATGGATAAAAACAAGCTTTAGGTACACTATATGCATAGAAATGTGTTTTTTAAATAAACAAAATCCGCCTTAGATAAAAATTGTAGATGTAGGTGTGGCCTGAACCAGACAATTTCAAGGAATGAAATCATATGGCTTTTCAATTCTGTGTTTAGAAGTAGAAATTATTTTTGGTGATTTTGATTTATAACTTCACATCTCTTTAATAACACTAGTGTCAAGAGGCAGTGCTAGTTTGTATCTGAAACTTGAGGACCCATTTTGCACCAAATTCTGAACTACCTCCAAGATGCAGTGAGTTGTATAGTGATAATGAATGAAGTCAGTCTTAAAGTAGGCGTGTTCAAACACGTAAGGGATTTAGGAGCCAGCTCCCACTGACTTTCATGACTGCCACATTGCAGCCAAACTTCCAAAGTATTTAAAAAAAATTTTTTTTAATTAGCAGAAATTTTTAACTTGAAGTGGATTAATTAAACTACATTTTTAATTCTTATTCAGATTCAGAGTAGCCTTAGGTCAATTTATTGTATTCCATTTATGAAGGATATTGTACTGCACTGAACAAATAGTCTTCATGGGGATTTAGTACAGTTTAATAAATCCATTTTAGGACTTGATGCAGATTAGTTTTATTGTGTTCTTTTGTACAGATAAAGATTTTTAAATGTGGGGGGAGGATTTTTCAGAAAGCTAGTTTCAAGCTAAAAAAAATTGCTTTGTGTGTGTGCGTGTGTGTGTGTTAAAGGAGTAGTTTACAAGCCTAGGAAACAATACATTATGTAAAATTTAGGCAGTTAATCTGTCCATTATTTGTCAAGCAGTATGGTAAGGCTGAAATATATTCTGCAGAGGATAACTTATTCAACAGAGCTTAATCCTCCCCATCTATCACCAAATGACTTTATACTTGCATAAATTTTCCATTATTTGACCAGCTTTTACGGTGCTGGAAATGTAATGCTTGGGCTGTTAAGCCTCTTTTCCTCCATGCTGCTAGAAACTAGCTTTGCTGCTTATAATATTTTGTGCCAAGTGAGCTTTTTCCCAACGATTTAGCCACTGTTTGCTTCAAGGCACATCAGCCCACATCATTGATTTGTTGCAAATTTTTTTTGGGGGTGCAGTAGCATTTGCTTACATTGAAAGTAACTTTGCAGAACTCAAGAGTTTGGTTAGGAGCGGGAATTAGGGAAGATGCTTTCCAGTTCAAGGGAATGTGAATTGATCCACAGTTAATAAATTACAACAGTAGCAGCAGCAGCGTATTTGTAACTGAAATGAGAAGACAGAAGAGATGTCATTCTGCTGTTGTTCCCCAGTCCCATCAGCTGGAAGCTCTTCGCTAGCCGTGGACCGATTTGCATCTCTTCTCCATCCAGGAAATCTGTGGCATGGGACCAATAGATGCTTTCTGAGCTGAAAGTAAGTAGGGAGAGGAGGTAGCTGTTCATCATTTTACGGTGTCGTTCTGTGACTCTGCCCAATGCCTATAATGTGATTCACTGAAAGGATGTAAAGACACTTAAAAATTTGGAGACACACATTCTTGGCTTTTCCTCTCCACTTCTCTCTTTCATTAAGCTTAGGTAATAGCTTGGGTAGAAGTGTCTCTTTCCCTAGAGAATTCAGGAGTGGAAATGATGCTATCTATCTGTATAGGTCCACTTTGAAATTTAGTCTGTTAAGCTATTTCCAGCTACCCGTAATACGGATCTTTGCTCTCTGAACCAAGCAAGTTTGAGAGCAAGCTAGTAAAGCTTCCACACAAGATGATTGCTGCCATCCCTTATTGTATCTCCTTTTGATAAAGTCGCCGTGCAGGGCAGGCAGGCTTCAGATAAAGACAGTTTCTCATTCACCTGGGAGTTACTCATCTGAGTTTAATGGAGTCACATCAGACTAAAAGGGGAACTGGGCCCCCTCAGCTCTTCCTTTAATAACTTCAGTTCAAGCTTTCCCATCGACTTCACTGGGAGTTAAGACTTTTTGGTATTGCACTTGGTTTTGAATTGTTTTGAGGTTAATAACATGAACCCTCAAGAAAAGGGCCTCGGCTTGAACATAAGTTTCCCTGTCGAGGATACCTGACCACTGTCATATCTTCTATCTTGATGGGTAAATTTTCAAAGGCACTTTGCACAATCAGATATCTTTTCCCCAGAGCTGATGGCATCTGGCTACTTTATTTGTCTACCCCTTGCAGAGCAGCGAGGTTTTCAGCAAGCAATTTCTTTGCATTTATTTCTGAAAACCACAAGCCATGTGCCATGCAAAATCCTTCCTCTAAAGGGAGGAGCATTCTTTATCGCAAAGCGTTGGCATGTGAATGAGCCTGGAATTTTTTACATGCTGTTTTGTTTCTGAGTGTCTGCATATGCTAATGGTGGGACTCTGGTGAGCAGATGAGGGCACGGGTTGCCTGTACATGAGATGGCAGCAGAAGCTTCATTTCCCACTCTCAGTTCTGCAGGCTGCAGCTCACGGAAATACTCTGTTCTGGCACAAAAGCAACAGGCTCAGAAATTACATTAGAATTTAAAAGAGAAGCTTGACACTTCAGTGCTGAGCTTACTTTTCTTGCACTTCTTCAAGGATGGGGGCATTGCTTCAGAGAGGACAAAAGTGACGGGAGGGTCTGTGAAGGCTGAAATAATCTCTCAAGTTTACTGATGCCTTGGGAACTGGAGTGAAGTCAGTTTAGGTACTGCTTCTGTTGTGTTGAAATTAAAGGGCTTTTAATTTAGTGTCTAACAAGCAATGCTGAAATGCATTTAATAAAAAGCAGTGACACTTTCAAAGCTGTGGTTTAGGATCCCAATTAATGGATTAATATATGCTGCCAAATCCCTCCTCTAGGAGAGCATCACAGACACAGTGTTTTATTTTCAGAAAGCAAAGTGCACCACAGACCTTTCTTCTCCCAGAAAAGGGGTGTCTGTTTGACTAAGCTGAGATGATTCAGAACTCTGAATGAATGCTATGGATTTTGTAGGGACACACAATATCCTTTGCCCTTGTGGAGAAAGCTTCCATGAATTATATACCTGCTGCTTCTGTTTTTTAAATTGCTAGGATTAAAGGCTAAGAGTGATTCGTTTGATGTCTTGTCTGGATGTTTTCTATTTGAGTTCACTTCTAATCGGAGTCTATTCCACCCACGCCTTCTGCAAATGCCTAGGACAAATCACACAGCTGATTGTCTAATGGCAGGTCTGATCTTACTGAGAGGCAGTTTGTCAGGGAAACATCAATGGAAAAACAAAGGTAACGGGCAGCCGGAGCAAAGTAACCGGTAGTACGTATGATGGTAGAGAAGGCCATTTGGAGTTGACTTGATAAATGCTATCACTACAAGGGCATGATAAAATACCCAAAAAATGGGCTGTGTAAGACCCTGCCTAATCTCCATTTTCATATAATTGTACCATGACAAATGGAGGCATTAGACCTGATAAGGTTTTAATAAAAATGCAAATACAGAAATCCTGCACTAGAAATGCACGGGCGCTGAGTATGAGCTAGAAGTAAGTTCTTAAAAGTAAAATAATCTACTTGTTCTGGCCATGATGATGATGAATATGAATACACTCTGTTGTGGGCCTTTTTATTCTAAATATTGTGGAAATATGGTCATGGGGGAATTGCAGTTTTACTCTGAAGGCTGTTACAGTCCAGAGAGGGACCATGTGATATCAAGACTCCATTACAGAGGTTGCTGTGCACACACATTTCTTTTTATATGTAATAACGCATGGGAGAGAAAACAGTAGGTACAGGGAAATGAATCAACTTTCCAAAGTAGCAGCAGGGCAGTGACTGAACTGAGGTTTCTTGGCTCGCAGCCTGGTGTCTTACCTTGTAGTCAACCATTTCCAATGACGTGTAAATCCCAGCATTTCAGTAGCAATTCAAAAGGTACCGCAGTCTACCTGGGGCTTGACTGTAGGATAGAAGTGGAAAGTCAACCAATTGCTCACTGGGAAAATAAAAATTATCCTTTCCTCAGATGCTACTCAAATGGTCATACAGTAAAACAGTGGTAGTCAACACAGGACTAAAACCCTGATTACTGTTAGCAGCAGAGGGAACAAGCCCGGAGTTCCTCAGAGGTACCGTGAACAAGTAGTGCTGCAAGGTGCCAAAAACTGAGGATGCATTTGTTTTGTCCCTAATCAGGAAAATAACATGAGCTCTAAAGGCTGGACAATGATTGTGTGGTTTGTTTCCTTGTGTGTGATGGAAGTGATGTCTCTTCAGATCTAAGCAGAGTTTTAAACTGCCTGTGCCAGAAAAGTGATCAGAAAAGAAGCTTGTGGAAATGAAGTTTGACTGATTTGGAACTGGGTGGGGTGAGATCCGTTTGTGCGGGGAACTCAGGATCGAGACAATCCCTTTGTACTAAAAGAAAACAAGCGTGCAGTTGGACCGTCTAAATGCCTGTCACTGTGGAGCTAGGTTATCCGGCTAATCAAGGTTGCAATTAGTACTTTGTTCAATCAGTAAACTGCCCGATGCTCAACTGTCCTCGCCATCCTTCCACTGCTCTGCAGAGCGTGACAGTTTTCTGTGTTGTCACCGAAATGAGTCTCTTTTCTTTACAGTACCCCTGGAATTATTTGCTTGTTTTTGGGAATAATGTTAATATATGTGTGTATATACGTGTGTGTATACACATGCGTGGACACCGCCCCACCACGCCGATGTTTTTTGTCTGGCCCTGACGCTGCACTGCAACAGCGACAGCTCATTAGTGTGCTTTGCGTTACTACTGATTTTTGATTTTTTTCTTTTGGTTCACACTGTCCATGTTACTGATACCTCGACTGCACCAAATAAGCTTTGGATTCCTAGCGGCCAGGTCAGCTCTGATATTCCTGAAGCTGTTTGGTCTGAATGATATCTCTTGTTAACAAGTTACAGAGGATGAGTGAATCTACGTATAGGAGAATTTAAAAAGAGAGAGTAGCAGGCATTCTGCAAAGCTGTCAATGGATTAGTGCTTGTGTGACCCTGATGAGTATTTGGCAGCCAGAGAAGCCATTTGTTTTGATCAGATGAAGACAACATTTCTGCAGTGGTATGAATTTCTGTGCAGGTAGTTTATACATGATCCCTGTCCTGGATAACTTAGTCGTGTTATTGATGCGGGTGCAGGACCCCATTTTCAGGGGTCACAATGCAAGATCTGAGCACTCTGTTAATAGGAAAAATAGATACATACTGCTAATGTTTATACCTATTTGCCAAGTGTTATAAAACAGCTGGGGAAGAGCCTGCTAAGCTGATCTGAAGTTTTAAATGATGAAGGCGAGTGGTGTAATGAAGGGTCTGGAAGACTGTGCATATTAAGCAAAATTAAAAGGCTTAGAAAGCCAAAGCAACTACATAAATAAAACATTTAAATACTATTTTATAGGTGCAAAAATCTGTTGTGGAATTCCCTGTGGAGATAATTTTATTATTTTTGTTTCATGTGATTAAAATGAATCGTTTTGCTTCACAATACATCCCAAAATAGTGCAGTCCAAAAGGCTGATAATTAGCAGAGACCATATGCTGGAAGGGAAGGCTCCTTTGAATAAGAGGCTGAAGTCAATTTTAAAATACCAGGAATTTCACCTGAAGTAGAGAAATGCTGAAGAAATGGCATAAATTTGAACATGCAAGCCTTTCCTTAAGTGGGAGTGATCTGTGTGACATCTTGTTGCACAAGATTAATTTCCAATTTAGTATGCACTACTCAAAAGCATCTTTCACAACACGAGTATTTCTCTTTGTACTTGCATCAAGAGTTGGGACAGGCTAAGATACAGAATGAAACTTGCTTTGTAATGGCCCCAGGATTATGTATTTGCATATCCTGTTTAGTTATTGAAAAAGATATGATTTGTTAGATTTTTGTCTGCCTTTAATTATTAAATGTCTTCCATCTCCTCTCTCACCTTCCCATGCTTAAGGCTATTCTGAAGTTACCAACTCCAAGAACTACAAAATAAAACATTTGGTTTAAGTCATGTGACTGTTTAGTAACATTTTTAAAAATTCTTTTGCCTTTTGATGCTTAAGGCTTTAGGGTCCACAATCGCTAATCTTCCCTTACACGCAAGAGAAGAAAACATCTCATTTTTAAATAAACTTCAGATTTTCATTCTCTTTTAAAATTGCTTTATGAACTGGGGTTTGAAAGGGAAAAAAAAATCACATATTAAGGGAGTAAATTTAAAAATAAATTAATTTGCTATTTTGCATCCAGGATACAGCTTCTAATGTACCTAAACACAAACTCTCCTGCCAAAAACCCCAGCCTTGATGTTATATGGAAACCCTTCCGGCACTCATGACCGTGCTGCATCCTTCATATTACGTGCATATAACACAGCACAGGGCCTTCCTCCAAAGAGAAGAAAGCGAATATAACCTTTTAAAAGGTGGTTGATTTTGCATGCCCAACTTGAGATTATTGGAAGAGACCATCTTTTCTGAAAGCAGCCATACGGCTTGCACGTTATGAAAATCAGGCTCTCTTGCAGCATCTCCAGGTAGGCACCCAAAGCCACTGAACCTTTTTTAAAAACCTATCTAACTTTTATTATACGATAGCAATCAATCTTTATTGACTTAGGGCTTGAAATGAAAACTATTGCTAATATTCACAACACACTTTTGATAGAGTAGATGAGCAGGGAGACAGGCCTTTCTTGCAAGTGAAGGAGTTGGATTGGAGCTATCGGAGTTTAATATCTGCAATCTTGCTTTGAGACGATTTTATTAAATTTTGGAAATGAATGTTATATTATTGAGAGGTGAAAGGGGGAGGGAAAGGAGGAGCAAAACTGCAGTGCCATATGAATCTGCGCTCAGAGGGAGCACAGGAATGGTCACGTCCTGTAATTGCTCCTGAACAATGAAAAAGTTCTAATTACCTGTAAATGTGTGTGCATGCACACACGCAAACGGAACTGCCACCTCTCTGTGTGTCTTTTGAAAGTCAACGTATTTCTTTTCTACGTATGTGCCTGTGATCTTCGACGGCCTTCAGCAGCACTGAAGCTTCCTACCAGTGGCTCTTTGGCTGCCCTGACATGATCCTTGTACGAAGGATCTGCTCTGCCCTTCAGAGGGGCTGCAGAAAGCTGCGGCCAGCTGAGGCACCGATAGGGAATAATGTGACAGACTGTAGCAGTTGGATCAGTCCATTTAATTTACAAGTTCTAATTAAAACACAAATGACAGGATGGGGCCCACAATACAATTTTGTGTATATTTCTACCACTGTCAGTTTCTGTCAGCAAGAGAAATCAGCTTTCTGGGTCTCCGTCTTCTATGAACCTTTTCAATTTGCCTACTGAGACTCTGAGTTTTCTTAATAAATACATATTTGGTATCCAGCATCTCTGGGATCTAGATGTTCAATTGAGTTCTGAGATCTGGGCAGTGGAAACATCAGGCTTCAGCCTGGACGCTTCCATAGCTCAATCACATACCAATCACGGCAGGAAACAGTAACACATTATTTAATTTTCCCCACTGTTTTCGTTTACATATGCTAAATTGATGGATACTTTTGTGTGTTTCTTATTGCAGCCTGAAAATATGGATGGTTAACTCTGGGGTTCGGTTTTATTTTTCATAAACTAACAACCCAGATTTTACTCCTGATGTTGACAGAAGAGATTGAGTTATTTTCCTTCTGAATGGATTTTGTTGACAGGATGGATTTAGGCTGTTGACAAAACACATTCTGTTAGCATGGTGGCCTAAAGCTTTGATGAAATATGTTTTATTGGCAGAATGGATTGAGATTGTGGTGACAAAATGCAAACAGCCTAATCCATTCCATTGATAAAACACATTTATCTAACTATCAAATCCATCCAGTTGACAAACCCATTTTTGTTTGAAACTTAAAAGCATCTTTTTGAGAGGAAGAAATAAATTCCCACAGAGCTGTGAGAAGCAGCTCAGCTTATTGAGAAGCTGGGCTAGAGCCTCTCTCACATGCTGTGGAAAATAGAGATGTGGACCTGTATAATAACAGTATTAGAAATGGCAGTGAAGACAACTGCAGATGGAAATGTCTCCCATTTCCACAGCACGACACAGCCCTGCACTGAGTCTACGCGCTCCATGGGTGCTTTGCAAGTCCTCTGCATCCTATAGCATCCTAATGGGTTTTCAAGGCAGACCTACAAGGTGTGTTCGAAGTCGTCCTAGAAAATCAAAATTAATCTCTTAATACTAAAAACCATAGTGTCAGCAGCTCTGTTGGGTTTGGTACCCCCAACCCGTCTGCCACATGAAGCACCTGGGTTTCACCAGCAATACCTACCTGCTGTTGGTCTGCTTCCCTCTGTCCAAAGGCAGTAAAGACTTGGTTCTCTTCCCTTGCTAATGCTTCTGTCCATCTGCGAGGACTAACTCTTCCTTTCTCTGAAGTTGTCCGATTGATTAATATCGTTTGGTTCCAAGTTTGTCCATTCTCTGCTTCAATCGCAGTTTCTTTCCCCTGAAGGACCTCTGCTCTGAGTTCAGCCCGATCCGTTAAAGGCTGACAGGCAGCAAACAAATGACAGCGAAATTCAGAGCTGTCTCGTTAGGCTTTCATGTTTCAGATGTTTTCCTTCAGTTCTAAGGTCTCAAAAGCAGGTATTCCCCTCCCCTACGTACGCACAATCTGTTTCCGACACGTAGGAAGGGAAGATCGTGTTTGTCCTTGACGTGATACCAGGCATAGCATTTTGACCATTTTGACATTTAAAGTAATCAGAAATGTACTTTTCCACTCCATCAATGAAATTGTGTTCTTCATGTGCCAGAGGACGTAAGAATCAATATATTAATACCACAAAGCAAACATTTTGACATTTGAGTTGTTTAGTTTACAGTTTCTATTTAAAAATATTAGATTTGATCAGGCACCTGAGAGATTCAGAAATTAACATTCCTCCCCCAAACTTCATGTTATTGAAGTTTTAAAACCTGAGATTTATATTAGTGGCTTCCTTTTCCATACATTAAGAGCAATTTTTCCTTCCCTCTGCAGGGAGATTAATAGAAAATAACGGAATATCCATGTTGGGGAGTTGTTGGCCCTTAGGTTAGCTCTTGAAACCTCACTGTGCACTCACACTGTTGCAGTGCAGGGAGCAAATGCGTGTTGTGAACCCTCCTTTCGAAACTGTTATTCTTTGGCACCGTATGTTTTGGGCGACTGCCGCAAGGCACACAGAGCATCTGTACTGCTGCCAAATTAAAAGCATTTGATGTCAGTTGTGCTCAAATGTAAATGACCCCACAAATGGTGAAGAAGCACCAGGGTGAGGAAGTCTGGAGCGGTGAGGCAGTTTCCCTTGTTGACTGTTTTACTCTCCGTCCCAGCGACTGCCTGTTTGATGCCCAGATTGAGCGAGGCGTGGGGTCCAGGGAAGGATCTGCTTTAATGAAGTTTAACTGTGCAGTAAGCACAAGCTAATGGTGTGGCTGGACAGACACTGGGGAAGGGTTTTTCCTGCAAGAATATTGTTCCGAATCCTCCCATCAGGGCAACTGCCTGACTGTCGGGGGGAATTCTGACTTAGAGGAGTGTTTCCCTGTATTTATCAGTCCAAAATACAGCAGCAGCAGCTCTCGTAGGCGCCTCTGTTAACCAAGTAGGGATACTGGCATATCGGCATGACTAAAATCTTGTAAGCAGCGATAGCATTTTGCTTCTGTTTGTTGGAACTAGAATGCTTTTTGCCTCCAAGGCTGGAGAGTCTCAGCAGTGTGGTATTAATCACAGAGGTGGTGGGGTGTGTGAGGTTATGCTTGAGGAGCACAACTGGTTCGCTGAAGACGCAAAAAACCCCTGTACAATATTAAAGGCTATATTATTTCTAATGACCTTTTTGTAATATGGGTGCATGCATATGTGTAAAAGGATGAAGAAAAACAAATTAATTCTTCTGTTCTAGTTAACTGAGTCCCTGGAAGGGGTTTGCAGGCAACGGTAAGGTCTAGGAGCAATCAGACCAGTAGGAAAATATTTCAGTGCCAATCTTGCTGACCATCAGCAAGATGGAAGGAAAAGGGAAAGTGAGCCATAAATGCTTTCATACACTACTCTGTGCTCACACTGTGCCTGAAGGCAAGGTCTAACTCTGCCTGTGGAGAGCTTCAAACCTCCGGTTAGTCTGGTTTCCAGCATCTTTCCCAGGACGTGACTCTGCAGTATAATAGATTTCCAGCAATAGGCTGGCTGCATTTATCTTTGTTTCATCCCATTACTTCCAGCTGTTATATTTTACTATTTACTGAGTCCTGGCAATGTGTTTAGGTCCTTTGCGTCATTCTGCTGTGTCTCCTCTTCCTTTGGTGTCAAAGTGGGTTTACCTGACCTGTGTGAGATGGCGTTTGTTCTACCATCCTAATTAATTATGCTGACACAACTGGTGAAGAGGATGCCAAGCAGCGTGGCATTAGCATTCAGAAGCATTTTATCAGGATGAAAAAGGGCAGAGCACAAAACCAAAAGAAAGCAAAGAGATAATGAGGGAGTCTGTGACCTTTCTGAGGTCTCATTCCCAGAGACTCATGCATTATTTCAGTGCCTGTGCAATTAACTGATGTCGTTCCCGTACATGTGTGCAAACCCTTCCAGGGAGGTCCTGTGGAACCGAAGGGAAAAGTGACAACTTTTTAATAGGCTGAAAACAGAAAACTGGGGCTGAATTTTGCACAGAACACTATTTGTCCTGAGGGCTTTGTTGTGCAGATATTAGTGTATAACCATGTCCAACAGCTCATTTCAAGGAAGCAGGAGCAATCTGATAGTTCTGTATGCAATATTTATTGTCATACGCGCTAAGAAAAATTCATTTGCATATGACAGTCAATGGAGGCCATAAAATAGCATGCGTTGACTGTAACCATCATTGTTGAATAAGCTAAAATACCAAATGATTTATGAATGTTATTTTCCTTGATTAACGGAGATGATGTTGGTTCCAGAGGGTGCTGCTGTTCAACAGCTTTCCTTCCTCAAACTTAATGCCACCTTATAAATTTTGCTGAGTGAGAGCAGGCGTGATTATGAAATGCTCCTAGACTTGCTTCTAGGTCTGATTTGAAAACTTCTAAGAGGGCAGCTCTGCCTGTCACTATTCCAGTCTTCATGGCAATTCACCCCTGTCCCTTTTACCTCTGCCCAGCTCATACCGAGAAACATCCTGGGTCTTTCAACTCTAATGTGCCTTCTCAAACATGATGTTTTGTCTCGGTTGTCCTTTAAGTTCGCGATTTAACAGGCCTAGGCTGAAAAGTTTTTTCTAGGGGCTGTCTCTTTATGCAGTGTCTGTATAGGCATCGATACAGAGGAGTTCGGGTACTACAGTTTGTTCTGGGGTGCTGTTATTACAAAGTAATCCTCATCCTGGTAGTGTAGACTTGTTTTGGGCAAGTCTCTTTACAACTGAGTTTTTCTTGAGCATACACTACAGGTTTTAACATATTACTCACCTACAGTAGGTAATGCATTAAACCACTGCCTGATTTCAGAGGAGAATGGTGCGCAATTTCCACTCCTGTACAAGGTCCAACTTACTACTAGACTTAGGATAAACTCACAGCATTTCTGCATTTTCTTGATATTTCTTTTAATTTGGGAAGTCTGGGTAAATATTGGCTCCATTGAAGGTGATAAAAACCCCTCAACTCAATGTGATGAAGCCAGGAGTTTATGCGCACCATTTTGCCCTATGTTGTGCAGTGTTTTGAGATCTGGGAATGAAAAGATAGAACAAGTGCAAAGCGGAGTATTTTTAAATGAAAATGAGCCAGAGAAGATTAATGTTCAGTGAATACAGTTTCCTTAAAGCAAAATTGTATTAAAAATCATTCAGCTCAGATAGAGCACTAATCTCATGGTTTGTGGTTGTGAAGTTCGGTGGTTGAAAGAAGTTAGGGTCTCTGAGCCTCAAAAAGCAGCTGTTAACACTGTTAACACTGCTCCAGCAAAAAATCAAGTGGAAGGCAAGCTGTGGATACTGGACAGTGACTTGAAAGGCTGAGGTTTAATTTTGGATTTCCAACTGCTATTGCTGTTGAGTTTTAGTTCATGTGTATTTCTAGCACCACTCTTTCCTTGTTAGATAATACAGAAAACTTGGTGGAGTTTTACATAGCAATTGCATTTATTCTGCGGTTACCTTTTTTAACTGGTACTGTAGTTACCACAGCAACAGTAAAATGGCTTAGTTATAATATGAAAACTTTCTTTACAGAAGCAAATCTGATAAAATGTCATGAACCATCTTGAGGAAATATGTATGTTCCAATAAAAATCACTCAATATTTCTGGGGTTACTGTAGCAATACATTAACAATTCTACAGTTAAGGTCTTGTCAGTATCTCCCTTATAAATCTGCCATAGTTAGTCCTGAAACCAGCCTGAAATGTTGCATTGCCAACTCTCAGCTGGGGAATGATTAAAAAACGGCACTCCAAAGCAAATTAATTCAACTGAATGCAAAAAGAAGCAGGTCCTGTTACTTCCCCGCCAACATACAAAGAGAGACCTGAGGACCAATGGTAAAACGAAGGTTTGAGAAGGGTATTTTTTAAATTTGTGTTTCAGAAGCATCGTTTAGTAAGCGGTAAAGAGGACAGTTAGTGAGATGTGCCACTCTGGAGCAGAACGAGGATCTCCCTCGCCTGGCACCTTGTCGCAGACATGGCCAGTGCCGGATACCCAGCTTTGTGCACGAAACCCATCAGTAACCATTGACTGCCATGGGTATCTGCACGGCTCCCATTTCAATGTCTGATGCTCTCAAGGCTTTCCGTGCGTTCATCCTTTTAATACTAAGCCAGGTAGAGCAGCAATGCTGTTATTTCTGTTATAAAGATGAGGTGTGGGCGAATTACCTGCAGATTTTTCTTTTTATCTCCAATAATTGGTTCACGCTGTGAATATGGAGAGTTTATATCCCTTTTAGTCTTCTCAACCCATCACCTTCCCAAAGGAAACAATACACAACAGTGTTTTTATAGTTGAATCCTGGGTAGGAGGGGGAGGAAGGCTGAGGCTATTCTGCCACTGAGGTATTACTGTTCAGAGTATTATACTGTGCTTGGAAGTTGCTGAGTTTTCATACCTCCTGTTCCCATGTGGATACTCACAGCTCTGCCATAAATACAGGAAATTAATCTATATATTTCCATCCAAAGATGAGAACTAGGGAATGAAATTCAATTAAAATCTGGTTGCTGGGAGCCACAGCAGATAAGCACAAGAGCTGCCCTGTCTGTAAGAAATCCTTACGGACCCAGCAAAGCCGCATCTGACACACATCTGGAAACCAGTTACACTGAAATAAACGTCAAACTCTACTATCCTACATTTCCAGCCAGAATTCTCGACGCCAGTATTTTCGCTTGATAGTGAGGTGTGTTGGGACTGATATTAATAAAGTTGTTAGTTAGCAAGAGACAGTTTTATACCGACAATGTACCGACTAGCAGGACTGGTGTTCAGTTTCATCAAAATTTAGGTTTAATGGGAGCTTTTTTTGCACCAGACCTCTGTAACAAAGTGACACACAAGGTACCACTGAGGTTTTGAAAACATTCTTAAACAGCTCTTGCCTGTTAGAGTGTGATTAACAATGTGAAGCATTAAAGCAAGCATTAGGAAGAAATGTAGTACTGAGGAAAAACCAAGAATTTCTTATCAGATTACACAGTAGTCTTAGATAGTCAGCTATGTGGAGACCTGAGTGTCTCTGAATTCAGGAGCTTTCCTGTTCAGGAAAGGAGGAGACCGTGTAACAGATAGATGGGAACCAGGAGGCTGTATCGTGAAACATAATCCGCACCTTTTGGAGGACATTAGAAACAGGAACCTTCAAGCCATTTTCTTGCTAATGGCAGATGCCGTCCCCCATGTAACTCAGTGCAGATGAGCAGCAGTGTGAGAGCAGGAGCGGAGTCCTTACAGGCTGACCCGCCGACGCACCGCGCCGTGCCCGCTGACTTAGGCTCCAGGAGAGACCCCGACCCGTGGCAGATGGCAAAACACTGATGGCAGCAATTGGAAAGGCCCTGAGGACCCACTCTACCTGGTGACCCTCGTAATGGGTTTTTGAGGTCTGAGCTGCAGATAGAGGGTAATTCATCAGAATACCTCTGCTCCTTGACAGCCCAGTGAGGGCTACAAGGATGATGAGGGGACTGGAACATCTCCCCTACGAGGAGAGGCTGAGGGAGCTGGGCTTGTTCAGCCTGAAGAAGAGAAGGCTGCGAGGGGACCTAATAAATGCTTATAAATATCTGAAGGGTGGGTG
>Ga0181612_128255_pt1 | contig 17645 bp, 12 predicted proteins | sample HoacroProtozoa21_FD_119630 | JGI IMG/M metagenome (GOLD analysis project Ga0181612, IMG submission 119630) | Hoatzin crop microbial communities from Cojedes, Venezuel. Combined Assembly of Gp0051906, Gp0051904, Gp0051908 | reverse complement strand
GGAGATACTTGAGCAGCAGAGAAAGGGATTGAGGGGACAATATCCCAGATATTGTCCAGAAGAACAACAGAAGAAAAGGCCAGACATAGACAGACACAAAGAAGGAAACAAAAACAAGAAGAGAGACAATGAGACTTGCATGAAAAACCTAAATCATGGTGGGAGATGGGCTGGTAAAAGCACACTGCTCCTCCTCAGCAGTCTGTAACGGTGCTTCAGAGGGGTCCCACATGAAATGGGCGCTGAGCAGTTTAAGCTCCAAACTTCTTTCCCATCATGCAACAAAGACAGCAAACTCAAACGCACTGGCAATCTTAACATACTGCCACCACGAGACCATGCTCTGCAAAAAATCACTATTCATTGCACGTGGGTTTGTGCTGCAACTCCTGCCTAAACCGAGAGGTAAAGGCAGCAGTGCTGTATTACCTTCTGTTGTAACATCCTCTGTGAAGTAACTTGTGGCCTCCAAAGCGGACTCTGTCTCCTCTGGATTCAAAGCTGTATTTACAGAGAAGGAAATGTTAAGATCTCTAAGCTAATTAACAGCAGTATCACCCACTTCATTAGCAAAATTCATGAGGCATGCCTTTTCAATTGCATGTTAGAACAGACCACGCTCAACAGCAGCGATATAGGAAAGCAATCACTCACCGGGAGGCAGATGCAGTTTGTAAAGTACTTTGAGTTTTTCAGTGAGGTCACCATGGTACATCCCACCTGCGAATCAAAAAAAATGGTTAAGAAAATAGCAATTCGGATAAAGAATCATCCTCTGCTCACAGGCTCAAACCAGGATGAGTTCACATGCAATGAGGAAACGCTAAATGGACAAAGCCCTCTGCAGAAGCAGCAGAGAAGTCTACAGCAAAGCTGCATCTTGTTGGTTTGCCACCTGTAGTTTCTTGGAACAGCAGACTGCCTAGCAGCAAAAAGGCATCTTCTGTTCTGCCTGACGCTTTCTGTAAGGCTGTCACCCTCCCCTCAAGACAGTGCAAACATCACTTTCTCCTTTTAGTTCTCTGCTCGGAAAAGGACAGAAACAATTTTTGCCATATTCGATCATCTCCAAAAACACCACTTACTCATCCCTGTCACAAACTCCTTGAAGTTAATGAGAGAATCCCTGTTCTCATCCAGAAGCCGGAACAAACGCCCTGCTAGCACAGGCGTATGTGCGCCACAGGACCAGGGGGTCAAACTGACGAACAGCTCTTTGAACTGCTCCATGTCTATGCGATACTGCTCCAGGTAGGGTAAACTCTGATCTCGGCGCGCAGCTGCAGCACGATTATTTCCCCAGTAACAGCTCATCAGATACTTTGCCTTTAGAGGAAAAGGATTAATAGGTCAGATTATACCACACTACAACAGCCCACAGGAATGGAGACTTTGTTATAGGTCAAGAATAGCATTGAGTAAGCAGAGAAGAGACATTTCAGGACACACTGTTTATCTCCCCCATTATTCCTACCGTTACTTCACTACAAAGTAATATGAACTGAAGGAAGAGACAGGGACTTCACAAAAAAACCCACAAAGAACAGTGTTAAGTGAAAACCTGATTTCAGGTTTGAATGAAATGACACTATGGCTTCACTACAAAGTGAACATGCAGGCTTTAGAACTAAGCCTCTCTTTCTGAGCATACAGCACAGTGCAACTGAGTTTGCGGTGCCTTTGGTAAATGCAGTCGGGTAATATCACTCTCTTAAAAATACATACATTGACAAATAGACGCAAAACACTTCAGTTATTTTGTCACAATTAAGTTATTTTGTCACAATTACAGAGCAAGTCAACAGCAAACTTGAGAATAAAAACTGAGGTATAGTCAATCCTAGTCAAAGCTCCCCGTTCTAAGTGCTATGTTAAGATCTAAGAGATCGTGGAGTCAATGGAAAGTGCTCCTTTCCATTGACTCCACAATCTCTTTCCCAGTAAGTACCATTCATATACTGTGAACATGTTTTGGCCATCTTTGGGGGGTGGGGGGTGAAATCAATCGCATAGTAATGGTGCCAGTCTCACTGGCACCATGTATAACTACGTCGAACAGAATGAAACATCTGTTTCTGATAGGCTGGATTAAGAATCAAATCAAAGTCACTGCTTCCCTTTCAATTCTTTAAATGTTTGTTCTCTCTCTGTCAGAATACATTCTTCCTCACTCTAGCTTCTTACCTTGAACACTACATACAGCTCTTCCAGTTCTTCAATAGAGAAACCAATGTCAGCAGACACAGCTCGGACCTACAGTTGGGGAGCAAATAGAGCGAACAATTTATTTCAAAGCTAGAAAAATTAAATACGACTCACTGAAAAACCTGTGTAACATAGAAGAGAAGAAAACAAGCATACGGAGATATGACAAAGGACGGGAGGGAAAACCCAACCATTTAATACCTCCCATGCTATGGATTACAGGTCAGCAAGACAGTTTCTGGTCAAGCCGAAACTGCTGACACCTTGAGCAGCTAGAAAAAAACTACTGCACTTACTTCCTGTTTGTGCAGACCTGACTGTGCAGACTGTGTTGCCTCTCCCTCTTGTTTTTATCTTCGTATGTTTGGCTCACAGGCATAGAAAAACAACAGTGAAAGAAACACGTGGACGAGGTTCTACACCTGGGACATGGGAGATAACTGCAACAGATGTGGATACTCCCCTTTGGCCATGAACCCTTCCATAAAATTCCCTAACATGCTAGCATACTCTCTAAATGTCAGGAAAATAATTATCTGCTAGCTAGCTTTTCTCAAAGACTCCAGGCAAGTAGTAAAACAGATAGCGCTAGGCAGTGGACACTACTACAAGACCCACAAGTGGTTTTTATCTCCCTTCATGCCAAATACCTCATTCGATCATGCCCTAGCACTTCAAGCCATTTTATTAGATTAACTAGAACCATGTGAACAAGAAATCTGAAAAGTCCATTATTCCAGCCAGTAAATCCATTTTTTCACATTAACTGCAATTCTTTAATTCACTTAAAACTGGGTCTGCTACAGAGCAAACTTTCTAGATCCTTACAGCAAAACACACTCCATTAATATGCCATTTGGTAGCTCATTCAATTGTGGATTCACGTACCACGCTCTTCTTGGCTGTATCCTCCAGAGACTGGATCACTTTCAGCCTTTGTTTAAAACGCATTTGTTCAATGTCATCTGCCTTCAGATTGCTAAATTTCTACAAGAAAGGAAGCAGACCAGGTCAACATCATCTCCTAAAAAAAGAACAAAACCGGTTCAATTACATGTTCTTTAACGAGTATACTATCCTCTCAGAGATGATCTAAAACCCCTAGAAGCTTTTTACCAGTAGCAAGAAGATGAGGAAAAATTGAGCCCTATTCCCTATTCACCCCTGTCCTGCAAGAGAAGTCATTCAGAATTCAGGAGAAATCCAGCATCAGAGGTTTCTAAAGAACAGCTAAAAATGCACCTCTCAGGACTGACAGAAATGCAGACCCTATACTCTGGCAGAAGTAAGAGAACGGACACGTTGGCATTCCTTGCAGCCCTGTTTGTTTCTAGGACCTGTATGGGATTCAGCTAGGAACACCAATGGTAACAGGCTTTTCTACTGCCTAGGTCAGACACGTAAGATGAATTTGGCAACATTCTTTAACATTAAGAACAAACAGAGACGGTAGATTTGAAGAAACAAACAAAATACCTAGCTAAATGATAGCTGTCTGACTGTAAGCAGCTGGAAGGGGACAGGATGAAGAACTGGCGATAACAAGGGAAATGAATCCACATTTGGGGTTCGACCAGACGATCCACAGAGGTCCCTTCCAAACTCCTACGATCCTATGATTCTGTGATCTACCACAGCGTAGCAGAGAACTATCAAACACCAGTTCTCTTCCCTGTGTTGTTTCCATCATTCAGATACAAGTTTCTTCTGAATTTGTTCTCAGTATTAATAACGAGGTATACCTCCACCAGTGCAGAGGTATTTCAACAGCATTGGCACCATTCTTTGGTCGCTTTCCTATTACTATAATACGGATCCCAAAACAGGATTCCTGTGCTCGTGAACTGGGATGCTTCCATGTTTCTGCAGTATACCTCACAATTTTTACCCTGAATTTCCCTCCCCAACTCCCTAGCACTGACAATCCTCACACACAAGTAAGAATGGAGACTTTTTTTGGCAAAGCAGGAAGCAATCTCTGTAATTTTTACTTATGTCCAGTCTTCATTTTAGTCTCCACTGGTGTTGGGGAGATTCTTTGTAATCCACAACAGCCAGCAGCGTTAGGCTCTACTCATACCAAACAGAAGGATTAATGGCTTGGGCCTGTAGTCCTTGAGCACCTCAAGCTATGAACACCATTCAAATTCTGGCTGCACAAAACACAAAACTGGATGTGAGTAGAGAAAAATCTCTTGGGCAAAAACTAAGCCAGAACCTTACCTCATAGGATGTTTTGATGAGTTCAAAGACGTCGACTTCAAGCGGAGGGTCATCTCCACTCGTCAATAAGGCGTGCAGGTGGGGAATAGGGGGAGAGACACTCTGTTTGTTAACTACGTTGTCCAAGTATCTGTGGGAAAAAAACAGAACAGACGCAAGACTCCAGGAATTAGTGTCCACGAAAAAAAGTAATATTCTAAACGCATCATTCCCAACTTCTTTGTATCACTAATCTAAACATGTAGAAAAATTTAATTTTTCCCAGCTAACCTGCAATGCTACCCTCAACATATCTGAAGTAAAGTTGACTTTCACGCTATTTTTGGGGTATCTGCTCTTTTTAAAGTGGCCTTCTAGTAGTAAGCTGAAGATCTTGCTGCACATAGAAGAGATTCACATTTCAAACAAGAAAATTTTGCGTTTACTAGACTTGGCAGATCTATGCTTGATAAAGTTTTATGTTTCTAGAAGGTGATTCCTGCCAGGATCTGTTCTTAATAGCAGATCAGAATTCTTCTGTGAATTTTGGATAAAACAACCCTTCGGAGTTCAAATTCAAACTGAGAAGCGGGAACGCATAATGCTGCAAAGCGAACAATTCCAGTAATATGGGATTGCTCCATACTTGAGCCAAAATTTAATTTCAGCTGTTGCAGAAAGCAATAGCAAACCTCTCTGGAGCTCAAGTTTCATCCTACAGCGTTATCTGTGACCTGCCACGTAATGGAACTTGGTAGAAAGATGATGACTAAAACGGTACTGTTGCAACTCAGTTATAAATAAGAACAACGAATGATAAATAAGAACAACGAATGGTACCTGCCCAGAACAGTCATGGCTTCACCTTCATCACAGCACTGTAACAACTTCTCCATGTTGGCATCAAGTATGGCCAATGACACCTGCAAGATAAACTTGATTCCCTCATAGAAAAAGCAGTCGACAATGACCACGGCACTCTCAAAGGGCATGACACTGAGAAAGAGAGTGAGAAACCAGGAAAGGGATATGGTGGAAATCACTCCCAGGTCCTGCATCTTTTCTGACAGCTGTGGAAGATATTCTCGTGTAAGTTCTTCAAAGATGCCTTGGTCCACCAATGCACCTGGGAAGACAAACAAAAAAATCGGTAGAACTCAAATTGGTGGTATCATGGTACTATAGCCAAGCTCATAAATTACTAAACAGAATAGTGGGAGTTCACCTTAATTCCATATAAGCCTCTTAACATCAGAACTAAAATGAACACATTTATTTGGATTCGTTCCCTTTTCTCAATAAAACCAACGTATTTAGGTAAAGACTATTCCTATATTGCAGAGCATGCAGCAACAGAATCTCTCCTTGATCTGTGCATTTTCCCTGAAAGGAAGGGTGGAAGATTACTGATACTACAGCATTTACATCAAACTATACTCTTTTATACAGACCATCTTTAAAAGCCCATGAAGCAGGGCTTTCACTAACCTTTCCTGGAAGCCTATTCCAAAGATACAATACATCATTCAGATGGGTAAAAAATAACACAATAATTTTCTTCTAGATAGGCCTCCTTACTGCTAATGGTCCCTCCTGCTACCAACTTTTAGAGACTTCATCTTCCTTGTCACTACAAGGTAGTGCTACTACCTTGGCAGCCTGCAGTGTCTCTTCCTATGTCTCCATCAGACACCTGCAACTTTAAAGGGAACAGGGTTGTGCTTCATCATATTTAAAATGCATCACATTCAATTCATTCTGAACAACAAAATGTTCCTGAGAGGATGCTGGTGGAACTGCAGCTGAAAATCCAGACTCCAGCAATGAATTTGACAAAGACTCACCCACTACTCTTGTGTTGTAGTAATCTGGTAACATTCTCTCACATAAAGCCACCAGAAGCCAGAAAGCCTCTTCCTCATTGCAGTATAGCAACAGTACTGACGTAACGATGTTCATGGCCTACGAGCCGGTAGAGTTAAATACGCAGATATAGAAGAGAAACATGAAGATGTTCGTGAAAGCTCTGTCATTACAGACCAAACTTAAAAAGCATGAATACAGCAAAACTGTCACTAACAGTCACATCTATTTCCAGGTTTCACTGGTATCTGAGTCAATAGATGATCCCGAGCCGATTCACCTTCCTGTTTCAATTCCTCTGTTTGTAAGGCAGCAAATAACACAACCACTTTTTGTCAAGCACTTTCATTAACCAATGTGACTAAGCATAATTTTCAAAGTTTTCATAAAAAGCTTTGTAACAATTTGGTCATAACGGAACAACATAATGAGAACCTCTAACACCAGAGCAATACACAAAATTAATCTGAATTTCCACTTGAGTTGTTTCACAAGCCAGCAACTGGCTTCGTTTTCAATATGCTGCCCATGTGCAAGGTCATTTATTCAATTTAATTGCTCTTTTTAATGAAACCAGAAAATGGTTTTGTTCAACCAGGGAAAGCTCTAGCAGGAAAACTAGTAAAAACCTCTGTCATTACACCTAACAGAAATGTGCAGTCTGTTTAAATGCTGCATCCAAAGGACAGTTAAAAGGTCTCGCAACACCACCACTTCTTTCCAACTTTCACACCACCACATGGACAGCATGAAGGAAAAGTCTGAAACTGAACAAAAAACTGCACAAAAAGTCCAAGTCAATCATGGTCACTGTGTAGGGCTAACAAATCTAAGACTTCTTTCTTACCTGACAGTACCCAATTGTTGGATTTCTGAATGCATAAGCTGTTAAGACTCTCCGGAGGGCAGCAATTCCCAACTCATTCTGGAAGGCAGGATGTTCTGGCATAGAACGGTGCAGATCTCTCTCGATTTCCTCTGTAGCAAGATTGTACTTTCCCATTGACTTTTCCACAAGATCTGCATAGTAACCAGGATGAGTCACCATCTCATTCCAAGCCCCTGCAATGACAAACAAATACTGCTTCACCTCTTGAGCTTTAGAATACAGATTTTACACCCACAGTTTCAGAGAAGAGGCAGCCAGGAAGCACTACATGAAATTAGCAACTACAAATGGATATGAAAGTATAGTAACAAACTAATTGTTGAATCACCATGTTAAAGTCTAGGTCCCACCACTGAAACGCAGATAAAGGAGGCGAAAAGAGCTACTACGCTCATAAAGAATTTCATTTCAGGAAATGTGACTACTGCATTTTTGGCAAAAACACCATGAAGTATCATTCAGGTGGAGTTAACTTGTGATTAATTTCTTCTGAAATGAGCTAAGATTTATACCTTTTCCTTTGTGATGTGCAGAAAGCTTGTTCCTGCTAGCTGTCAAAGTATCCAGCACAGCCTCCTACCTGAGAAAAGGAGCCACAGCTCTCCACGAAGATTCTCTGGGATTCCTTTTTGCACTAGCTCCCTAGTCTTGACAGTGCGATACATACACATCCCTCGCCCATATTCAAAGAAATGAATGTTCCAAGACTCTTCCTTCATCTTCTCTTTTGCCTTCACAGGAACAAATAAGGCCATTTTAGGAGATTAATGCAATTATATGTTTGTAGGACATGTGATTTCTGGGTATACTCAGGCCTATTTTCATAAAAGAAATGCATTGTGACGTTTAAAGCCTTTCTTCTTACTGCTGAATAAATGGTGTATGCTAATCGACACTGTTCTGAATCAGTTCTGACCTTGCTTAAAGTCAAGTCTTTACGATACCAACATGGGCTGCGCAATGGCATTACACTTTGTAAACTACATAAATGCAAGCAGAACCATAGCCTAAGACAATTAACTAGCAAGCAGACACCGGTTCTCTGCTTTCTTAATCTGAAGAAAAGCAGTTCTTCACAGATATGAATTTACATCCCAGAAGCAGAGTAGCACTAATTTCTCAGCCTCTACTCAAATATCTCAGGTATCTCAGGACTGACACAGTAAGCTGACAGTCAGGCTACATCTCTGCAGCACTATCACTGTGACAGACACAGCAGCAATACTGCAGGACTGACATGGGGTAAAATGCATTTTCAGAGCCTTAGAGTAGGACAGGAAATCTGCAACCTACTGCAAACTATTTAGAATGAATTGTTTTAAGTTAAAATCTTATTTACCCCTTTGGGTCCCAAGAGCTCCTCGGAATTTCTTCTGAAGAGTTTGAGGAGCCCCTGCGAGGCTGTTGGCACTTCCCCGGCACAGAAGTTGACAGGTCGACTGCTGAGAGCTGAGGTCGGGCTCACTGCAAGCGGGCTGCTGGAAGGCAACTCGGGAACCTCCTGAACAACAGAACATAGAGCATCTGAGCTCAGGCAGCCTCCGTCCTCTGCTAATTGTCTAACAAACAGACATCACTTGCTGGTGACGAGCACTGTCGACACACTGCAAGGAGCACTATTCTGAAAAGCTGACAAACGCTCCTCCCAGCTATTTCCTTAGTACCTCGCAACCAGGATCAGCCAAATTCCACTTCCACTCCCTGTCGCTGCCACATGGTTTCTTGGATGGCGTTCTCTGCAAGAAGTCAGAGATCCTCTGTACCAAGAAATCTCGGTCTTTCAGATTGGCAAAGAAGAAGGTCATTTTACTTTTAGTGCTGATGGACAGGGGGCTGGGCAAGACACTGGAACTATCTGCTTTCTCAACTATTGTCACCTAGAAAACAAAGACAGGGGCCATTTGGATCTATCAGATTCTCCATTATCTATAAAGCACCCTACAAAAGCTAAGAAGCACAGAAAAGACAGGAAAGGCCTGTAGTCTTAACATACAGCTAAGCAATCCCCACCTCCCTGAGAGGAATGATGAGGTGGCAGGCCTCCTCTGCCTTGCTGGCAAAACAGATGTAATTGTTGGAAACAAACATCTGGCCAGGAATATGCATCTTGTTGAATGGTGTCCACAAGGTACAGTCTGTATGTCCATCCAGACATTCATCCTTGGGCAACCGGAAAGTGGCACGGTAGCACTCATTTTTGGCTCGAGCATCCAGGTCTCTGGGGAAAAGTAAAGAGTAGTTCGCAGAGGTTTTTTCTCATTTGAAAACCCCACTCAAACACCAATGTTAAGTGTTCATTCCAACAACAACCTTCAGACTGTGCTGTGTATTCTTAGTATTAATTTCTCTAACTGAGATGCCACCCCTTATCTGACTCCTCTTTCAGCCTTCAGACATGCTTCATGGACAAGGTATGTCCTGCAATACAAAATGAAATACGCAAGTGCATCTGCGAAACTTAAATGCTACATCAGGTTCTGAAACTGCGGAGGACAGTCCCCAGCGGGAGGATCTATTACAATACAAATGTATATTGCTTTTTATAAATCTTCAACTTCAGACAAAGGGGCTGATGTAATTTTCTTCTTTCGCATTTTCTTTAAACAAGATTCTCAGCTGTTTCTAGTTGCAAATTCCTTCTGACAGTGCTTAGTCATGCATGAGAAAGACATGAGGGGGTGTGTGAATTCAATACTAATTTAGGACAGAAAAAAAAAGAAATGGCAGAAGGCTAATGACTGAAATAAGTGATGCAGCCCTCAGAGTGAGAAAACCCCAGTGGCACCTGGGAGCCACATAGTAATGCAGATTTATTCCTACAATCCCCTGTTATCTGTCTTTTCTTCTCACTGCTGGAAACATATACCTTTTTAACGCAGAGATGTTCTTTAGAGGCTTCCTGGGCTTCGGGAGGGACTTGTCCTGCAGGAAGCTCTCATTATCCAATAGCTGCCGCATAGCAATGTTAGCCAACTGCTCCATCAGCTTGAATGTCTCATTGATGTTGAGAAACATGGAAAAATAAAGTTCATTGTCCCTTGTGCTTACTTTAATGCACTCCGGGAACAGCAGCGTAGCATTTTTTTCTAGCTGGGTTACATCCACCCACTGGATCACCAGTGTTACTGGGAAAAAAAGTTTAAAAAACCTGCTATTACAATTTGAGGCAGAACGACAAACAACAAACAAACAGAAACTAAATTCAAGCAGCAAGTAAGCTCTCAGTGTTGCAGCTTTTTTCCCCTTTTACACACGGACAATTCTTTTCTTTATACTTCTACTGGGTTCTCCAAAAATACTTGGAAATATTCTTTGGGATTAACTAGACTAGAAATAATGCAGTTCCAAAAGGACTATCTTCCATCCAGTAAACACTTTCAACTACAATTATCCAAGTTTTCACTCCTTCTTTCCAGCAAATTATCTTTGGACTCCGGAGTTCAAGCTTTGTAAATACTGGGTCCTGGCGGTGGTTCCAAATAAAACTCACCGAGGTAAAAATATCGCTTGGTTCTCTAATCTAGCTGAAGTAAGACTTCAGGTGTACTTGTACAACTTGAGAAATGTTTTGAAAAATTACTCAGGCGTTTAGTCTAAACCGAAGTGCCTATGAGTGCAAGCACTGATCTATGCACTGAGCTAGAGCTCTAAGGATTCCTACAGGAAAATCACTATCAGCTTAAAAAAACAAGTTCACACAAAAGATCAATTGCATCACAAAGATCACGGGAAACGGAAGAAAAACAACTAGCAGGCTTATAACTCACCCTCTTTGCCCAGCAGGAAGGAGTAGAAACAGAGGTGATTGACCGTGAGGTACAGCCAACCCTGCCTGGGTACTCGTCCCTTCCAATAGCTGCAGGAATAGTAATTGACCAACTTCTCCACCTCGGGCATCCCGAACTGCTTCCGCATCTTCAGTTCGGCCTCTTTGAATTTACCCGGATCCTCTTCACTCTGGGGCTGCTCATTCTTGTTCTCTTCAGCAATTATTCCCTGAAAGGACATGGGAGGAGAGAGGAAGAAATGGAAGGGAACAAGCCTGCTGACAGACATAATATACAGCAAAAGGTCACAGCAGCAATCCGGAAGACAGAAAGAAGAAACACGACACAGCAGTTATCATTTCTCCTGTCACGTTAGAGAAATGGCAAAGACATGGAGAAAGAGCAGTCAGATAGTCAGGGAGTCTATGATCTGGGATCTGCTCCCGAACGCATCCAGCAAGCATTCCTGTTTAACGTTTGACTGAGCTTGACGGCTGGCCTGGCAACACTCTGAACACTCCGCAGGAGAACTGAAGTCTACTTGCACTTGTAAAGATGCTTCTTCAACAGGAAGAAGATCATCTGCCAGGAAGGGCAGAACTCTGCAGTCTGTCAGATCTTGACCGGCCAGAAGGAAAAACAAATGACAACAATCTCTGTCACACACAGACACACACGGAGAAAATACAAAGAATCTGACTCGAGCACTGGAAAAGACTCAAATTGCTACTGTTCAATAAAAAACTCTGGAGAATTTGTGGGCTGGGACTCCTAAGTGTGTTAACTGCACAACAAGCAGAGACACTTGTCTGGCTCAGAAGTCAGTGGAAGTTGGGGTGCAGTTCTGTTACAACCTAGATGCCTTTTAGATCATCGTGGCAGAGCAAGTACATTGCTTGCAAACTAGAATTCTCTCTCCCGTATTTGTTGCTAGATGAACCCTCATTAAACATTCTCTCTGCATTAAAGCTACAATCAGCAAGGATTTTAAGGAGGTATTATATTTTAATTAGTAGGCTGTTCCTTGAGATCTACTGCTCAAAACCTTCTCTGCCCCAAATACATTTGTCCAGTGTTACAACTGTACCATGATGCTGATAAATCTGTATGCGTTCCATGGCAATTCCAAATGTATGTATGTCTTAACAGGGAGCAGAGAGAAGTTTTGCAGTGGAGCTTTTGCTCCTTCCCTCCCAAAGGTAAAAACTTCTTAAAACCACCTCCCCATTCTTTCTCAGGATCTGGAGGTCCTTCAGGGAAACATGTCGCTTACATGTATCTTGCCCTTGACAAAGGTGGTGATATCCTCTTCATTATCAAAGATGGACAGAGTCTGCAGTAAGTTATTCTCCAGCCATTCCCAATGCTTTGTGATCTCTTTACGAGATGATCCTAATTGCAGGGGTGAAAGATGATGGGAAGACCAAAGAAAAAAGAAATCAGAACAAGGTCTTTTTTCCTCCAGGTTCACTGCGGGAAACTAATAATTACCAAACAGCAATCAGGACAAATCAAACACACCAACTGTATACATGTCAAGGATATTTCACGTTCACCAACACCATGTTTCTAATGAAATATCTCCACTGCCACCAAGTATATTCAGTACTCTACCAACTGATCATCCTATTTGCCAGTGCACACCAAACACAGCTTTTTCCCAGGCCAACAGCATTCTTATGTTCCAGACAAGAAGTACTCTTTTAATTTCTGGTATTCTAATATAAAAATAATGAACTTTGAGAGGAACCTTGAAATTTCAGAACAACTGAAGGTTTTACACATACAGAGAGGTTCCATTTTCCACAGACAATGGTCAGCAGAGAGCATACAATTCCAGAACAAAACGCAACCAAAATATTCAAGTCAGAATGTGCTTTGCTTTCTTAAATAATGTCTCAGCGAAACTTGTCATCAGTTAGTTGTCTTTAACCATACAGTCCACAGCAGTTGACAAAGGATAAGATTCACCATGTAACCAATTTAAAGAACTCTGCTATAGAAAGCTGCCTTAGTTAGTTGCCATTATTTCAATGATTTGTGTTTACTAAAAGATTTCTTCCTCTCTATCAAGGCTACCACTCTATTCTCCTGTAGACAGAAAAAAAATGCAGAAGAAATAAAAACAGCAATTCATTTTTTTTAACAAGAAACATCATTAAATGCAACAAAAAGAAATCTGTTTAAATGCAAATTAAAGATATTTGTAAGTTTCTCTTTGACAAATTCCAGTAAATTTATCTTCTGCAGTTTCATACAAAAGCAGTGGGATATCTAAAAATGCTAACAGCATGACTCCCACTACTCGATTTCTGTGAGTACATTAGACCCCTACATGTGGCTAATGATGGAAAAGAAGAAAGCAGCAGACACGAGCAGCAGCTCCCTGACACTATTGCTCCACCTGACTTTCTTCTTTAAGAGGCATCTTCAGCAACGAAATAGTCTTCACGTATTTGTAGTTGGATACCTAACCACAAAACCCAGTGCCAGCTAATCTGTGGTTTCTTAAGCAAAAATACCTCCAGAACCTGAAACCAAAAACTAGAAGCAAGTAAGCTGCCTCGTCTCAAAGGACTGCAGGGCTACGAATTTGCGTTTGTGTGTACAGCCCAATGGATTAGACAACAAACAATTTTTCTTTTGCTTCTGTGTGGAAGTTTACTGAACATCTGTCCTACCCATCTGACAGTGTTTTTAAAGCATAAATCATTTTGAGTAATACAAAATGATTTATTTTAAGGGCACAGAATTATCAGCTATAGGATGCTTTGGTTGTGGAAAAAAAACACAGGTCCAGCAACAATGGCAGAGGAGCAAAGTCTGTGTTCTGTTTTGTTTCACAAGCTGCACCTCTCACCAAGTGACAGCAGACAAACTGCTAAAATAAGCCAGTCCTCAATAATTGACATATTTCTAAGAACAACATTAGAATGACATACATGAAGGAGTAAAATTTTGCAATTCCTACAAAGAGGGTTGTAAGAACAAAGTGCTGAAAGGCCAAAGCTGCACGCACAACAAGACTGCGGCCCGCTAGTATTTGCACGTGATAAATCATAAATAAAATACATGCATTTTTCAACTAGAGAGCTGTACACATTTTGTAAGTTCAACTAAATGCCAGCACTATTAGTTCCACAGTAAAATGAGAACCAGATATGATTAAAAAAAAAAAACAGTTTTGATGAAGATAATGTATTTACTCCAGCATAATAACTTATGAGACTCCATTTGGTTGTTATATAGCCCATCTCATTTTACCACACTGCATTACTTCAAAAAGTAACTGAGATATAGAGGATATCAACTAAACACTCCTGAATTTGTAAAAAAAAGCCACACTCATTTAGTGTCAAGATACCACAAAATTTCAGATTTGCACTGTATGTAGCCACTAAACATTCTGCTTTTTTCATGCAGTTTCTGGCCTGTCATTTTGTTTTCTGTGTTTCTTCCTCTCTGCCTCTCCCCCTCAAAAGGGAAACTGAGTCTCTGTGAAACATGGCAACTTCTAAACCTCTCTTCTGCAGAATTCCAGTAGCTCTGCAAGGCAGAATATTGTGTTGGTTGCCTGGGGAGAAGATGGGAACAGGGAAAACAAAACATGAGCACCTGCGGGCTTAGCAAATGATTACTTCATGCTCAGATTTCACATCTCAACCACAAAGTGAGAAGTGAAGATTCTTCTTATAAGCAAAGTCAGTCTAACAAATACTTCTGAAGGTATTTTCTCTTTGGCAACTAGTAGGACCTCGTGCTTTAATCACAGTTCACCACCAGATACTAGAAGGCTGTACCATGATATTCTAATACAGCAGTTCTATTTCTCAAGTAAAAGGGGGCAAGGATTCTTGACGATTTTAAAAAGTATCATTGTAATATCTTTTTCAGAGGTAGTACATCTGTATATCTATCACATGCCAGAAATAGCAGAAAAAAATTAATTGGATCAAGACAGTAAAGTGATTGATTCCCCAAAGAGTGTTTGGCACCTTGAACGACCTTACACGTTCCCATCTCGTAGCGTGCTCCTGATAAGCAGGTCTTGGCACAACATTCATCGTCCCACAGCAATCATCATCATGGTTTTATTCTCTGAAAAATCTCACTATGACCTTGCAAACAGATACACCCTGGAAGAAAGAAAATTCTTCACATCTGCAGAAATGGAAGCTTTTACAGAGCCTTAAGTTCCTAAGCTGCAGTTTAAACAACACTGAGACATTTTGTCATTCCTGGCATCTTCCACTACCCCATCAGAAGCTCTAGAAAGTTTCCTGAGCAGTCACAGAATACTCCTGTGTGGGATAACTGATCGTCTGAACCAGACAGACAACGGAGTCACACAAATCCAGTCCCTGACAAGGGTCACATCAACACGTACCGCATGCCACGGCCCAATACACTTGAGAGTCCTGAGTCTGGTGCAGAATACGGTATGGGGCAACTCTGGCACTGGAATCCAAAACCACATCTAATGTTCCTACAAGAAGACCTAGGAGGCAAAGAGAGAGAAATTAAAACAATGTAATACCAAAATGAAGAACTGGGTTCAGTAGAAATACAGGATCAACGCTACAGAAGAACGCCCATGTTCATATCACGCATGCTGTGATGGAAGAGCAATGGCACTTGGTCGAGAAAATGAAGATGTACATCCCATCACTGCAAGCAATTTACCTATAAACCAACTACAGCCAATCCCACCGGTAATGGATAAAGGTTAGATGGCAATTAAATGTCTACTAAACCTCCGCCTTCCTAGGAGGGTTTTCTAATTAAAGGGAAATGTTTTTTCCTCTGTGGGGTTTCGGTTGCTAATAGTGATTTTTAAGCCTACTAAACTAAAACACAGAAGAGTTTTCAGTACTGTATCGCTCAGCATCATCTTTGCAAACAGCAAGTAAGACAACTCCCCCAAAATGGAATCAAATAGCTGGTACTTACAGGTTACAGTGATGTTTCTACAAGTACTTCAGTTAAAGAAAGAAGGCAGAGAATCAACATTTGGTAACACAGAAGTTAAAATATTTTTTTATATGAAGCTAAACAAAAAAGTAGGCACTTCCAGAATAAATGCTGACAGCCACCTGCCTTTGTAAAGCAAATCCATTTATTTCAATTAAGTCTATTTACTAGATCAATCAAATATCTAAGATGATGCTTTGCTTTGTTATTCTAGATAATGTAGTATGAGCATCTTTGATGCAATTTAGTTTTGCAACATCCTCATGATTAAAACTTTTCTAACATTAGAACCTGGAGAGGGAGCATGGTTCCTCCTCTGGATTGCTATTTTCCCCGCTCTCCTCCCTAGGGTTTGGGTAAGTCTGAGCAAACTGTACTTCACCGTATCTCACTCATTATCATGAAGTGTGCTACTTCCTCCCCTCTATCTCTCTTGGCTATCCAAAAGCAAGTAATAGCTCAGGAATACACCACTGATCATACTGCAAGAGAAAGGCCATCCGTAGCAAGCTCATCCGGTAATCCTTAAAACAAATAGGTCTGTATCCAACACAGCAGGATCTCAGTTTTGGCTCCGGGTTTCTTGTGTACAGTTTTAAGTAGAATACGGATTAAAAAGTCATTTTGGATACTTCCTACAACAATACTGTATGTGTCAAATATTGACATAGGGACTGCTAACAAGACATGTTTAAGAACTTCACTATGGCAGCAACTTACACCTTCCCAGCTTGGCTGAGCATCTACATTCTAACTCTAAAATGCCAACTCACAGCTGTACAGCTCCTTGAGGAGGACACGTGGCTTTTAACACGTAGGAGCTCTGAAGAAGACTCTCTTACTGAGCTAAACTAGCTCCAGAAGTAAACTCGCTCAAAGCTAAAACCAAGGACATGGTCTAGCAGGTGTGGTGGTGTTGGGTTGACGGTTCGGCTTTATGATCTTTGAGGTCTTTTCCAACCTTAATGATTCTATGGTCCATTTAAGAATAGATCAGTTTAAACATTTCCAGAATAGCACCAGGTGTCATTTCTTCTTGTAAAAACCCGGGAAAATTCCAGACTACAATTTTATGCCTACATGCAAAACTACACAAGTAAGCTATGTTACATAAAACAAAGTAATTCAAAATAATCTTAAATACTGTGAAAAGACGAAATATGCTAAAGATGTTTATCAGCTGTGTCACTTCTGTAGTTAGTATCTTTGGTTAACAGGGCTAATACATGAACCTCGTTGTGCAGAAGACACATTTAATTATTCACATAACTATGTAAGCATTTTGCACGTAACTGAGGTGTTCTAAAAGCGAGAGGATTTTTTCACTGTCGTTAGCACTGAGCCTTGGTCACAGTTCTGTTATTTTACCAGTTTCTGTCACCAAGCATAGCTATCGGGCAGACGCATGCAGGGGCAGTTTTCACTGGGCTGTACCCACACAACTTCACCCAATTTTCATATAGGTATTAATTAAAAATAACGCTTTATTTTCACCCTCTAGATTTTGGAAAACACACACACACGGGGGGGGGGAAGTTGCAGAGAAATCCCCTCAGTAATTCCAGGCAACACGAGCACGACAAAGGAGCCATTTTCGGCAAGGGAAGGTGATCATCCCAGCCGCCCCCACCACGGGTATTCGCCCTCCCGAGGCAGCGGCACCGCCGGGCAGGCCCGATCCCCCCTTCCCCCCCCGTCAGCGGGCACCGGGCACAGCGGGGGCCGGAGGGCGGGGGCTCGCCGGGGTC
>Ga0181612_134066_pt1 | contig 17646 bp, 18 predicted proteins | sample HoacroProtozoa21_FD_119630 | JGI IMG/M metagenome (GOLD analysis project Ga0181612, IMG submission 119630) | Hoatzin crop microbial communities from Cojedes, Venezuel. Combined Assembly of Gp0051906, Gp0051904, Gp0051908 | reverse complement strand
GGCCAATGGTCAGGCGCTCTTCATCGATATGGCCGAAATCTGGGAGCAATTTCTCCGCAAAACCCTTGCCGACGAACTGAAAGGCGATGGCTGGCGCTGCTGGACGCTTAACGAAACCAAGATAGACACCTACGGCGGCAAGTTCTACGCAAGAGAAATCAGGCCCGACATCGTGCTGGAAAAGGAAGAGGGCGGAAAGAAGAAGTTGCTCGTCTTCGATGCCAAATACAAGAAGATGGAGGGCAAAGGCAAAGGACAGTATGGACTTGGAGACGTGGACCGCTCCGACTTCTTCCAAATCCACACCTACATCCAATATTTCCAAGCCCAAAAAGATTACGAAGTGGTTTGCGGCGGTCTGCTCTACCCCATAACTGACACGGATTTCTCGTCGAACTATCTCGGCAGTTACCATTCGGAAAGTCTTTATGGCCTTGAAGGAGACACGAAATTTATCATCGACGGCATTGTCTGCAACGAGGACAATCAGAAAGAGATGGATGACCTTATCAAAGGAGAAAAAGATGCTTTCATCAATAGAATTAAGGAAGTCATTGCATGAGTAGCCATCTTTTACAATAAAGGAAGAGGCTGGTATTGCGCCAGTCTCTTCTTTCGGATGCATTTTTGTCAGCCGCCGTCATCGTACAGCAGTGAGGCGAGATGCTCCTCTATCAGTTGCACGATGGTCATGCGTCGTTTGGCGGCTGCTATTTTCAGGCGGGTATGGGTGCTCTCGCGCACCTTTATCGTTACAAGCCGTTCCCTGCTGTCAGACGGCGAAGACTTTGTTGGCTGCTTTGATGGCACTGTATGTGTCTCGTCCTTACCTGCGGTTTTCGGTTGAATGCCGTCGCGCAGATTCCTTGTCATCTCTGCAAGTCTTACGGGTTCCTTGAATTTCCTATTTGCCATAATGCTATGATTTTATGATGTCAACAATCTCTCCGAAGCAGGTTCCCACGGCCTTCATCTGCCTGCTCGTCAGGCCAATGACGGTGTTGTAACGCTGAACGTCCACCGTCCTGCGTATGGGGCTCACGATTGTGCCGTATTTTCCGAGTATGGTGGCCGCGGTCTCCTCATACGTTGATGTGATGCGGCGGTCCTCCATGCCGTTGATGCGGTTTGGCACGAATAGCATCCTTGCGTTTGACACCTTGCTGAGCGTCCTGGCGAAGAGCTCTGTGGAGCGGATGGAGTCGCTGTCGTAGTGGAACGGCACGATGGCGAAGTCTGCCTCACGGAAGACATAGAGCAGGTTGTCGTCGTTGAGCGTCCCCGGCGTGTCTATTATGATCCCCCCGTCCACGCCGTGCAGCCGCGGCATCGTCTCCTGAAGATTTCCGAAGTCGTCGATGGCGTCCACGTTCCATGGCATTGACATTGACATTCCGCAGATGCTGCCTTCGACGTCCTCCTTCCAGTGGCCGATGAGCGACTGTTGCAGGTCGGCGTCAATGACCATCACTGTCTCCCCCTGCTCTGCGAGGTAGTTAGAGAACAGGGCGCAAAGCGTGGACTTTCCGACGCCGCCCTTGAGATTGCTGAAAATAATAATTCTGTTCATTGTCTATTTATTTTAAAAATTAAACACTGTATTCTATCCAAAGAGATGTGATATTGCCATCATCAGCCCGGTGAGCGTCATCGACGAGAACAGCCAGTAGATCCATCCACCATCCTCGAACTTCGGGAAGAGCGACGGGTTCCATCGCAGTAGTATCGGCGCATCATCGCCGTTAGCCTTGCGTATCCGCTGGACTGCCTCGTCCGCCTTGTCGTCGATGGCCTTCACCAGACGCCTTCCCGCCTTGTCTGCCTCTGCCACTATTCCGCGCATCTGTGCCACGGCGTCTTGCAGCGACTTGTCGGCTGTATATCTCATCTCGTGCCTGATGACGCCGCCGGCCTTGCAGTATTCTACTGTCTCGATGAACCGCCGTATCTCGTCGGGCGAGAGTGGGCGTTCCAATGGCTTGCTTGTCTGTCTGGCCTCGTTGCCTTCGGCCTTCAGCCTATTTGATGCTTTTTTAATTGTTTCCATTACCTTATTTATTTTTTGCAATTACGTTATACTTTTTCTATGGTGGCGATGTGCTTCTGTTTCCATTACTGTGGAACTTATTTTCCATAACTATGGAAACAAACTTCAACAACTATGAAAAGAAACTTCCATAACTATGAAAAATTCGCGCCATCGCGACGGCTGATTATCAGCACGTTGGGAGAGCGTAAATTCCACGCGGAAACTAAAATCCCAATCCACGCCGCCTTCTCCGCTTTTTTGACGTTTGCGGGTCGTTAACCTTGCCTCCTACGCCTCCCGCCTGCTGCGTGGAGATGATGTCGAGCAGCACGCCTGCGGTGTTTCCGACATTGATGCAGTCATTATGAAGCGTCGGCTGTACAGTCACCGATGGCTCCACGCTCTCGGAACGTGTGGCATGGTGCGGTGTCTTAGTTGCGGCCCGCTCTCTCGCCTTCCCGAATCGCAGCCCCTGCCACGTCCGCAGCAGGCGGCTCGGTGTGAGCTGGCGGTCAATCTCGCTCGCCTTATATACCGAGTTCCCGATTGCGATGGTGTAGCCCACCACCTTGCCGTTGGCGGCATTCTTCACCTTCACCTCGTATCCGCGGCGACGCAGGCCTTCAGCATACTCGTCGAACGAGAAACGCTCCATGCGTGCGAGTGTCTCCCTGCAATCCCTGGCGATGACCGCCCTCGCGTCTTTCCCCACGTCCTCTGCCTGCCTGTAGCCCCGTTCTCTGGCTATCTCATTGGCAATGGCCGCGCACCGCTCGCCAATCTTGCTGTCGGAGTTCACCCGTCCGTCGCGGTCGATGCGATTGATGGCCAGTTGCAGGTGTGGCGTGTCCGAGTCGTGGTGCAGCACGCATACGAACTGCGAGCCACCCAGGTTGGAGTGCAGCCGCCTCGTTATGTGCTCCGGCTTGCCATCCTTGCCGACGATGGGCTTGCCGTGCCTGTCGCGCCTGATGCCGTTGTTCACCACCATCCCGTCGAATTGTCCGTCAAACCGTCGGAGGAAGTCGTCGAGCAGCCGTTGCCAGTCGTCCATCGTCCACCCTCGCGACTCCTCCACAGTTGGCGAGATGACGAGTGATAGCGTGTCGTTCTTCACGTGGTGCGCCATGCGGTCGATGCCCATCTCCATCCATATCTGCTGCGGCTCGGCGATTGACAGCCCGTTCAGCCTGACTATCTCGGCGTCTGGCTTGTTGACAAGATAGTTCACGAGACTGGATCCGTGCGATATGCTTATGCCCTTCGCTATCATCTTGTCCTCCTTTTTATGTTGTCAATAAAATTCCGACAGTCATCCAATACCATATTGGCATCATCGAGCCAGCTCAGCATAGTCGCCTTGTCGTTAAAGAGAGCCATGCGCACCTCCAGACTTGCGCCGCACAGCGCGTTGACGAATTTCATCGGCACCTCCCTCCTCGACACGAACTGCCAGAGCAGGTTCTTCTCCTCCGTTGTCAGCGCGGCGTGTATCCTTGCTCCGAGTGCCGATTTCCTCATGTAGTCGCTCACGGTGAGGCCGCACTTGTCTGCCTTACGCCTTATCAGCTCCTTCTCCGATGCGGTGACCTTCGCGGTCGCGTATTCCTTTCTTATATCTTTCATGTTCATTATACAATCTTATTGGTTATACACTTTCGGGCCTTGCCCTGCGGCCTTCAGGTCGCTCCCCTGCGAGTTTAGGAGCGGGCAAGAATGCCACGTCCGTCGCCGAAAGGTGCAACGTTGGCACTTCTTGCAATATATCACGTTCCTGTACCTATTGCCCTATCCTCTGTTGGTTGGCGAGATGCCGAGGCAAGCCCGTTTCATTAATTCTCCTTTACCCTTTTTCTCCAATTCTCTCTCTCGTTTCCTTTCTGCCCCTTTCTCTTTCTATCCTTTTCCACTATTCCCTAAATCTCTGTTTCCCTAATACCACGTTTTCCCTTTTCTCCTTTTCTCCAAATCTCCTTTTTGGTTGGAATGGCAGTTTGGTGTTTCATCAATCTCACTGCTCCTTGACAATCTCCAATCCCAATTTATCGACCAGAGATTTCACGGCGACGTTCTGTGCCATCATCGTCCGAAGGAGATATTCGCGCGGCTCTTCCTGAAGGAGATAGTCGGCGATGTCGAGACCGTCGAGCGTGTCTACCTCCGATGCGTTTTGTTCGATAAAATCATACACCTTTACGTTTATTCCCTGACGTTGCCACGAGATGGCCTTCTTCCGCCAGTTGCTTGCCATGCCCAAGTCAGGGAAGAATATAACCTCGCGTCCGTTGAAGATGGAGAGGTCGGCCTGGCTGAGCATCCCGTCCTTTCCTCCGGCGGCGATCCACACAAGCTGCGGGAGGTAGAACGACGCTATGATGGCCGTCTTTTCGCTCTCCACGATGGCAATCTTTTTCGTCTGGTTGTTTTCCTTCCTTATGAGATGCTCGCCGAAGAAGCATTGTCGGATGCGTTCCTTGTCTATCCCCATCAACGAGTGGAGCCAGTTGACGTGATGCCGTTCCTCCCTTGAGCGGTGTCCACTCTCGGCATCATACATCATTATCTTCCCGTCGCGCTGTCTGCCGTTAACGTCAATCTGCCAGAACACCGTGGCTCCGTGCCACAGTTTCGCCGTCCCTACGCCATAGCCTAGAAACATCTCCTCGGTGTTCTCACGTCCGAAGTTCCTTGCCATGAACAGGTACAGGTTATTCATCGAATAATGCCCCAAAGTTCTCCTCATAAATTCCTGGTCAAAGTAATAAGGCTCAACTTTCGGTTCCTGCAATTCCTGCTCTCGTATGTGTGGCACTTTTGACACTTTGGCACTTTTGAAGTTTCCTCCGTCCTTATCGAAAAGCAATTTCTTCGCGTCAGGATTATCGTGGAAGAACTGCTTGGGCGTATAGTGATAGCCACAACGGTTCTCGTGGTCGCACCTGCCCACATAATCTGGAAATGAGATAACGCCTTCTGTGTCGATGTATCGGGTGAAACAATGCGGGCGATGGCACTGCGGACACTCATGTCTGGTGGAACGTCCCTTGTATTTCTGTAATATGAATCTGTTGCCGTTCATGTTTGTTTATTCTTTGTGTGGCATGTTTAGCATGGCGAAAGTGCCAAAGTGCCAAAAGTGCCACGAGGTAAAACATCCTTTTATTCATTCTTGGTATAGACCCCATGTCGGTCTTTCCTCAGGTAGTTGTCGATACCGTTTTGTAGGAAGCGTTTCACGGTCCGTTCCGACAGTCCAAGAGTGTTACCCACCGACACGGCATCGGCGGTGGTGAACTCGTCGTCAAGCATGTCGAGGAGTTGCTGGTGGGCGGCATCCACTGGCTTATGGTCAACGAGATTGTGTGCCCGCTTGTCCATGTCCAGGAAGTAATCCGCAAGCGTGCATGCCGCCTTCGCGCTCTGTGTATCAATCCGCCCGTCGGTGGTATTGCCGCAGACGAGCCACATGACGTGTATCACAAGGCAGAACCGGATCACGTATGTCTTCAGTTTGCCACACACGCCCTGCATGTAGCAGTCCGCCTCCTCCCATTCCTGACAGATTTTCCTCTCCCATAGGAACAGCACGTCGGTGGCCTCCTGCGAGAACTCCAAGACTCTCGGCACGATTTCGCCGTTGGCGTCGTATTCGCATGGCGTTTCCAGTACACGGCGGATTATCGCCTCCCACCGGAGCGATGCCCCGTCGTCCGTGTTGCCGCGTTTCCACCTCGGCATCTGGGTGATGTCGGGAAAGACCTTCAGGAATCTTGTCGTGAACCCGCTTGCCGCGCGGTCGCCGGAGAACATCTTGGAGAGCAGGCCTGGCTGCGTGCCACCGATGACGGAGACGTATGGGCGAAACACATTGACATACTCGCCAGAGCCCTTGCGCTCATACTTTACCTGGCTGCCGTCGAAGAACTCTATCCAATAGGCCTCGTCTGAACCCTTGCCGTAACGGTTCAGGTTGCTCACCAACTTGTTGAGTTCGTTTACAAGAACCAGGATGCCATGCGGATTGTCCTTGATAACGGAGAACAGTTTCTCGATGGTGGAGTCGATGACGAGTATCTCCTTGTGAACAGGTCTTTCGGGATATTCGGGCAACCCCTGCCCCTGCCGTTCCTTTGGTGTCATCTGCATCAGGCGGTCATACTCCTGCTTCTGGCGGTTATAGGCGACATCCGCCTCCAAGTCGTGGCGTTGCAATGGAATCTCCGCTTGGCGCAACGGCGGGGTCTTCCCCGAACTGGGCGGCCCGATTAGCACCATATATAATATAGGTGACACGCGCATTGTGCCGGTGAACTTTGCCTCCCATAGATTGCCCATTGCCGCGGCGAACACCGCGAACATCGACGCGCAGAGGAAGTCGTGGTTGAAACCCTCGTTCTCCTTATACGACGTGATGATTTCGCGAATCTGTGGCGGGAAGACCTCCATGGGAAAAGAGAGTGAGGAGGGTGGAGTGGCATCCATTTCTGTCTCTTTCCCTTCATTCGGCAAAGGTTCTATAGTCAAATTTTTGACCGAATCTATGACCGAATTGAAATCAACAGACAAAGCATTCCTCATTGCAGTCTCCTCCCTCGCTTGTTCTGCCATGTGCTCTCCTGCACCAGTCTCAGCGCGAGGTCGGCGTCAACGACGATCTTACGTCCTACCTGCATGATGGCGTCGTCGATCTTGCCGCTCTTCTTGATGCGGTTGGCCGTCGCAATGCTGCAATCAAACAATGCCGCGATGCCTGGTATGCCATGCACGTACTTTTTTCTCTCGCGGGTTCCGTCTCCTGCTTCTCCTGCTGCGCTGGAGGGTTGGCTGCCGCGTTCTCATTCATCAGGGCAAGGAACTCGCCTGCCGTCATTTGCCACAAGGGCTTGTTCATCTTCCTTTTATTCATATAACTTTGAGTTTTGCCAATGACCCACCATGGGTCATTTCCTGCGGCAAAGTTCGCAAGTGGAAAGGTGGACGCAAGTGGAAATGGAACTTTTTGACGGTTGTCTTTACATTTACAAGAAGCGTTAAAAACTTGGATTGCAGAGATTTATGGCTATAACACAATTTTTAATATAAGTGGGAATAGGTGGGATTCGGTGGAGATGCCTGTCAATGGTATTTTGATACATAAAAAGATGGCGTGTGAGCTTGTCTTTCAGCCCTCACGCCATCTGTTTGCGTTGCTTTACGCCTCGTGTCTTATCTCTTAATCTCCTGCCTGTCGAACAGCCTGTTTATGCTCTCGGCCACGTTCCTCGTCTCGTCGTTGGTGGAGCTCGACGCGCCAGTGTATTTCTTGCTGATGGTGTCCTTGTCAATGCCACACTCACTGAGGATGTCGTCAAGCCATTTCTCGTTTGTACCATCAGGCAGAAGCAGGTACAGTCTGTACAGTATCAGGTAAAGCAGGATTTTCTTCCCCTGACAATGCACGAGTTTCTCGGAATGTGGGCCTCGTACAACAATGTTCCTGAACTCATTGTAGGACGATAGTTTGCGGAACACGATGCCGTTGTATTCATCATATATGCCTTCAAGCAACTCTTCCTCAAACAGGTCGGGCGTACTTGGAGCGTTGTCCTGCGCCTTTTGGTTGTCCTGTGTCTGTTGTTCATCGTGCATCGCCTCGCCAATGAGGTTTCCGTCCTCGTCAATCTTTTCCAGAATGCTCAGCGTGAATGGCCGGCCCAAGTCTTGCTCGTGGTCCTGGAAGGTGATCCAGTCATCGAGTGTCCGCTGTCGTGTCTTTATGCTCGATATCACAAGTTGGTCTTTTATGTTGGCAAGCATGTGCTGCGTTATCTTGTCCTTGACCTTTGAGGACAGCTCATTGATGTAAAGTATCTTCTCCTCAAAGGAGTCTCCACGCAGGAACGCGTTGGCGAAGGCCGTGCGGATTTCACTCTTTTCCTCGTCCTCGGCATTATTGTAGTATTCCTCAAACCTTTTGTTCCCGCCGTTCCTTTCAATGAACTCCTTGACGGATTTGCCCGCATCCATCACGTGCGCTTGTGGCAGGTTGAGCACATATTGCTTGTATCCCGGATATACTCGCTCCATCACGTCGGTGATGTCGATCATTTCCCTTTTCACATCATCTGTCTCCTGGCTCTCATTGTGCCAGAGTTTCTTGAAGAAACGAAAGATTGCCAACATTATTTCTTTTGTTTTGTCTGTCTTAATGTTCTTGTTGTCACAGAGAAACACATCTCTAAGGAGGTTAATTCAATGTTAGGATTCATTCCCTTTTAGTTCCGCTCCATAGCAGAAGACGCTTGTTTATTTCTGATAGCGGAAGCCGTGGATTAGACAATGTTAAATCTTTCAGCTTCTTTGTTGCTTGTTCCATCGAGAGCAGGTTGTTCTCGACGAGTTTGTCTATCACAAATAGGATGCCATGTACCTCAATGCCTGTTTTAGTCGCCGCGCTCCTTAACTTGGCGTCTCCTGTAAGCAGTGTGTAACCCATGTTTTGCGCATATAGCCAGACAGAACAATCTTGTATTGACACATTGGTCGTTCTGCGCATCTTTGTATGGAAAACAGCAAGGCTGTTAATTTCAGTCTCGTCATACGTTTTCACGTGTAGGATCCTTTTCTTCATGTAGGCAACGATGACCCTTTTCTGTTCAGGGTCTTTCAGCTCATGAATAATCATATCCGTCGTGTGAATCTCCCATGGCAGGGAAAAGAACTCATCAATTAGACCTATCTCGATAAGGTCTATAAAAATGTTCGTGTCGCTGACAATTACTATTTCCATTAGATTACATTAAGTTCTTGACGTACCTTGTTAACGGAACAATTAAGCAGCGAGGCAGCTTTGGAAGTGCTGATGAGTTGCTGTGCCAGGGCACTAAAAACCATGGCCTCAAAACGATTGGTCATCGTTTCTTCGTACCAAGACTTTTCTACCTTGTTCTTTAACGCAATATTTTGATTCTTGCGAATATAGAAGTTTCTGTATCGTTTCTCGCTCACTATTCCCATGTCATGGAGTTTGTGAACGATGGCATCCACAGAAATGCCATATGCCTCGCCAATGGCAATCAATTCCTCAATGGCAATCTTAGATTTCCCCGCAAAAGTAGCCTCTAGGATTTCACCAGGCAAAAGCAGTTCGTTGGCAAAGACGTTGCAAAGGTTTTCCTTTTCCCGCGAGGTCAAATCGGAAGAAAATTTATCGTTGAATAGCAGGTGTCCAAGTTCATGTAAGGAGGTAAGGCGTCTTCGTTCCGTATGAGTCTTCTCGCGATTCAGCACAATAATGTAGTGAGTGTTGTTGACAATGCCGCTCACGCCATCAAAACTTTCAGGCGCACTGGTATATATGACCTTGATGCCATTGCTTTCCAGCATGTCCTGAACGTTTGCTATGCAATCCTTGCCAAGTCCCCATTTTTCCCTTACCTCCTTGGCGCACCTTTCCATATCCATCGGAGACTTGATAAGATTGGTTTCAAAGGCTTGCAATCTGGTTTTTTCCCCACCCAAAATCTCCTCGATTTCCAAATACCTCTCAATGTCATCCTGTATCTGTACTTTTAATGCAGACACGTCCTTCGCTCCGACGTTGGATTTCTTTCGGAATGACACATCAAAGTTTCCGATGTCAAAGGAAAAAGGACGGAAGAAATAGTCAAGCTCCACGTCCAATGCTTCAGACAGGGATATTAGGATGGTGCTGTTGGGCATCATCTTGGCGCTTTCATATTTTGATATGGATTGTTTGCTGACGATGCCACCCATCTTCGTACATAAGGCTTCCATGGAAAGCCTTGCCTTTATGCGTGCTTGTCGCAATCTCTTTGCGAAAATTTCCAATTCACTTAACATAGTCCCACAATTTTACCTTTCTGTTGACAAAGGTACACATTTTCTTGTTATGTCAACAAAACATTTGAAGGGAAAACGCAAGAATACACATTTTTTAACGTTTAAGAGCCTTTTTAGTTGTGTAAATGTAGTAATATCACAACGCGTCAAACTTGCTCATTGATTGTGATTTGATTTCATCAACGATGTCGATGTAGGGCTTCATTGCCTTATAGTCGCTATGGCCTGTCCACTTCATCACCACATTGGCAGGAATGCCGAGGGAGAGTGCGTTCACGATGAACGTCCTGCGACCTGTATGCGTACCAAGCAATTTATACTTTGGCATCACGTCATCGAACCGCTCATTACCTTTATAGTAGGTATCGCGTATCGGCTCGTCAATCCCCGCCATTTCACCAAGTTCCTTGACATATTCGTTCATGCGTTGGTTGGATATTACGGGCAGTGCCTTGTCGTTGCCCAAATCCACATTCTTGTATTTCTCAAGAATGGCACGGCTCGTCTTGTTCAACTCGATTATCAGGCTGTCCGTGGTTTTGATTGTCGTAACCTCGATACGGTCCTCCTTGACATCAGACTTTCTTAGATTGTAGGCATCAGAATAGCGCAGTCCCGTAAAGCAACAGAACAACAACACGTCACGCACCCGCTCCAAATACTGCTTGTCCTTTGGAATCTCACATTCCCTAATCTTTGTCAGTTCGTCAGGGGACAAGAAAATCACTTTTTTCTGTGTCGTCTTCAGTTTCGGTTTGAACGTCTGAAAATCAAGCTTCACGGGATAACCTTTCCTCAAACACCAACGTAAGAACCATTTTAGGTAGCCAAGTTGCTTGCCAATGGTGCTGTTTCGCATCTTGAGTTGGTTCTGAAGAAAATAGACATACTCATTGAGTCCGCTCTCGTCGAAATACCCCAGCGAAAGATTCTCCCTGAAGTCGCGAAGGTGATGTTCCATGGTGGCGAATTTCTTATATGTTGCATCCGTCCAGTTGTTCAGTTCACCACATTCATTTTCAAATAACTGAATAAGTTTCCAGAAACTTCGCGTACCAGTTGGTTGTTTAGTTCTCTTCTTCGGTTCTTTTGCTTCGGGTTTGTTGAACAGTTCCTTAATCTGTGCTGCTGTAGGCACCTTCTTCTGATACTCGAAGTCAGCAAAGATTTTCTCAATCTTATCAGCCATTATGTGAAGATGCTCGTTTATCTCTGCCGAAGATTCATGGTTTTTGTTCGTGCAACCATTTCTCACTTGCTGACGTTTCTTGTCCCACTTGTCAGCATCAATGTTATGACCAGTGTTGAAGTCAATTCGATGACCATCAAATCCAACACGCATAATAATCTGTAAGGATGTAGTCTTAGCAACGCCATCCACATTCCTGTTTCGCAAGGAAAATACGATGTTTCTTTTTATTGCCATATTCCAAATATTTTATGTTTGTTTGACCATGTTTAGATGTGCACCCAAAAGTGCACCCAAATTTAGTGCACCCAAAGGTACACCCAATTTTTCATATAACCAAATTTATTCAAGGAAATTTATTGATTTATTTTCAAAGACAACTGAAAAACAATGATTTACAGAAAATCGAATTAAAACTCAAAAAATCTCACCAACTCTCATGCAAAACGTACTGGATAATCCCTCCATCTCCACAAGGCACAGAAGGATAAGGCAAGGGCTACCACCACTTGCTTTATCTTTTTTTATTATCCTTAATCTCTTTCAAGGAAGAATGGTTTGTTTTTGAAAGCCGTTTTCTCGATATGGCATGGTTCAACAAGACACCGAGTCTTGCGCGAGAAATCGATGTCCGCATAGGGATTCAAATAGTATTACTAAAAAAGTAAAAAAAAGAATAAAGGGAAGGAGGGGAACGCACCGGCTAATGGAGAAAATGATTACCTTTGCGGCATGAAACGAACACTATTGACCATCATCGCAGCCATCGGCATCGCCATGGGTGCCCACGCGCAGAGCGACAGCACAACGTTCTGCGGCTATCTCTATAACGACGATTATGAGATGTTTCTCCAGTTTGACCTCTATCGGGGAAACATCACCGTGCCTCAACACGACATCTACGGAGAGTTGCCTGGATATGTGGGGAAGAAGCGCAACAGCTTCGTGTGGCTTATCACCGACGCACAGATAACCGACGAAAAAAGCGCCACGCTGGAAATGATAAACGACTACGGAAGCGAAGACCTCACTGCCACGATAACCCAACTGACCGACAGCACTTACCAGCTACGCCAAGAGAGCGGCAGCACGCTGAAACTCCCCAAGAAAGGCAAATGGCAGAAGATTCCGAAGACTATAACACTGAAGAAGAAAAAGTAGGCTTCGGAGGATTTTATTTATAAAAACGACTATCGCTAAAATCTATTTCAACCAATCAACTTCATCTCAAAGGTGGCGTGAAATCCCGTCTCAGGCTGGTCGAGCAGTTCGAGACTGCCGCCTTGTTGTATGAGTATTCGGCGTGAGAGCGAGAGTCCGATGCCGTTGCCACTGCGCTTTGTGGTGAAGAATGGGATGAAGATGGACGAGCGCACCTCGGCTGGTATTGGGTCGCCGTCGTTGCTCACGAGGATGGCGGTCTGGCCGTTCTCCGATTGTGCGGTTATCGACACTCGGTGGGCATGGGCTTCCACGGCGTTTTTCGTGAGATTGATGAACACTTGGCTGAGCGACGCACGCAGGGTGAGCGACGGGTCGGTCGTGGTGAGGGCGATTTCCACTTGCGGATAGAGCTGGCGCAGGTCGGCGACGAGACTCTCGATTGTGGTGGTCTCTGTGTCGTTGGGCATAGGAAGCGAGAGCTTCCGATAGTTATCCACAAATGTGTTCAGCCGCGTGGCAGTGTGGTGAATAGCACTGATGCCTTCCTCAAGCGGCGTGCCTTTCACGTCGTCGCGTCGAAGTAGCGTCTGACTTATACTTGCGATTGGTGCCGTAGAATTCATTATCTCGTGGGTGAGCACTCGCGTGAGTTTCTCCCACGATTCCACCTCTTTTTGGTTTATCTGTTGGTGTATCACCTCGCCCAGTTGGTTGAGCGTCTTCTGCATTGCCCTCTCGCCTGGCAAGAGCCCGTCGGTTGGCAGTCGGAAGGTGAAGTCGCGGTTGTTGATGGCCTCGCGCATCAGTTCGGCGCGCTGTCGAAGTGAGCGCTGGTGGCGCACCGCCCAGAAGACGACGACCACGGCGACGATGACTATCAAGACGAGTGGAATCATGACAGTCTCTTCATCTTATTATATAATGTCTGTCGGGTGATGCCAAGCATTTCTGCGGCGCGCGAGAGATTGCCGTGGCACTGGTCTATGGCTCGGCGAATGTGGGCGGCTTCCATTTGGTCGAGCGTGGCCACCTCGTTGTTCAGCGACAGCACCTCCCGCAGTTTCGCCACCAGTTCGTCGTTGTCCCACGGTTTCACGATGAAGTCAGCCGCGCCGCTCTTCAGTCCGCGCACGGCCAGTTGCACGTCGGCGTATGCTGTGAGCAGCACCACAGGGGTCTGCGGATGGTGTTTGCGCAGGGTGCGCAGCCAGAGCAGCCCCTCTTGTCCGCTGTTCACACCAGGCTGGAAGTTCATGTCGAGCAGCACAATGTCCACCTGCTCTTGCGCCATCGTCTTGAGAATGTCGTCGGGGCGTTCGAGCGTGATTATGCGTTCAAACGACTCTTCAAGGCAATATCTGAGCGCAGTCAGTATGTCAGTGTTGTCGTCGGCTATAAGTATTGTCTTGTTGTTTGCCACGTTTGTCTTCTTTCTTTTCGCTTGCGAAGATACTACTTTTTCTGGAAACAAAGGCAAAAACGGTCGAAACTTTATCCGACGTGCCTAATTTTTAGACAAGAAAGTGTATAATTTTTAGACAAACGAACTTTGGGGCGTCTCTTTTTTGATGAGGGAACGAAGATTTTGGAGTAACTTTGCAGTGCTCTAATGAGGAGTGAGGAGATTTTTAATGAGGAGTGAGGAGAGAGGAGTGGGGAGTGAGAATAGACTTGAAAAATGGAGGGAGTATGAATACATCTCCCTATATAATAAAAAGGAATTATGCTGAAACTAACGATATTGACGATGATGGCGCTCGGTAGCGCGGGCGCTGCGACCGACACGGCAGAGTGGACGGCAGAGCAGTGCATGGCCTACGCCGTGGCGCACAACCACTCTGTGCAGACGGCCCGACTTCGGCTCGACAACAACGAAGCCGCCCATCTATCGGCCATCGGCAGCTTCTTGCCATACGTGGGCGCGAGCAGCGGTGTGCAATACAACTTCGGTAGAGCCATCGACCCAGAGACGAACACTTACACGAATGTCAGCACTTTCTACAACTACTACTCGCTATCCGCGAGCATCCCCGTGTTCGACGGACTGGCGCGCGTCCACCAGTTGAAGGCGGCGCGTGCCGACTTGCTGGCTGGAAAGAGCAGCCTACAGTCGCAGAAAGACCAGACTGCGCTTGCCACGTTTCAAGAGTACATCAACGTAATCTATTACCAGGGAACGGTGAAGATGGCCGAAGAGCAGTTGCACGAAAGCAACTTGCTGCTGAAGCAGACGCAGGTGATGGAGGAAGTGGGCCGCAAGAGTGCCGCCGACGTAGCGCAGATGGAAGCGCAGCAGGCCGAGGCCGACTACGAACTGACCCGCCAACAGAATATGCTCGCGTCGGCGTGGCTCGCACTGAAACAGCAGATGAATCTGCCAGAGAGTTACGAGTTACGAATTAAGAATTACGAGTTACGAGTTACGAATGAGGAGATGGAAGATGCCAACCACGGGCAGGACGACACCGCCGCCTTTGCGACGGACGAGCCTCTCACGAGCAGCCTGCTGGAGACGCTCTACCACCAGAAGCAGTCGGCACTGCACTCGCTGCGCCAGACGAAGGCGGCACTCTGGCCGACCATCTCGCTTGGAGCCGGCGTCAGCACATCGTACTATAAAACACTTCATACGCAGGCAGCCACGTCGTTCGCCCAACAGTTGCAAAACAATCGGGGAGAATACGTGGCTGCATCTATAAGTTTTCCCATATTCAATCGGCTGCAGACAATCACGAGCATCCGCCGCGCCAAGAACAACTACCTCATTGCGGTGGAGGAATATGAGGCGAAGCAGGCCGAGCTGCAGAAGCTCGTAGTAGAGGCGGCCAACGATGTGCGTGGCTACCGAAAGGCGACGCTGCAGTGCCAGAAGAAGGTGGAAGCCGACAGCATCGCCTACACCCTCACGCGCCGACAGTGGAGCGAAGGCCTCAGCAGCGCCATCGACCTGAAGACGGCCTCTGCCACGCTGCTGAAGAGTCGCGCGTCGCTGCTGCAGAATCGGCTGACGACAGTGCTCAAACGCCTCTATCTGAGATACTATCGAGGGGAGAGTCTTTTAATGAGGAGTGAGGAGTGAAAGACAAAAAGTTTAGATAACAATGGATATACCTATCGAGAAAAAAAGCGGATTCCAGTGGAAGAAGCACTGGCCAATGGTGGCAGGCGGAGCTGCGCTGCTGCTTATCGTGGCGTGGCTACTGTTCGGCAACCACGCGGCCACGCTGAGAGTTGACGAGAAAGACCTAACTATCAGCGAGACAACGCGCGCCGAGTTTAAGGACTACATCCGCACAAGTGGGCAGGTGATGCCTATAGAGGTGGTGCAGATAGCCCCCGAAGAGGGAGGCATCGTCCGCGAGAGAGTGGCCGAGGAAGGGCAGATGGTGCACAAGGGCGACGTGATAATACGCCTCTCGAACTCTAATCTCGACCTGCAAATACTTAACGCGGAAGCCGAACTCGCCGAGAAGCAAAACCTGCTGCGCAACACTCAAATCACGATGCAACAGGACAGACTGAACAATCAGACCGAGATGGCTCAGCTGGAAATGGATACTCGGCGCAAACAGCGAGCATACGAGCAGAACCAACGCCTCTATGATGAGAAGCTGATAAAACGGGAGGACTTCGTGCAAGCTCAGGAGGACTTTCAACTATCCCAAAGGAAGAAGAGCCTCGTGGCCAAGCGCCTGAAACAAGACTCGCTCTACAGAAGTGTGCAGATGGACCAGATGGAAGACAACCTCGACGCCATGCGTAGGAACCTCGTGCTGGTGCGGCAGAGAAAACAGAAACTCGAAGTGCGCTCGGCCATCGACGGCGAATTGGGACTGCTCGACGTGGAACTGGGACAGAGCATCAACGCTGGACAGAAGATAGGCCAAATAAACGACCTAAGCGACTACAAGATACAAGCTCAGATAGACGAGAACTATATAGACCGCGTCCGAACGGGGTTGAAAGCCACTGTCGAGCGCGGAGGCAAACGCTACGAGCTCGTTGTTCGCAAAGTCTATCCAGAGGTGAGACAGGGAAAATTCCGCACCGACTTCGTCTTCCACGGCGAACGACCCGAACAGCTACGCAGCGGGCAGACCTACTATCTGAACCTGGAACTCGGAAAGAGCGAGCAGGCGGTGCTGATACCGCGAGGCACATTCTTCCAGACCACGGGAGGCCAATGGATTTTCGTGCTCGACAAGAGCGGCAGCCAAGCCTATCGCCGACCCATACGCATCGGGCGACAAAACCCGAACTACTACGAGGTGCTCGAAGGGCTGGAGCCGGGCGAGCGCGTAATCACGAGCGGATATGAGGCGTATAAAGATTTTGAACATCTTTCGATACGATAAAAAGCGAAAATACACGCCACGAACAGAAAAATGAGTTTCCGAGGGAATTATAACAAGCTAATACGCAAGTCGTTATATTGCACGGTGGAAGAAGCCGGGAACTACGGTGGAAGAAGCCGGGAACTACGGTGGTGGGAGTCAAGAGCCACGGTGGTGGGACCGGGCTCCTACGGTGGTGGAAGTTTTGAGCCATTTCGGTGGAATGAAAAAATCATACAAATAGAAAATCTGAAACAAGAGGAAAAGAGATGGAAGTGATGAGCAACCTATTCTATATGGCCCGCCGTTTCAAGGCAGCCACACTGCTCAATCTCGTTGGGCTGACCGTCGCGCTGGCAGCGTTCTATCTGCTTGCGACGCAAGTGGCATACAACTGGAGCTACAACAAGACGCTGGCCGACCACGAACGCATCTACCGTCTGGAGAGTTACATAAGAGACTACGGCGGATGGAGTGCCTTAGTGTCTCGACCTGTCGCCGAGATAGTGGAGCAGCTGCCGCAGGTGGAGGGCATCACGCTCTTCGGCATGACCGACGGCGAATATCAGTTCAAGAAGGGCGAGACCACGATGACGTTTCCTGCCGACCACGTGAACGCGACGGGACTGTCAACGCTGTCGGCACGCTTAATCGACGGCAAAATCAGCTGGACCGACGACGAAAGCGAAGGGCTCGTTATCCCCGCAAGCATAGCCACGCGCTACTTCGGGACGACGCAGGCAGCAGGGCAGGCAATGAAAGTGCCCAGCGGCGAAGAGGCTACGGTGCGCGGCGTCTATGACGACTTTCCCGACAACTGCATGGCAAAGAACGTGATTTACGTAAACATGGGCAACCAATTCAGAGACGACTTCACGTCGCTGAACTTCACTTGCCTGGTGAAGGTGAAAGAGAACGCCGACACTGCCCGACTGCTCGAACCAGTGGGGCGCGAGACGCTGAAGTGGGTGAAGCGACTCTCCGACGAGAGTGGCAATGAGGAAATGGCGGAGTTGGGCGACTATCTCAGCAAGATGAACGTCCGCTATCGTCTCACTCCCATCGACGAAACATACTTCTCGGGACTT
>Ga0181612_140099_pt1 | contig 17648 bp, 19 predicted proteins | sample HoacroProtozoa21_FD_119630 | JGI IMG/M metagenome (GOLD analysis project Ga0181612, IMG submission 119630) | Hoatzin crop microbial communities from Cojedes, Venezuel. Combined Assembly of Gp0051906, Gp0051904, Gp0051908 | reverse complement strand
GGCGGCCATTTTGCCAGCGGCATCGGCGAAATGTCAGCCCCTGCTGTTCAAAAGCATATTGAGTAAACAAGTATAACAAAAAAAGGCGCTCCTCCCACCTCTCAAGAGAAGTGGGTTTCCGCGCCTAATAATTTTATGAAAGACGCTACGCATGTCCTGTCGGCATCCTGCGGGTCGTAGAGATGGAACCTTAGCCTCTGGAGTGAAACGTCCCATCCGCTTCCGTCTTTCCTTCCAACAATCGTGCATTTGCGGTACATTCTCTCAAGAGACTGCTTCACTTCACGGGCTCCTTCTTTTGAATGCGCGCTGCGCGGAACCATGGAAGCAACCTTTGAGCCTATGTCCGTTGAAATGTGGTACATGATAAGCGAAGCCTCATCCGGCCCCTCCGGGTAAATGAGGTCATGGCCGACATCTCCTTCAACGTAGTTGTAGTCGATCCATTCCCTGGTTAGAAATCTTCGTCTCAGCTCCGAGGCCAGGTCCCTTATCTCGGGAAGATACTCGCTCTTAATGTATTCTTCTGTCATTGCTTTTCTGAAATCATCTCACGTCATGTCCATTCTCAGATGGTCCTTCAAGAGTGTCATCCATCATATTTTTTTCTGTCTCTGTGCGGCAGCCATTCTCTCCGGACTTTGAAGGAATGGCTATCTGCCAGCGTAGAGCCTGCCGATTTCCTTTGCCATGCTCTCGGGGAATATCGCCATCGGGATCCGTATCACGGAAAGGAATTTTCTCCAGTCAATCCAGATGTCCCTCCTCATACAGATGCACTTCGTATCCTTCTCTATGGTTGCAATCACCTGGGGGTTCAGCAGATGGATCCCTTCCGGGATGGACAGGGCCTTGCAGGAGCGGCTTACGCTGAGAAGACTTCCTTCGCGAGGGTCGTAGAGGGCTCCGTCCTTCACGAAGTATCCCGCCCTTCCACCGCCAATCCTTATGTCGTGGCAGGAGTTGAACGCGCGGCTTCCGATACAGGCATCCTCCGGTATCAGGGCGTCAAGGCGGTGGCAGCCATGGAAGCATTCGTCCCCTATCTGGGATAGGGATGATGGCAGGTTGATTCTTTCAAGGGACGGGCAGCTGGTGAACGCGCACCTGGGAAGAGTGGAAATCCCTTCAGGTAGCTCGACTTCCAAAAGGGATGTGCACTGCCTGAATACCGAATTCCCCATTTCGACTGACGGGTTTTCGATGCGTATCCTCTCAAGGCCGAAGCACTCGGAAAACGCTGACTCCCCCACCTGTTCGATGCCTTTGTGAAGGACCAGGTTCCTAATGCCGTTGCATGAGGTGAAAGCCTTTTCGCCTATCTTTCTAAGCGATGGCGGGAAGACTGCGCTTTTGGTCCCATGGTTACAGATATCCTCTCCGTCAGAATGGCTGGAGGCGCCATCGCGATATCCTATGGAAGAAAGCCTGTCGCAGAAGGCGAATGCCATCTGCCCTATTTCCCTCAGGGTTGACGGAAGGGTGATCCTGCCTATCGTATCTTGGCCCTCGAAGGCGGACTCGCATATTTGCGTGACTCCTTCGGGAATTGCCACTTCGGTTGCACCCTTGTCCATATGCCATATGAGCTTTCCGCTTCTGCTGTGGATGAGCATTCCGTCCTCTATCCTGTAGAAGGGGGATTCAATGCTTTTCAGATTGTGGCACACAGATATGTCAAAGGCATCTATGGGAAGGTCGCCCAGGATAGTCATTTTCCTTAGCAAGCTGCAGTCTCTGAATGCCGCATAGCCGATACTCTGGAGGTTTTCCGGAAGAGTGACATGCGTCAGGGATGTGCAGCCCCTGAATGCTCCGGCACCTATTGAAAGGAGTGAGGAAGGCAGGTTTATCTCCCGAAGGGAATGGCAGTTTGCAAAGGCATACATGCCTATCTCCTTCAGTGTTGGCGGAAGGACGACCTTCTCCAGGGAACGCATCTCCCTGAAGGTATGGTCGCCGATATACCTTAGTCCGGTCCCGCATCCCCCTGGCTGTGGCGGCAGGAATACCACCTCCCTTACCGTGGTGTTGGCATGCAGGCTGTCATCCGGTATCTCCTCCACGCTGGCGGGGAACACGATCCTCTCATATTCGTCATCTGGGGCGAATACCTTGAGGGATACCACCCTGGTTACACCTTCGGGTATGTAGAGGGTCCTTGGTCCGTCCTGTACTGCTGTGGTGCGGCCTGCTATGCTGTATGCTACTGTGTCGTTTGCCATTCTGCCTTCTGTGTTATTGATCTTGTTATTGATCTACTGTTCAACAATCTAGCAAGCTAGCTATTATCTAGCTTTTATCCCCGCTATAGCGATCCAAAGCCTTTCGGGGAAAGCTAGTCTCCCTTCCGGTGGAAAATCATTCCTACGATATATCCTACAATAAAAGGGATAAAGCCTAGGATTCCGAGCAGCAAGCGTACTCCATTGCCGCCTTCATCTTCCTCCGGGGAAGCGTTTCTTCCAGCATCGAGTGGGTCATCGGCATCGAGTGGGTCATTATCCACATCATCCCCAATGTCGCTTCCGCAATACATGGCTACAGTATCGATGATTGAAAGGACGGTTGCGATGAGAAGGACTATCGCGATGATGGATTTGATAAGTATCATGATCTTATTTTGCCGGGTTGAACTTAAGGAGAGTGAAAGGGCGTGTAACCTGCCTCTGCCACACACATATACTATCCACGCCCGGGAGTTTTTGCAACCCTCGGGCGAAAGGAAATTGTGAAAAATGGATTGGATGCTGTCTTAGAGCGTGTCCTTCAGCATGATCTGCGTCTCCTTTGGAAAGGCTTCGGGCTCTATTTCCGTGAGCTGGCTTTCAAGAATCACCCTGGAGAGGGATTCGCATCCGTCAAAGGCGTAGCGGCGGATGGCCTTTACGTTAGCAGGGATGGTGACCTCCTTTAGCGATCTGCAGAACGAGAACACTCCGTAGACGATCTCGCTTAGCCCTTTTCCAAGAGTAAGGGTCTCCAGAGACGAGCATTCTTCGAAAGCGTCGTCCTCTATGGTTTCCACGCTATCCGGAATCTCGATGGACCTTAGGGCTTTGCACATTGTGAAGGCGTAGGATTCGATTCTCCTGACTCCATTGCCGATGTTGACGGACTCCAGGGCGTCACATGCGAAGAAGGCCTTGATCCCTATGGCCTCCACGCTGCCGGGGATGTCTACGGACTTGAGGAACCTGAAGCGGAAGAATGCCATGGATGCGATTCTCCTGACTGAAGAGGGTACGGTGAAAGACTCCACGTTGCATCTGACGTAGAGAAGCTTGCCGTACTCCCTTCCCACGAGGGCTCCGTCCTTGTATGAAAAGTTCTCCCCCTCACATTCGAAGGAGCAGCTGCACTCACTGAAAGCACCTTCCTCGATGGTCTCCACACTGGAGGGGATGCGTATCCTTTCAAGGGAATCGCATCGCGCGAAGGCTCCGTCAAGGATGGTCGTCACACCATCGGGGATCTCAACTTCCGAAAGGCTCTTGCACATCCTGAACATGTCGTTCGGAATCTCCCCGGTCCCCTTCGGTAGCCTTACGCTTTTTAGATTCTCGCACCATGAAAACGCCCATGCCCAGATTGACTGCACCGTGTCGGGGATGTAGACCTTCTCAAGGTTGGAGCAGTTGCTGAACGCTCCGTACCCTATCTTGACGACGCTTGACGGGATCTTCACATCTGAAATGAGGGTCCGGGCAAATGCGTCTTCGGCTATTTCCGTGACAGTGTCGGGGATGACGCACTGCATCTTGTGAGACATGCAGTATATAAGCTCCTTCCCTCCGGATGAGTAGAGTACTCCGTCCTTGAAAGAGAAGTCCTCCCCCTTGCATTCAATCTCGCAGTCACATGCGCAAAATGCTCCATATCCAAGGGTGTGAAGATTCCTGGGAAGGGAAATATGCTTAAGTGAGGAACAGCCTCTGAAGGCGTAGCGCCCGATGTCCGTTACCGAGTCGGGGATGTTGACGGAAGAAAGGAGCCGGCAGAATCCGAATGCCTCAGGACCGATCTTCTCAAGCCCTTCCGAAAGGACGACTTCCCTGATATAGGGCATAGGGGCGAAGGCGCGCCTGCCGATTTCTTTGACATTCGGCCCGACGATCACCTTTTCTATATGCTCAGAGAGATCTCTTGGAACCGTCCGCCTGTCAAGAATCTCGACATCGGCCGGTACGATCCATGTTGTTTCCTTAATCAACATACACTTGCTTGATTGTGCGGCCGCCTTATGGTGGCTTCCGCTCCTCACACCTGGCCTAAAGGCTGTCGGTGCGTCCAGCACCTTTTGCAGTCATCCCTTGTGGGCGATTCCATCTATGGATGATCTCCGTGGTGCCTGTATCTGCAAATTTAGCATGATTTCGTCAAAAAACACATCTGTGCCGCTCTTATGGACGGTTCCAGGCAAGCGAACTTTGATCATGCTGCCAATTGCATAATGATTCCAATTGCATAAATAATAGGATGTGTCATGCCTACCGCAGTACTCCCCTGCCATGCATACCATAAATCATATTGCATTATTGCGATGTCATTATTCAAAGCGTGATAGACAGGGTGCATTTATGACAGTTTGCCTACATATCATATCCTGACATTTCGTCTTATGCAACCTGGAAGCTCAAGTTTTTTGTGAGACGCCATATATCATACAATGTATATACATATATTATATAATATATAGAAAGTAAAGTAATACTTGTCAATTTTCTTTAAAATAGATTTTTTATAGGAATTGACATCACTGCCATTGCTTGTGGCTCGAAAAAGATAATTAGTGTCATTTATTGATATTTTAAAAGACATAAAAAGACATCGCGATATAAGTTATCCATGTAACACACTATGTTTTAAGTGCAATAACTTATTGATATATTTTTAATTAGAAAATGTTATTATTAAGGGATGAGAAAAAAGGCTGGAAAAATTGCATGTCAGACTCTAATTTATGGCATGGTATTTGTGAAAAAGTTGATAGAATTCAAAAGGAAAGTTGAAGTTCATAATTTCATAAATTCTTTTGAGAGCGAAAATCCAGAATTTGATAATTTAAATATTTGATAATTAATTTATTAATTAAATAAATCGTTAATTTAGTACTTTTTGATACTTTATTAATTGTGTCAAAGTTTAATAAAATTTCCCAAAAATTTGCAAGAATGAAATTATATTCCTACATTTGCATTGTGAAATAAAAAAAGAGTCTGCAAAGAGGCTAAATTCAAGTATTAACCATAAGTTTAACTTTAAAACAGATTGCCAATGAGCGAAAACTTCAAAATTAACTCTGAATCCATCAACATAATGATGGATGAAAAAATCTATGACAAGTGCCGTGAAATGGCCGAGCGAATCCTTTCCAATACGTTCTGCATGACTGCGGACGTTATCTTTTTCGAAGACGCCCTTCTCGCGGCTTTCGAAAAGTGCACCAAGTTCTACGACCCTTCACGCGGCTGCTTTGATGCTTTTTTCAGAAAGGTGTTCTGCAATGAAGTACGCAGGGCCATTAGAACAGAGGGAAGGTACGATAGCATCGACGATTCGAAGTACACAGACGACGAAGGTGCTGTCAGGAAAAGCTTCGACGCCAAGGCAACCGCTGCCATGGAACGGAGGACTGAGACTCCTGATGTCATGTGCTCTGCCGTCAATGCCGCAAGGCCGTACATCAGGCAGTGCCTGACAGACAAGCAAGCTACCGTATTTGACCTGAGGTTCCCTTCCGACGGGTCGAAAGGGCTCAATCTTTCTGAGATTGCCTCCATTATGGGAATCACCCACCAGGCCGTCAGCAAGATTAACAAAAAAATGGAGGCTGTCCTTCGCTCTGCAAGCGTCAGGCGCAAGGTCGAGTTGTTTGAAGACAGGCTCCGCTATGGCAATGTCAGCTAACCTGAGGCCACTACGGGGTGCACGCTCCAACCTTGGAGCATTGCGAGGTTCGGATCCTCGCGCCCGCAGAAAGAGTTTCAGACAAAGGTACATTACTTCTATATAAGACACGCCACGGTTCCGTGGCAACCAGGACGCGGTCCTGCGTCACAGACTGAATCCATTTAATATAGTTTTTCCGAACAGCGGTTCCTGTCGGATTCGTTCTCATAGCACTGTGCTCGTTTCACGCTTCGTGTAATGCTGGCCGGTATCCATTTTTGCTATTGGATGACAGCCTGGCTGTCCTTCCTCATTGTTTCGGACTAGTGATAACCAGATCTTCGAAATCGCTATGTGGGCTTGAGCATCCAGTTACGCTAGCCTGACAAATCAACAGCCAAGCTGAAATGGATAATTTGGATGAATGTATTCTTGGAATGATGGGTTATCTTCACAAAAACAAATATCGCCATGCTAAGTTCATATGAAGTATACTTCCGCGTAGGGAACACAGAAAGTAAAAGAATCCTCCAGCTTCATTCCGCAAGTGAAAGCGAAGCAATAGCTGCTCTTTGCCGGCAGAGTTCCTGGTACAGGACCCAGGATATCATCATATACTGGGTGAAGCCGGTGTAGAAATGTGTTTTTAGTATTGTCTATTGCCCTATTATATTATAGAATATTCTAACAGAATATTCTAACACAAAATTCTGGCCCTGTTAATTATCAGTATCACAATAAACAGACAATCAATCTTGAAGAAATCAATTGCCGCCATCATCATTGCGCTCATATCCGTATCCGTCTGCAGCGCACAGAAGCCTGTGCGTTTCGCTCCCGGAGCATACCGCACCACCTCACGCAACGAGAATCTCATAGGAAGGGACTACAAAAAGCATAGGACACCCAACAAGGATTCCCAGAAGGCGTACCTCGAGGATAATCGTCCAACGGGCAACGAAGGTTGGAACTACCGATTCCTTCAGATAAGCTGGGCTCCGGAAGCGCAGTTCTTCTGTCTGGACGCAGGGATAAACGTATGGAACGCATTGCTGGTGGGCATCGGAATAGACGCCGGTCCTTGGGGTGCGATAAAGTACAAGTTCAGCAAAGAGGGAGACCCCGTTGACCTTAACGGAGCCATTAGGATAGACGCCGGATATGCGCTGGACAAGGCGCTGGACCTGAACAAAGTCGAACTTAGGCTTATGGGGACAATCGGTTGCTTTTTCAAAAAATACGGTGCGCAGGAAGCGGTCTACGCACAAGACGGCGAAGAACTTCTAACCGCAGCGTCAGAAGGTAAGACGTACAACTACGGAATGAAGGCCGCAGTGGGAATAGAAGGATTCTCGATATGTGCAGGATATACAAGGGCGCTGGGCTTCGAAATCGGTTTTGGATACAATTTCTAGGGGCATTGTTTTTTTCATTTTTCTTTCCTTATTTTTCATTGTTCTCCGAGGTCCTGAGGCGGGCCACTGGAGTTTTGGAAAGCCTTCGAGGAATCCAATCCATATGGAGCCCTTCAGGTAAGAGAGTCGGGAAACAAGGAAGCATATATTGCTTATAGCTATTAAAGCAAAATAATTATCTAAACAATATTATTAAACGGATATAAAGTCAACTTACCAATTACTAATTTAAATACTTGAAATTATGCAAACGGGCAAAACTAAAAATTCAGGAGCAGCTTCAATAATATGCTACATAATGTCCATAATATGGGTTATAGACTATATTGTATCTGGACCAGTTGCTCTCGAGGTAGACAATAATGCTTTAATCTTTGCGTTAGGCCATGCCATTGCCGGTCTCCTTATTGACATAAGGTCGTTACTTATACGCTCGCAGGCTTTGTGCACAACGGATGCAAAAAATGATAGAACAAATTCTTCTACAGGCAAGACATTAGCCTCCTCAACTACTTCTATCAAAGAAGACATCTCCAACAGGACGCATGAAGACAATACTCCAAAACCCGCGGACAAGGCTACTGTAAAATGCCCTGACTGCGGGGCGGAATACGATGCTCAATTGAAAGCATGCCCGACTTGCGCATGTCCCAATGACCATGTAAAATAAGTAGATATCCAAGAGCATGAGTTTACTTAAATGCCCCAAGTGTGGCAATATGGTATCCGACAAGGCCGTCGCATGCCCTAAATGCGGATTGCGTGTTTCGGATATGATAGCCGTTCCTGGCTCCTCAAAACAGCCAGATGCCGACAAATCTTCCATTGAGGGCAGCAAGCCTAAGAACGAAGGTATTTCTTCATACAAGGATGACAAGGCTGCTTCACATTCTTACAGGGATGACAATAGGGAAAAGAACAATTTACCGTATGTCTTGCTTGGAGCAGCGATACTGCTTTGCGTAGCATCGATCATATTTTTCTTCATAAGGAAAGGGAATTCCTCTCCGGGAGTGAGCGATGCTGCTTCTGCCACGAATACTGTTACAAGCGGCACTAGCAGTCAAATGGATGAAGTGCAGGATTATGATCCTATGGGCAGGCATCGCTACGTCTGCCCGATTACAATAGGCTCGCAGAAGCTCAACCTCGTTCTCGAATTGGATTTTGACAACCTTAATGGCACCACCAATTGGGGCAATGGGCAGCTTCCTCTCAGGTTCACAATGAACGTCAGCAAACCTGACTATTGCCCGGTCGAAATCATAGAATACAATCCTCAGGTCAATACGATCAAGAACAGCGTCCTGATGGGCAATACAACGTGTGAAATAGACTGCTCTGTCCACAAGGATGGAACCATAACAGGAAAAGGACGCTCATGGAACGGTACCACATTCTCATTTAAAGGAAACGAAGAATAGTTGCCTTATTATACATTAACTAAAAAAGTATTGATTATGAAAAGAAAAGAAAAAAGGAACCGGCCGATGGTTGGACTTGCATCTATCATGACGATGGTCGCCCTCATTGTCGGGTCACCATCATTATCCGCAAAAATGTCGGGAACAGAAGCTTCATCGCATTCGGAACTCCTGGCATCTGGCGATGACGGTCTTGTCAAGGTAATGGACAACTATAAGATAGGCTTTGCCGACAAGACAGGAAAAGTGGTGATTCCATGCAACTACGACATGGCACGCGACTTCCATGAAGGGCTTGCAGCCGTTGCTTCATATGACAAGGGATGGGGCTACATTGATGAAAGCGGGAACATGGTGATTCCATACAGATACAGGTTCGTGAGTGACTTTTCCGAAGGTCTTGCATGTGTAATCAACCTTGTGGGCGCATCTGGCCTCAGTCCGTGGGGAACTCCTGCCGTATATGGCTATATCGATAAAAGCGGGAAGGAGGTCATACCGGTAAATCACAGTTTCACATATGACTATCCGGGCATCGGTGTGACGGATGTCGTAGACATAATGAAATTTTCAGATGGAATGGCTCCCTCCAAAGGCGAAGGAATGTCATACGGCTTCATAGACAAGAGCGGTAATCTAGTGATTGGCCATAAATATGATTCAGTGCAGCCATTCAAGAATGGTGTCGCCGGTGTAATGGATTCAAGCGGCAATTGGGGGGCTATCGACAAAACAGGCAAGACCGTGGTCCCCTTCAGCTATTCAACTTACAACGAGCTGAAACGGAATCTCCCCACAAATAAAGTCGCATCAGCATCTACATCTACATCTACAAAAGCATCAAAACCTGATGCTGATACCAGTAGCGACGGGCTTTGGATAAGTTCTTTCGTCAATATGGACATCAACGGCTCCTATGCCAACGCATACTTCATACAGAATGGCACTGTCACCAAGATGAATGTCTATTGTGGATTGGATTCCGGTCTTATCCCCGGAAAGAACAACGACGACATTTCCTCCAAGATCAAATACGCATCAGTTGAAAATGCCGAATCCTTTACTGGATGGAAACTTCCTTTCGGGCTATACGTAAATACCCACTACATCCTTTTTGACGAGAATGGTGCCTTGCAACGCTGCGAAGGAACACCTTCATGGCTGAAAGAGCTGTCTGAAAGTCTTGGCACACCTACCGACGACATGCCACAGTGGGTAGAAGGCGGATGGCGCTTCCTGGGAGAAGGAAGGTACTACATATATGTCGCCACCAGTCCTTCCAATGTGATATACCATGGAAGGAAGACTGACGAGGCGCCCTCAAAGACATCTTCTTTCACAAAGAAGAGCTCTTTCGAATATGTTAAGAATGGCTATTTCGCCACGCTGCATGTCAAAGGATCCACAAATGGAGATTATGTGCTGAATTTCAAAGACAAATGCCTGGTAAGATATTCTACCAACGGCACCAGGTTCGACATTGAGCACGACTCCTCATCCAAGAGCGTCGCTTCCAAGTCAGGGAAAGAAGGAAATCAAGACTCTGTAGACAGTGATGAATTAAAGAAACTTGAAAAGAAAGCCAAGAGGAGGGAATTCATGAAAAAGACAGCAGGGTTTGTTGGTAATGTAATAAAGGAGGCTTACGAGCGGTAAGACGACAATCGCATATGGCACTTTCTAGATGTCCAGAATGTGGCAGCATGGTATCAGACAGGGCGGAATCATGCCCTGTCTGCGGCTGTCCCATTAAGAAGAATCCGCAGGTATGTCCGGAATGCGGACATCCCCTTGATGGCACAGAAACAGAATGTCCAGAATGCGGGTTCCCAATTGACGCCCAAACTGAGAGCGGTGTCTCTAGTTCCACATTTGTCGAAGGGGAACCGGACCCGGATCCAGGCCGGAACGGCTCGAATGCTCAAGGAAAGAAAAAAATGCCATCTGCAGGCATCGCGGCTGCTGTTGCCGCGATTCTGCTAATAGGAGGATTCTTCCTTGTTAGGAGCATCAGGAGAGATTGGATGACCGGATGGTGGGAAAGCCCTGAGACATTCTTTTTCTTTGGCGAAAAAAAGAATGTACACTATTACATAGACAAGAACAGCGTCTCCCGATTCGAGACATACCTGACAGATACGGAACAAAGGCCGGCAGACAAGAAGCCCGAGAACCTTCCTCTTGGCATATCGGTCAACAGGAGAGCGAAGGAGCTTTCGGTCGGGGAAGGTACGCTTACCAAGCTCTCTACCACTCCCCAAGACCTCAAGGAATGGGACGATCTGGGAGAGCCTCTCTCCACATGCCCGTCCTGGGTTATCGGTAATTGGTCGTTTCAGATGGAAGGCGGGAGTACGATAGTGAAGATTACTGATGAAAAAGTGTATTCTACGCCTGCTCTTCCTGATTACTACGAAGACGACTTTGTCTCCAGAGGAAAGTACACCTACAAATCCAACGGAACTTTCGGCTACCTGTCATATGGCCAAGGTCCCCTTGTCCTGGACTTTAAAAACGCTCGTCCTCTGTATAGTGGCACCCCTGGCGTTGCATCGCCAGACATCAAGGTAAAAAGTGGTTCCAGGAGAGCCGCAGCCAAAGAGTGGCTGCAGGGCAGGTGGCGTCTTGATCTGGGTGATTATGTTTATTCCTATTTGATATTCAAGCCCAACAAGGTTACCATGTATATGCCTCTTGAGCGCCGGATGATAGATGACAGTGGCCCATATACAATACTTGGCGACAACGTCATTCTAAATTTGCATTCGGCAGGGAAGGTAACCCTTCCGATAGACATATACAATAAAAAACTATATAGCGTAAAGCATCAGGAGTTCGAAAAGATGAGCGCATCCACCAGCGATGAAGACCTGATGTACAATCCCGGCAAGTCGAAGAAATCCGGAAGAAAATCATCCTCCGGCAGGAGGTCTTCATCTGGCATCTACTTCAGTTCAGCTGCAGACGCCTATGACTACATCTTCAGTAGCAGATTCCGTAATAGGAGCAACACCGTAGAGCTGGAATTCACGCAGCAGGGATTGTGTGCCAACGGCAATTACATCAGCGGAGCACCGCAGATTATCAATGCCTCCTCCTCTGAAGCTCTCGTTAAAGTGAGGATGGTCATATCACCTGAAACGAGATACTTCAAGGTCAATCCGGTCAGTGGATACGTCTATGACACAACGGAAGGAATCTACTATTATAAGAAATAGGGCTATTCACATTTGACAGGCAGTAAAATTTAAAGAACAGCTATCATGGCATTATTGACATGTCCCAAATGCGGGAACAAGGTTTCAGACAAGGCATCCAAATGTCCAAAGTGCGGCTACCCCATAGCCGGGATACTCTCTCAAATAAAAGATGAGGAAGAAGGCAGGAAGGCTGGTGACGTGGAAGCGACGCATCCCCATGAAGAAAAGGAAGCGCAGAAGGTGCAGAGCATTCCATCGGCTGCCAAAGAGCAATCCGTGGCATCAGAGAATGAAAAGCCGGGAGGCCATACGGGTAAGATTGCAGCTTTGTGCGCAGCTGCCGCACTTATCGTCGCGGCGATCGTATTCTTCCTCGTAGGAGGCAAAAAAGGAGGTAATGCTCCTGCTGAAAATGTAAGCGTAGAAAATACCGTTGCCAGCAATTCCGTCGCGAGCGAAGAGAAAGGCGTCAAGAAGCTTTCGACGAGCAAGACTTCAGACCCCATACTGATCTCGCTTATCGAGAACATGGTTTACGTCGATGGCGGGACTTTTACAATGGGTGCCGAAGGGAACCAGGTTTCCGGAGCGGAGAACGACGAATATCCGGCACACAAAGTCATTGTCTCACCTTTCTACATGGCAAAATTCCCTGTGATGCAAAAGGAATTTGAAGCTGTCATGGGATACAACCCGTCTCTCAACAAGGCCCCCAGCAATCCAGTCGAGAATGTCGATTGGAATGACTGTCAAGCCTTTGTCGAAAAGCTTAGTGAGAAAACCGGGCTTGGCTTTACACTGCCAACTGAGGCCGAGTGGGAATATGCCGCCAGGGGTGGCAAGCTCAGCCGAGGCTACCGTTACTCAGGAAGCGACAACATCGACGAAGTCGCCTGGATAGATTCCAACAGCGGGAAGGCGACACACGCCGTCGGTACGAAAAAAGCCAACGAACTTGGACTTTACGATATGAGCGGGAACGTGTGGGAGTGGTGTCTTGACGGCTATGATTCATATGGTGCACATCGTGCTCTAAGCACTGAGGGAGATGCGCCGGTTATAGATCCGATGGGGAGGAATGAAAGTGACAAGATCGGAAGAGGAGGGAGCTGTCTCAATCCCGCCTCATTCAGCAGAGTGGCGAACAGGGATCACGATGGCGTAGGCAAGAAATATGGCAACCTGGGATTCAGGGTCGCAATACGCGTAGGCTTTTAGATTGCGCTATTCGCAGGAAACGAACAATGCGTAAAAATGCAATGGCCGACTTTATAATGAAGTAATTTTAATTTACGCCAAATCATTTAATTAATCATTCCAATAAGAAAGTTTTTGCAGAATAGTTAAACTATAAATACAAAACCAATTGTTATGGGCACATCAAAGTCAAAAAAAGGATTAGTCATCATCCTTCTTGTAATCGCTGCTCTCGCTGCAGCCTTCTATTTCCTCTCCCCAAAAATCCTACCGCAAAGCAACCTTGCTATAAGCGAAAAAGGTGGCAAGTTTGGCCTGGTAAATGCGAATAAAAGGACTGTAGTCCCTTACAAATTCGACCGTATCGACAAGAATGGAGAGATATTTACTGTCGAGTCAAACGGGAAATATGGCCTTTATGACTCCCATGGCAAAATTATCGCGCCATGTGAATACGACAACGTGAAATTCGTATCCGACAGGGGTATTCTTTCCAAGGGAGGAAAAAGCTTCCTTGTTGACGGGAAAGGCAGCAAGATTGGCACTGAACATGATGCGTTGGAATTTCTTCAGAATGGGTATGTGAAAGTTACGGACAACGGCCTTTCCGGAGCTGTTGACAGGGATGGGAAGCAGATTGTCCCATGCAGCTATAAGGACATTATCATATCTGATGAACCGTTGAAATACGCAATAGTAACCGCAGAAAACGGCCTTAAGGGGATTGTCATGGAGTCTTCGACCATTCCTTGCGAATATGATGATATCAAAGGGTGCAAGAAAGACGATAAAAACGGAGAGTATTATTTCTCTGTAAAGAAAAATGGAATGCTGAGCCGACTGGATACATCAGGCAAACAGATAGGTACAAGCATTCCGGAATGGCTCGAAGGTGTATGGTCCAAGAGAATGTACGTCGGAGGCTTAGGCCCCGATTATGATCCAACGGCATACAAGCAACTGAGTGTGGAAATAAGTGGCGACACCTATACGATGAAACTTGGAAACGATGTCCAGTCAAGTGGGCAATATGAATGCCTTGACATCGGGAGTGAAGCCGGCGCATTTGGATTCCTAGGTGTGAACGCTAGTGACAAAAAGCTAAAATATCGTAGCAGGGATGGAAGATACCTATATCTGATCGTCAACATGAGGACACGTCAAATGTACTTGCAGGAGCAGTTCAACGAGGAGTCTTTCCCGGAGCTTTTGAAGATGGGCTAGTCTGAACATGACTCCTTTAAACAGTTATCCATCTTGCCTTGTTTCACATCGCAAGATGGATAATTCTCATAGTATAGGCGCCTTATAGGAATGGAAGAAACAGAAATGGCGAGACCGGAGCTGCGTCATGCAATGGCATTTGGATGTGTGCCACTAAGGCATAACATCTGCAAGACCTGCCGGAATGTACAGGATGACTACATATTCGCCAGTTACAGAGGAGCAGAGTGTCATGATCATTCCTCCAGATTTGACAGACCGGATTATTGCGGTACTTGTATCATCGTGATACGCAAGAATGCCATATTCATCAGTCTGAGCCAATACTGCGTTCAGTATATTCCTTTCCGGAGATATAAACTTTTTATCGTAATATTCAGCACGGTAGCAGGAGGCATCCCACATCATTGAAACCTGTGCGCTTTCGACCCTCGGTATGGATATCCAGAATCGGCTTCCTGAAGGCGACCGCTTGTCACATAGGACGTAAAATACCGCATTTACTTTTTCATTGACGCCCCTGTTATCGTTTATGAACCCGGCAGTTTCAAGTTTACATGAGACCAACCTTATATTTTCACCATCTTTGAGAATCGTCCAAGGATTGACCGAGTATGCAGCCGGCACGTCACTACCTTTTGCCGATGAGGATTTGGTCTGATTTTCGGTATCTTCCAGTGCCATTGTCCTGGCTGGATTATTCTTCCATGCCAGGAAAAGTGCCGCGGCAGCAACCAGGCATACGAACACTTTCTCTGCAAGTCTTTTATTTTTTGCCGCATCTTCCGTCTTTGCACCGTGCTGTCCTTCTCCCCTGCTTTCTGATTGTGAATCCTCTTTCTTGATGTCTGCAAGCGGTTCTATTGGAAATCCGCAACTGGGGCACGATTGCGCGCCTTCACTTAAGGGAGAGCCACATTCGGGACATACTTTCACTTCCTTCTTTACCGGGCAGCCGCAGCTAGGGCAAAAATTCGCCCTGTCCGATACAAGGCTGCCGCATTCCTTACATTTTACTAGTGCCATGATTTTCTGCTGTCAAATTGCTCAGTGCATTCCTTAAACACATTGAGGCGGAATTGTCTTCCATCTTTCTTTTGCAAAATTACAAATGCTTGAGACACTATCTTTAGGATACCCCTATCCTTTTTATCCATTTCAAAGGCGCCTATATACCAGTTGACCGAAAATCCGCCAACCACCTGAACCATAGCAAATTACCTTATAATGAGTGTCGGTCAGGCACTCATTTTTCGTAGGAAACTGCGCCTAACCCGATGAAAAATAGCGAGTTGAAGGTTGCGAAACGGGGCGCGCAGGTAGACTATTTATGGGGCCTATATACCAGTTGACCGAATGCATGATTATGCATTGATGAATAAAAACTGAAAATTCCCACATACGAGACATCCCCTACTCCATGACTTGGAATAGGGGATTTCCTATATGTTGTTATGTGTTCTTTTTGCGCTATCTGTTTCCGAGGACTCTCTTAACCGACTCCCTGACAATTGAACGGAGTTGCGTCTCGGTAAGTCCTATAGTGTTCTTCTTCCTCATATTGTTGTTATTAGAATGTATATAATTATTCTCCTTCCTTCTGTATTCAACCACCGACTCCCTGACGAGCCTCCTGAGGTCAGACTCGGTGAGGCGGACTACTTTTTGTTCTTCTATGTTTTCTTTTGGCGAAATGTCTGATTGCGATTCAGTTTCATCTTTAATCTGCCTTTCTGCTTTCTGAAATGACACAGGCTCATTATTGGGTTTTAGCACATATCCGTTTGCTCGTTTCTGAGCATTTCTTCCAACGGGTCAGTGAAAGTTCCACTTCTAAAGAAATCTTTAACTGATGCATTTATAATGTGTATATCATCGGCAGTAAGTACGGAAACATTATACGCATATTGTTTAACCTCAAATTCGCTAATGGTACCAATCGCTTGTTTTTCCCCTTTATCATTTTTTTGATAAATGTTCATATCTACCTTACAATTCTCCATTGTAGGCTCTTCATTTGTATCCATCAGGGATATGCATACATTGTTTGACTGAGATAGATACTTCCCATGTTTCTCCCACGTCCAAAGGTAAGTCAAGTGGTTGGATAATCGCAGAATGGACGTTTTTCCGCCTTCTCCTTTATATGTTTTGTAATAAGATTTACTATTTTTGTCTTTGTCTTTGTTTTCAAAACCATTCGCGTTCAAAATGGTATTAAAGGCAACATCACTTTTTATATTATTATCCATTTTTGATTAAATGCATTTTATTATAAATACTTAATCGCAATGAAAGAAGACAGGCAAATTGAGAGAGACAGCTTTTATATGTTTTTATCCAAAAACATATTGCAATCTCGGTACTACAAAAAATCCACAAAGAGATTATCCTTTTCGTACAGATATGAAGGAGACCAAGAAGTCTTCGCCTTTGTTTCGCTCAAAAAAGAAGAAATAAGCAATTACGTAGATGGGAGGTGTGGATGTAAAATACTCGAATTCTTTTTTGAGGAGGGAGTGGAATCCACCATACGAGAACAGTTGTATGAGGAAACCAGAGATAGGATAAAAATATGGATTCTCACCAATCAAGAAGGCCTTCCCTTCGATTATCTATGGTTTGAACTGAAAAATGGATTTTTCGAGGAATTTAAGAATTTATTAACAAAAAAAGGCGATATTGTAAGTATGGTAAATGGTACTAATATATATTTTGTAAAATTTATTAGAAATAGAACTTAGTTTACTTCATATACTATATGGATTTTATCTTGTGGCAGGTAGTAAGTTGCCCGAATGAATGATTATACACAAACGAATAACATAATTATCTCCTGCTCAACCAATGAACAGGGGATAATCCGTTTACGTGAGTATGAGGAAAGAAACCTACAGCGTAGCCCCAGTCCATCCGTAGTACCCCAGATAGTATGCATCGGTGGACAGCCACGAATGGCTGTTTCCTTCGGATGAGTAGAGTATACCGCCTGTCTTGATGCCGTAGAAGGTACCGTATTTAGATATGTTTGAAGATTTCAGATATGGCGAAGCGGTAAGGGTACTTGGTATCTTGATTATCGATAGGGAAGAGCAACTATTGAACAATCCATTAATGCTTGTGACCTTGCTTAACGTAAGGGATGATAGGTCAATTGTAATGGGTTCCTTTAGTTGGACAGAGAGTCCTACTAGTTAAGATAAGGTTCCTAGTGGAAGCAGAGCCTCCCCTTTAGGGGTAAGAGCTCTGCTTCCAAGAGGGTGAGCAAAGGTAATTGTTTTTCTCTTTTGTTGTAT
>Ga0181612_168547_pt1 | contig 17649 bp, 17 predicted proteins | sample HoacroProtozoa21_FD_119630 | JGI IMG/M metagenome (GOLD analysis project Ga0181612, IMG submission 119630) | Hoatzin crop microbial communities from Cojedes, Venezuel. Combined Assembly of Gp0051906, Gp0051904, Gp0051908 | reverse complement strand
GCTCCCCTGTTCTTACTATCCAGAAAATCCAGGCTCCCAAAGTTTAAATCCAGAAGCTAATGTTGTAGTTTGGTCTCTTCCTAAAACTGAGTGTGTATCACACCACAGTAGTGGAAGCCCTTCAGTTATTAATTGATGAGTTTCCCTGTGTGAACCTGGCATAAGTATATTTAGCACTTCCAATATCTAATTATCAATATTCTGCAACATTTTAAAAATAGTCTAGAGGCTTTGGCCCTATGTGCCCTACAGTATCTTAAGCCTTGTTTAGGCTTACTGCAACACTGTAATCAGAGTTCTTCTAGCCTGAGGGAATTTTCTCTTTCTTAATTTAATTAAGCACTTCCAATTAAGTTTAATTATATGTTAAGATGGAGAATTCCTCCTGACCCTACAATAATAAGGATTTACAAACCAAAGTACAGTTTTCATGGATTTTCTTCTGGGACATCATCTTGTTTGATAGAGCAAATAATTGAACAGAGATTTTAAAATTCTGAGTTCTTGTGAAGTCTGTTTCTATTCACCTCCACCCAACTCGTTGGAAGCAAACAAGAGACAGGTCTCCACGATGTACTCCTTATTAGAAACGAGGGCCACATCTACACTGTCTGCTCTTATCCAGTAGATCTAAGTTTCTATAAGTGCAATGCCCACTTCAAGTCCTGACAAATAATCACTTTTTGGGAATTTTCCGTTCTCTGTTTTGAGGCCACGTTAATCAGACTGTGGTGAGTTCATGCCACATCTTTGTGCACTGACAACACTGGACAGTCTGATTGTCTGTTTGGAACTTTGGGTAGCGTGTAATATAGATAGTTGTACAGGGTAGCTATGTTTATCTTAATTAAAATGCTGAAGTAACATGTGAAAGCTCTGTTGGTGTCTTGAGAGAGTACTGTTGCAGTTATCTCACCAATAACAGAGGTATTTCCATATTTCTACTCAGTGTGATTATACTTATTCCCATTTTTATGTGAAGGTGACTGAAAATATGGATTGCTCATTGACCCTTTGGGCAGAAGCTGTTTCACACTGCTCTGCAAAGTTTTGCATCTCCTGGGGCTTCTGTGTGTGTTGCAAACATTTTGCTATTTAAAGGAGAAAAAAAAAAAAAGTGACACAAGAACCATACATCCCACTTGCTAAACACAAGTATGCTGAAGGAACTTCATGAAGGCTGTATTTTTAGTCTCACAGCTGGCTTGTGATAGCACAACATGAGATTCTAGACAGAGCAGAGTCCCATCAACATCACATCTATTCAAATCGTATGCTTTTTAGCTTACATACTGAAGTTCATAAATATGAAAGGGAAGAAGGCTCACGGTTCTGTCTGATATGCAGCACATTTTACAGTGTAAAAATTTACTGTAGCTGTTTTAGTCAAATACATTATTCTGGCGTGACCTGGATATAAACACAGTCATTTTAGCTTTTATATAAACAATTTTCTCATCTGTTTGTTTTACAGTATTTCTATGCACAGAAATATCTGCTATAAAAGGTAAGGTCCCAGTTGTGCTGATTTCAGTAGATTTAACTGTACATTGGCTTTATAAAGCCGGCAGGCTTGGAGTCATCCCACCTTGCTTTCTCTCCTCAGGTCAGCAGGTCACAGCAGAAAGGCAAGTATGCAGAGCCCACTTGAAAGCCAGTTGTCCCTGTGGAGATGCTGTTTCTTCTCCGTGGTCTGCTGGGTGTATGGGGCCTGGACTGCTGATTTTAGGCATTATATTTCAGTGGAAGGCTGAGCTTGGACCTGATTGTCTCTGCAGCAGCATTTAGGAGCAGAAATTTTGTAGGTGAGAAATACTTTATCTTGAAAAATTATTTCAGCTCATTGAGTGATTTTCATAGGCCACATTACAGGAGCAGATTTGCTTTACAAACTGTCTGTGCTTTGAAAGTTGCTTGTTTGATGCCATACTTAAATATAGCTTTCAGGATCAGCAGATCAGAGCCTCTTTGGGTCTACACTGCCTTGAGCACAGTATCCTCTCTCTTGTGGATTTATCATGGTTCCGGTTGTACTTTTTTCCTGTGATCTTGTCTTTCTGAATCAAGTCAATGAAGTCTGTAGCCCCCAAAGAGATGCTTGCAAATCACCTTAGGAAAAAAATAACTTCTATTCTTTTCTTATCTCCTGCAAAATCTCTCTTGTTTTTTTTTGTTTTGTTTGGTTTTGTGAAGCCAGTCTCTTAATTTTACAGCCCAACTTGTAATTTTGCAATAGCTATGGTTGGCAGGATGAGGATGGATAGAAAAATACAAAGGATTCATGTGATTCCAGGAAAGAATAGATAATTCATTCCCAGGGAATTGTGCCAATAGTGGTCAGAGAATACTGATGAAAAGTCTGTTTTTCATAGGAAAATGAGCATGTGTGTCTGAATACACAAGATGAACTAGTCTGTTGAATAAGAAGATCCTGATTTTATGTGATCATTTTTCAGGGAAAATACTCCTTTAAGGTTCTTGCGTGGGTAGTTTCTGCCTTTAGTTCCTGTCCTTTGTAGGGATAAACACCGAGTCATATCTGTTGGTGTTTGGATTTGTAGTTTAAGATGAAGGGTTAATGAGAAATACAACTTTTTCCTCCTGCTTAGCACAAGAGCAAATGCTACAGTCAGTTACACATTATACATCTTTTTTGACTGAAAACAAGATAATTATTTTTTTTAAGTTAAAGAATGTCAAGCTTCTGGTAACTATTATTAGTTTTTGAAAACTAACATTATGTTGCTCTCATATTTTGCTTAAAAATGAAAAAATTTCAACTTAAATATAATATAATCCTTGCAAAGTATTTAGTTGGGGGGAGCATTTTTTAGATATAAACCAGAAATTCAGCAATGAACATACAAGTTCTCTCTTTTTGTAATGAAGCCTGCCCTTGAAAGTCGAGGTTAACACTTTTTGACTTTAAAAAAAAGAGAAAGAAAAGGCATTGGTGATCCATTTGGTGTTTTAATAAATATTTTTTTTGATGCATTAAAAATGGCTTTACAGTTTCACATCTCTCCAAATATGCCATGAACACAGGCATACTTCATCTTGGAACTAGGGATTGTCATACATTCTTAAGCATTGTGAAAATACCCCAGTGGTGGTATCATATTTTACTCATTAGGTACCAGGACAGGTTAGTTATTTTGTGCTTGTTTGTGCTGCATTCAGATGACTTACTGGCATCAGACCAAAATTTCTTCATTGGCATTCAGCACTGTTCCTAAGGGGTGAGAGAAAGGAGATTCTGAACTCGGTAGGGAGTATATACAATGGAATCCAGAGAATACCATATTTCTTAACTGAGGTATGGGTCTTCTCATACCACTAATTGACCCCTTCCTCATCCCCCTTTACCTGGGTGCAAACAGCATGCAGGAAAAGCAGTGGTACTAGAAAAAGGACATTATGCCAGAACTGCATGTAATGTCTAGTAACTATACATATTTCCTTATGGTCATGCCATATCTCCATGGTCTGTGTTTAGGAATCAACTTTAGGTGTGATTCAGGCTTTCTAAAGCTATGGGATAGTCTTTGCGTCCTAGTTAACTGTGGGGTCTCCAAAGGCCAGTGAGCTCAAGGATCTGTGCATTGTATTGCCCCCTGCCCCTTCCCAGTGTCATAGAGCAGATGAAAACTATACAGTAGACATAATTCTGTAGAAAGGCTGGCAAGTGCATCATGGGACAAGCCCAGAGGCATGGAGGAGGAAGAGTATGGAGAGCTAAGGACAGATTGAACAGGACTGAGAGCAGGTTTCCTGAGGCAGCAGCGAGGGATTTCCAGCAGAGACACTGGGTGGGCAGGATGGTGCATTGTGGAGCAAATTTGGAGTTGGAAGGACTCAGTGCTGCTCGGCAGCTGTGTCAGGCTTCAGTGAGCTTTGTGCCTATCTTGGCAAGTCAGAGAGCCCATTGGCAGGGTAGGGGGACCTGTAATAAATATTGAACTTGTAGCAACCAACATAAGAGGCTAACAACATTGTCTTCTTCAAGGAAATTTTGAGGCATTACTTCCTTAGGAGCAAAGGCAGCCAAGTTTTGCATCGTTCCTCCTAGCTGTGTTTTCTTCTAAACAGCCACAGACCTTAGATAGGGAGCTAAAGGGGTTAAGGTGTTCAGCAGGGATGTGCAGCATGCCCATCGGAGCAAAAACACACCTTTGGCATGCTTCGTCCAGCAACGGGGCTGAAAACATTGGGAAGACGTTTAGAGATGAGGTCTGCAACCAGTTGCATTGCCTGGGTTTCTTCTGCTACTGAGACAAGCTTGTTTATTATTGCTAATTTTACAAAGGGTGCTAGCAGCCATTATTTCCCCATCTGGAAAAGCAGAGAGTGTGATAGAGTCGGGTCCATGCCTGAAAGAGCATGCAGTCAGTATTGACTCAGAAAAATATTGTTGGCTCTCAAAGTGGTTGAAAATTGATAAGGTGCTTTGCTAAATGTTTCATATAGAGGATTTGAACCCTAGTCTGCTGAGGCCTCAGTTTTCCTCTCTCCTGTTTTTTTAAGTTATTTTTGAGCTGTTTAGTTAACTGCACTTTTAAACTCATGACACAGAACTTTTCTGAGCAGGGAGCCTTGTGAGGTGCTTGAAAATTGGTATTGTACACCTATAGCACCAATAATTGAAGTGGTTTCTGGAAAATGGTGAAATCAAATTACCAACCCAATTTGCCTAGAATTTTCAAGTGGGGGGGAAAAAAAAAGCACTCTTCTTTTTGTCTGTGATCACTGCCTTGAAGATAAATGACTTTGCTCCTTGCTGCAGGCCAGTGTACATAGCCTTAGACACTATACAACATTTTTTTTGTTTTGTAATTGATTTTTTATTAGAAATTTTCAGAACAATTTCAAACCCAAATATTTTCCCTCTGCCCTTTTATTTCTTACTTGCTCTCTGTCTGATTTGGCTGTCAGTATAGTGCACTGACAAATAAATCATTGTCAGGGCTCAGTTCCCCAGTGCACAAGTCATGAGTCCCACACTAACCCTGCAGTCACGCAAAGGTCCTTACTTCATAGCTTTATCAAAGTTTGCTGACTTTGCAGCATCCCATAGTGAAGGCAAACACATGATATGAAAGACAACATCTTCTGTACCCAAAAAAAGGACTAGAAACAAAGGTACCATACAAACACAATATTTAACACAGGCAACGCAACTTCTTTCGTAAGGCGTGTGGCCTGGTGGGTTAAGCACTGCAGAATGAGCTGGGTGACCAACATGTTAGGATGTTCTGTGTGACCTTGAGCGAGCAGATTCCTGTAATTGTAGCTCAGTTTCCACTCCTGTTTCACGACACAGTTGCTACATACTTGGAGTGAAGAGCAGTCTTAATATTGGGCTTTCCTACCTTTCTGATTTCATGCATACAGTGCAAATAGTGCAAATAGACCTACTGGAAAAGCCTCTCTATCTGACAGTCTTGGGGTCAATTTCTGTGGCTCAGGTCTTGCCCTCAGAGCAATGGAAGGATAGAGTACGTATTGTGTTTCATAACTCCACTGAAAGTCTTTGAGGGTTTTGTGAGAACCTCAGAAGGTACCAGTTTACTGCTGAATATTTTGCCCTTGCTCTTTTTAACAAACATTAGAATTTCAGACCTTGAATCCTGCAGACGAAAGCTTAAAAATACAAAAACGTTTCATGAAAGCAGATGAAACCAGCAAAGCCCAAACTTCAACTTTAACTGATGCTGTGGTACAAAAGCAAATGAGTATTTTGGAATTTTATGTGATGCTGTTCCACCTTAAGCATGCTATTGCTGATTTTATGGCATCTGTGGGTTCCTGTGTGCTGTAGTCATTTAATATTTTTAACTTCTTGCTGTACTGTACACATTTGTAGCAAGCAGAAGGTTTCAGATGTAGGATAGTGAACTTCGGAACTGCTGCTAAAGCAAAATGTGCTAAACTGTAGAGTGAAAGGTGGTGCCACAAGCAGCCTTGGAAACTTCATTCAGTTTTTCAAGGATAAGAAACAGATGAGAGAGAACCTCTATTTTTCAAATTACTTTGCTCACTGAGGAAAATAGTGAATTCACCTTTCAAGACAAATTAGAAATCAGTCCTAGCCACTTGCTCAAGGAAGGCCAAAGAACAAACATGAACATTAGAAGTGTAGAAAAATATGCTAATATGCCTGTAAGTTTGCAGAAAGGTAATCAGAGTAAAGCAAGAGGGGACAGAGAGCAAAGACGTGGAAAGACAAGCAACCTTCAGAGAGTCCCTCTAACAGATATCATGTTTACATTGTTAAAAATGGGGAAACCAATCTTTGCCTGCGTGTTATCAGTAAATGAGAGTTTTAATAATAAATTATCTATGTGATTGCCATTTTCTTTCTCTTTGCAAGGAGAGCAGCTCTAAAAAGAAAAGGAATACTGTTGTGAGTAAGGTGTTCTACTAGTGGAAAGCAAATAGAAACAAGTCTGGATTTATTATTTTCTTTAATTTTGTGGGGTGTTAGATTTTTGTGGCTGGTCTTTTCTTTGGTTGTTTTTTTTTTTTTTTTTTTTTTTTGGTAAGGGTAGGGAGAGTTTCTGTCTCATGATGGAGTAGTCTGCATCCCAGAGTTACTGTGGCATTAGCAGATCAGGTAGCAGTGTGAGTTGGAGTAAAACTATAATCTCCTAATCCAAGTCAGTGGCTCTGTTGGGTTGAAATCGGTGGCTTCACAACTGATGTAAAAGTGAGTGTGATCAGCAAAAAGGGAGCCAGTGGTATATGACATGATCCTGTTTTATTATCTTCTGTGACTGAACGCAGTACTTCAAAAGTCGGATGGCTGATGAGTGGTTGTGGCTCTACTGCATGGTGCCTTTCAGTGCCCTTCTCCTGAATACCCATGCTTGGGAATGTGTGAGTATCTTAGGTCCTTGCTGCCTGTTACCCAGGTCTGTCTTTGAGGACGGTCAGGATGTATTCCTCAGAAGCAGAGCAGACGTGCAACCTGTGAAAATTGCTAGGAAAGCTGTGGAAAGAATTGGGGTGGTAGCATGACCGGAAGATGGCGACGCTCATGTCATTAAACTTGATGAAACTTGGTGAAAGAAAAATGCCACAAATTTGAAACAGAAGGATGTGGCTTAGGATCACAAATCTCATTTTGCTGGTGGAGCTGCTTCTGTCCTACATTTTGGAAGTTTTGCCAAGAAGTACAAATGAGATGCCTGAAAAGAGGTTTTAGGAGTCTGACCTTAGGTCTCATAATTGACATTTTATGCTTATGGGCACTTCAGAGAGGAAGTATGCCTTGGGATACATTTCTTTTTAGGATGAGTCTGTGTGCTTATTTGCTATCTTACTTCTGATTCCCGTCTCCCTCCAATACAGAGCATGAGTCCCTTGCTTCCATGTAGGGAGAGATATAGATGAGCAGACATGTAAATGAACCTTCTGTAACTCTTGCAAAGAATTTCATAGTCTGTCACAGAGGAGCAATCGTCTGTCACATTAATATGGTTCTTATTACAGTATTTATGTCAAAACCTCTGTCTTTCATCATTTTCATTAGCATGAAAAGTAAGGTTTTAACAACTATGGTAATAGGTAATAATGTAGCATTAGAACATAAATCTAGTGACGATACAGATATCCAGGAAATGACAGGGAGATGTTAATTCTCTTCCAGCACTAATTTTGGGGACAGATTTGTGTAGGTGGCTTAATTTTTAGTAAGTATTCACTATAATTATCAGAACTAACAGGAATGCTTGGCAAAGAGGAATAAGAAATCTTTGGGTTGTAATCAAAGACGAGAGCTAGCAGTTACAAATGACCAGCTTTTCAGTGGTGCTCAGCACACGGTTGTGTCCTAATTCTGACTGATGTGTGTATAAATGTTATAGTTACCAGAGGGTTTGTTGCCAGAATCTGTGACTTTGGCAAAGAAAGGACACTTTAAAACCAGTGTGTGTTCACAGGCACAGGTGGGCTACACTTTAACTGAAGTGAACCAGATCTTTGAGTTAAATACTTTAGTTGTTAGAATGTCTCTTATTACTGTCAGAACTGTGAAGCACTTTGCAAAGTCAGTGAAGCCCTATTGAATAGCCAAAGGAGAAATTGGTCAGTCATGAAAATTTACCTAAACAGCTGAGGTAAAGGCAACCATTATTTGACAGCATAGTACCATTTAGTGGCACTGTATAAGGTAGGGAAAACACAGAAAGTGACAATTTCCCTATAAAGTAAGGAAAGCAAAAGGACTTTTGTTATCCAAACTAGCACTTGAACACAACATTACAGTTAATTTGCGATGTAATGGAGTGTTTAATGGCTTTCAGTGGTTAGGAAGTTGGTTTTAGAAAGAGTATGGGTAACAGTTTTAAAGGCATCCAAGTGATTTACAGCATCTGTAGACTGCACAGTGCGTTGTGGTGCTGAGAAGCCCCATGCTAGCATTATCTGCTCTGGTGCCAGAGCTGTATGTGAAGCTGAGGTCTCTTGGCAGTGCTGCTGCAGATCTAGAGAGCCCTGAGCCCCTCCACGCCACGCACACGTATTAGGAAGCTCAGAGTCCCAAGGACTGTACACAGCCCTGTGTTTCTTTCCACAAGTATAGCCCATTTGCTTTGGGCATGGTGATCATTTTTACCCTGTAGCACTGTCTTCTCTGACTGAGCTCTGGGATCAAACACTGCATACTTGTACGTCTGGTCATGCCACATGCCTGCAACCAAGTTGAGCATGATCAGGCAATGGTTCTCTCTGGGACTTCAGTCCTCGTTTTTGGGTCCATCTAGTACAGGTGATGGTGGGATTTTGCTTTCACTGCTGACCTAATGCTTTCAAGAAAACTGTTGCAACTGCTCTCATGGCTTCCACATTGTGGTTTGGGAGCAGGCTCCATCACTGTTTTCTGCATCACTTAGAGTTTCCTGGTCACAGCTTCCACACACTAAAATATGTTGTGCCTCCTTGGGAAAGAAACTGGCAGTATTATTGTCCCAAAAACCTGGGGTTCGTTTACCCAGTCTGCAGTACGCCAATATACACACAGAGTAGAGGTATTTTATGGCATATCTGCGCAGAGATGGGTGTCTGTCCCGAGACAGCACACCATGTTCAAAATTGACAGTCATTTATACACTTAACATTACCATATTCATCTTCCTAATACATATGCATTGTTATTCTATTAAATGATTGGTTAAAGCCTCTTTGTCCAGCATGTAAATTAGTACGCATGCTCAGTTTCTTCATCTTTGGAGTCTGGGGTATAACTGGGGTAGGTGGTCCGTGAGTCGGTGGTCACAATATCCCCCTGCTGGAATTACCTATCTCCTAGTTACCTGTTTCTTTTGGCAACCTCAGCAGCTTTTCATAGCTTGTTAGCTATTCTTATGATTCATCACGCTCTGGTTCTACTTTGGACAGGTACATCATTCTTAGGAAACAATAACACATTATTCAAAATCCTCTTTCTTAGTTTCTGTAAATCTAGTATAGTTAATTTTAAACTTTTAACTAATAGTAAGGGTAGGGCTTTATTAATTTCTGTTATCATTTATGTTGATTCCCCTTTTTATTCCTTAGTATAACAGTATGAGTTCTGTCTGCATGAAGATGGTGAGGCTCCATAAGTGGGTGGTGGATTTACCTTGTGTGCACTTGTGCACTCGCTTTCGCTGTGCAAATCCCTGCACCCAGCAGAAGGAGACTGCCTGCCAACCATCCGCATCTGGCCAGCGGGCTCAGCAACTGTCCTGGGAGTTTAGGCTCCATCTCAGTGCAATGAACTGTTCAAGCAGACCTCTGGTTAGTGACAAGGTGTATTGGTCAACTGCAGCCCTTTTTTCCTGCTCATCAGTGAATCAGTCATTGTCACCTGTGTAACTGAGCTGGCTGTTACTTGTGTTGATTTGTTATACAGAACTTTTTGTCTGGTAGAGATCAGAGCAATCTGCATATGAAGGCAAATGCTCTCATCCCTGTTTAACTGATGGGAAAACAGCAATGTAAAACAGTTTCTGAAAAGCAGCAGATCTGATAGCCATTGGGAATAAAATCCTGTCTCTTACCAGCCCTACATATGCTTCACAAATTTCAAGAGTGCATAATGTGCAGTTTGAGACATGTTTTGATATATATACTTTTGACAGACATAGCCTATCTTTGTATTTCCAGATAGTATGAGCCTTATTCTTAAAATGAGATTTCCAGTGTGAATATTCATGTTCCAAAACCAAATTCCACTTATTTAACTGTTCTGCAGCAACTGTAGGTTTAAACACATACTCTTGCCTGGTAGCTTGCTCACTACAGCATGCACATAAGAGTTTGCAACCTGGAACTGGATACAGTCAAAGTAAGTTCATGTGAAGTAGACAAATAATTGTCTGTGCAGTAGTTACCATCACTTCACCTCATTTTCAAAACTAGAGTTCAGTTCCACATGCATAGTGAACTGTCTTCTGTTATCTCTGTCATCTTTGTTTCAATGCAGTAGGTAATTCATGAACACGGGAAGCACACAGAGTCCAGGCTTTCAGCTGGTGCCAGTTGTTTGTGCCCGTGGAGTATCTGGCTCAGTCTGTCTCCCCAAAGAGTTTCTCCCCTTTGAAGCACACACAGAACAAAAGAAATGGCTGCATTATGCGACTAAAGAAGTCAAGAATATGGCTGGTTATGCTGTCAAGCATTCAAAATATTGTTGTACAGACAAACGACTTTTCCAAAGTCCATTCTGAAATGAACTGACAGTTTCAAGTTACTCTGATAGGCTGGAGTCAAATATCTTTAGATTTGCAATGGGCTGATGCAGCTCATACTCTCTAATTATTCTAGACCTTCCAGCAACTGTGACTGGTTTTCTGGGTTAGAAAACTTCTCTTTGCATCCATTAACTCCTGCCCATCTCCACATTCAGGACAGTCACACTTGACAGTATAGCAGTAACCTTTGGACAGTGTGTGCCTGCATACACAGGTGTGCCAGTCTGCTGAGATTTATACTTTCATTCCCCAGCTGCATCTGCAGGGTGACATCTGCCTGCTGGTGGTGAAAGACAAGCAGGAATAAGTGCTTCAGGCTTTTTTTATAAATATGCCTGTGCCTCTGTATTTACGTAGCTGTGTGGCCTGATTATTCAGGAGCTCTGAGGCTTATCCCAAGATGATGATTTTTACATTAAAAGTAGATTAATTGAAGTTGACAGCCTCATGTCCATCCAAACACAGTGTGAAGTGATAATAAGTGTAGAATTGCTAGTCAGTAGGGTCCCATGTCACATACTCAGACTAGATAAATGATGAATATGTAATGAAATTACATAGAATTGAGACAGATGGCTCTAGCTTTTGATAAATGCATATATCTTCACAATCAGATAATAATGCCAATGTGTGGAAGATCAATTGGGATATAACAACTTTGAAAATGAAAATCATTTCTCTGCTTTCACTTTAAGATGTGCATTTAAATCAGAATCAAGCTTAATTTAATTATAAAACTTTTTTCATCATGAAATTAAACAAGAAGAAGAGAAGAAACCCCAGGAAAAAATACAGGGACATTTTCATCTTATTTTGCTTTGAACTGTAGTTATTTATCCTACTGCATATAATGAAATACCATTGCCAAAAAATAAAAGACAATTATTTTCTCTCTAATAAACATTAAGATAGATTGATGGCCCCCACTATAAAAAAGACTAAAGGAAATTCTTGACACCTTTTCAGGAAGATGTCATTTTGTTCCTAAGAACTCCAGTTATGAGGAAGCTTATAATACGGTCCACCTGTCATTGATAGGGATGTTTAATATTTTATTGACTATTTAAGGTGCAAAGTCCTTGACATAAATCAACCTCTCCTTCTCTCTCTTGATTCTAATATTTTATTTTTCGTACATCTTTCAGAGAATTAACGTGATTTACTAGGGATATGGTGTAAAAATTATCATTTGAAATAATGTCATTACCAAAAAATAAGGAATTTTGAGAACAAAATAATTATGAAGCTCATTAAATTCAGTTTCTGCATATTTCAGATTAGTGAAAGAGTAATAGCAGCAACTCAGCACATAATTTTGCACAGCAGTTGTGTATTATCTGAGTTACTGTCACTTCATTTGAATTTAAAGTCCTTGTTTGTGCAGATAAACAAATATATCTGTCCCTCATTTGTATGGGATTTAGGATATCTTCAGGTGAAGTGGAAGTAGCTTGTGGTTTTCTGCAGTTGATTGGCCACATGATGAGTACTAGTTATAATGAAGAAAAGTACCAGCTGAGATCTGATGTTTTTGGTGCCACACCAGTATACAAAAAGGTCATTACATGTATGAAGAGTTTATAATCTTTTGTCTGCAGATGAGATTTTTTTAGTTATGAGGGAGGAAATGGGACACAGAACAGAGAAGAAGGTTTCCAAAAATGGGTAAAAGTAGTACTAGATGGGAGTACTAGGGGTAGTCCTCTGTGCTTTATGGCTGTCTGTGATGCTCCCATGGGAAAATCTTCAGGCGAGACGGTACCTTGTGTGGCTGCAGAGATCCTGAATCAGCAGCTGGCACAAGAAGGTAAATTAGGTTTAGCCTGCAGTTTGGGGCTCAGCGCATAAATTGCCGTGCTGTCTTTTGGAGAGAAAGAGAGGATGACGCATGAGTTAGTGCAGTGGCCTTGCATGAGGGCTGTGAAATTTATACTCCACCAGGGAACAAACAAGTGAGGTTCAGAGAAGCCGTCTCTGAGTCTTTTTGAGTATCCATTGGAAGAAAAAGTATGAGATCCCTTCTGCATTTAGCACTATCTAGGCTCAAGAGACAGCTGCTTCCTCAACTTTGTGTGTTTTTCCAAAGCCTCCCAAATGCAGGGGGAACCCTTCTTTTAATGACAGCAGTCTTTGCAGGCAGTAGAGTACTGCTGTGTATTGGCTTGCAGCGGCAGTGGGACAAAAGCCCTGTCCCTCTTAAGCAGGAAGGCACTAACGCTCCCAAGGGAAACCCTTGTTGGTGTAGTAAGAATTTCTGCCTCGCAGGCTGCTGGCTGCAGAGCCATCCCAACAGGAGCACACCTCCTCCCACAGTTTGCCACCTCCTCAGTGCTCCCAAAAAATAATTTATGGCTTTCTCAAGCAGAGTTACCTAAATTTGAAGGCTCACTAATAACATTTAAGCATCTTAGCACTATCTGAGCAGGAATTCTTTGCTTTTATCTTTCAAGTGGAGGGATCACTCCCTAAAGCATTTCTAGCGGTATCAATATTTGCCTTCAGTCTGCATTCATGTGAAGTCGTGGAGAATCTGGGCTGAGGCCTTAAAAAAGCCTATCACTTTGTGATATTGCCTCAGGAGAAAATTTTTCTGTGCATCACAACTGTGATAGCTTATTGATCAGAATGAGCCAGCTTTCAAAGGAGAAGATAATGCCATACATTTTACTTACGATATTTGTGCACCTGCTAAACAACTGCACCACTGTGAGCGAAGTACTTGGCAGTGGCAGGTGAAGAGTGCTCTGTTCTCAAAGGTGTCAGATCTTTCATTTTCTGCTGATGCATTTTAGAAATAAAACAGTGTTTTCCATTAGAGCAAGTCCTCATCTACCTTACAAGCCAGCAAGGATGGAGGATTCATGGTCCCTGGCCCAGACATGGCCTGCAATCCAATTTCATGTGGCCTGTAACAATTTAGTTGTCTGCACTGAAGCAGATGAACATTATCAGGGGCATAAAAACGTGGTTGGTCAAAGGTGTTGGAAGGAACACTTGGCTCTCAGTGAGGAAAAAATTTGCCATCTCCATGGTGTAGCAAGAAGGAAAAACGTAAGGGAAGATCCTGACTTCAGTACTTCCACTAGAGCATAGGAAAACATGAAGAGAAGTTGCTCTTCTGATCATGAATTATGGATGCTGTTAAAGATCAGCTATCCTAAAAGTGGGATTCCAGCTAAACAGATCATATGATTAATATCTGTGTAGTGAGAGAGAAGATCTGCAGGAATTAAGAGAAGGTCTTGAAGCACATCAGTGCTTACCACCTGTCTTTCAATGACACACTGTTCCTGGCATTTCTCATGCTTTGGTACAACTAAGACAGACCCTTCCTCTCCCCCCACCCCCAGTCACTGATACTACAGTCATTCAGAGGAGGCAACAGGTCATGGATCTGGGCAGACTTCTGTGGAAGCTGCTGCTGTGGGAATGCCAGAGCTATGGGACTTAGGGAGCTTGACCAAAAAAAAACCCAAACCAACAGACACCAAGGTTTACTTGCTCATTTGATAGTTAGGGAGAAGGTGAAAGGGTGGAATTCATTCTTGGTCTGGAAAAGGTAGATAAAATGTGTTCAGGAGAACCTTTAGTGTGATGGCAAGTATCTGTCCAGGGCTTTGCTTTCCTTTGATACCATGATCATCTGGTAATAAAGGCTAGCACTAGCAAATGCTCATTAGCAGAAGGCAGAGTGTTGTCATTCTCCTCTTTTGTAACTACTTTGTAATATATGCATGCATGTCCATAAGTATATATTGGAGTTAGTGAAGTTGTATTGTATCATAAGGGTTTCTGCATGTCTTTGCAATGGAAAATGTGGTGCGTTTTTTCCTTTTCTTTCTCCATTCCGTACCCCTGCCCCCTCCCCCTCAACTTTAAAGCTGTTTAAGTAAAATTCAGACAAAAAATATGCTAGAATTGGAAAGATAATTATAAGGCCAGAATCCCTCACACACCACTGGATTCTTTCCCTCCTGATGCGGACTCTGGATTTGTCTGTGAAAGCAAAGAAAAAGCTTTCTTAGGTGCATTGTCATTAAAACAGTCAGAGTCTGCAAATCCTGTGCAGTCAAGACAACAGCAGGATTATGTTTGAATCATAAGAATGAGCAATGTGTTTTGCTTCATTACAGAAGTTACAGAGGAAAAGGATTTCTAGACCTCCCCGTCCTTCTCCCCTCCAGGGCAGGATTGTTCTCTCCAGAGTGCTTCTTAAGTCTTTTTCTATGCAGTGTTACATGTGCCACATGATGGATCATTCACTGCTTTACTGGAGGTCTTGCAGCAGTTCTTAATGGGTTAAAGGGTGTAGAAAAGCCCGCTAGTTTTACAACAGCATTGGTTTCCAGCAGATCACGTTCTCAGTGTGGACTTTGGGAAATTGCTTTATTTTAGTATGTGCTCATCTGGGGCTATCAAAGCTGGATAAAAATATGGGCAGGTGCTTTATCTGTCTATCAAGATGTTTTTCCTGGAACTTAGTTTTCACCTTGCTTTTCTCAATCTCTTTGGAGAGCTCATCCTCATTATTTCCTTCTGGGAATTTAAATAAAGATCCCCTCATCACTCATGTTCATAACCTCTAGTTTCTTCGTCTTTCCATACTGCTTTGTTAATGCGGACTTTATCTGTAAAATGGTGTCCTTCTTGATCACATTTCAGCTAGTAGGAAATTTACCATTGAAATACTGTGTTTTGAGAAAACCCATCGCAGCAAGTTTGGATTTCTTAAAAAAACCAACACCAAAACCAAAACCCGAACTTGACTTTTTTTCTTCTTCTCCCCCTCACCCCAAAAATGAAAACTTTTTCTGTTATTTAGAGTTGCGGGGTTTTATGGGTTGTATTTGGTGTTTTCTTTTTTCCTGAATAGAAGGCAGAAGATTTTTTTATAGATAAGAAGACTTTTCTCCCTGTCCGTAGCTAATACCTTGCACAGATTTGTGGACAGTTGAATGCCTTCTCCCAGGTGTCACCAGGTTAGATATAAACATTTTTTAACACATCCTAACTCTGTCTCCTCCTAGATGTGTCACTGAGAAGCACATGAGAAATTCTGGCCAATACTTTGTCCTTCAAACCCACTGCTACCTCTTTATTTAGGCTCTTGCTATTATCCATTCAAGGTCTGTTTCAGTATTATTCCTTTCAAGTTTTTATTCTTTTTCAGTATTGTTCCTTTCAAATTTTTATTCTTTCACTAAGAATATAGGAGTTTGATTACTTTTTCCCAAGCGCTCACCTCCTGAAGTTGCTCAACATATTTCTGACAAAGGAGTTTTAGCGGCTTCCTTACCCCTAATGAAAAATTTTAGTGAAAAGCTATCAAGCTAAGGAAGTGTTTTCCTCACAAGTTTTTTGGGTTTCCAGTTTTCAGAAACTGCAAACTCTTATTTTCTGTATAAAGCCGAAGGAAGAAAACTCCTAATTTGAAGAAAGCAAAACCACCGCCTCTCCCTAAAACTACCACACACCCCCCATGTATAGAAAAAGTCTACGTGCTTAATATATCCCAAGAAAAATAGTTGACATTTTCTGAACAATTTCTGCATCATTCTGACTCAGATTTTGATCTTGTGTCTTTCCATTCCCTTCTCTCCATGTTAAACTGAGTCTATTATATTTTTTCTCCCTGACATTCAGAGTGTCCCTGACATTCACACTGAATAGTCTGTAAAACATTGTTAGCAAGATGCTTATTCTACTTTAAAGTTGTTCCAAATATACGAATAAGAACATTTGCAATTTTGATCCTTAGCAGCAATCTTCTTATAAACTGAAGACTGAAACAGCAGAGGGTAGAAATTGTTATCCCTATGTTACAGATGAAGCTGAAGGCCTGAAGGCCAATCACAGTTAACATACTGTTAATATAGCTTTCCAGAGAGGAGCCTACTGAAAGAAGAGCTTTTTGAAGCTCCATTGCCGTAATGGCGCACCAGCAACACTGCTGGCATCTCTAAGTGCTTCAGAGGGTGCCACAGAGAGCTCAGGGTTTGGCAAGATGGCACTTTAGCATGTAGGCTGTTGGAGAAGTGCATTTCTCAACCTCAAAGATGTTGGACCAGATTTACAAAGGTATTTAGTATTTGAAAAGCAGACTGGCTTTACCAGGGACTAAGTAGTGCATGTCTTGTAAGTCCAGTGTGTTAATCATCATAACTTTTAATAGGCTTTGTGTGCCTGTGCTTTTGGAAACACCTATGGCCTCTTTATGCAGATAAAAGGCCTTTAGTGCTCTGGCTCATGCTGCTCACCTTTGCTTCTACCTTAGGAATGCGGTTTCTTGGTCAAGCCAAGCATTGTCTCTACAAACTAGCTGAATTATGAAATGGGGATCCACATAATTTAAGATTTTGCTCTCTGGTATTTGTGTTTTGTCTAACCCTGCATGTCCTCTGTGGGCCAAAAACAGAGAGGCTCTTCCAGAAGGCAGTTCATCACAGGCTAGGACTGGTTGAGATGTCTGTGTTCTCACTCTGTATTGAGGGAGCCTAGGACAACTAATTTATAAAAGAGTGTATTCAGTTTGCATGACAAGGTTTTGGTAGCAGGAGGGCTACACGGGTGGCTCTGTGAGAAGCTGCGAGAAGCTTCCTCGATGTCTGATAGAGCCAGTGCCAGCTGGCTCCAAGATGGACCCACTGCTGGCCAAGGCCAAGCCCATTAGCAATGATGGTAGCACCTCTGGGATAATGTATTTAAGAAGGAAGAAAACCCCTGCATAACAACATTTGCGGCAGGTGAGGGGAGTGAAACGATGTGAGAGAAATAGCTCTGCAGATACCAAGGCCAGTGAAGAAGGAGAGGGAGGAGGTGCTCCAGGCACCGGAGCATAGATTCCCCTGTAGCCCATGGAGAAGACCAGGGTGAGGCATGCTGTCCAGCTGCAGCCCAGGGAGGTCCACAGTGGAGC
>Ga0181612_145148_pt1 | contig 17649 bp, 11 predicted proteins | sample HoacroProtozoa21_FD_119630 | JGI IMG/M metagenome (GOLD analysis project Ga0181612, IMG submission 119630) | Hoatzin crop microbial communities from Cojedes, Venezuel. Combined Assembly of Gp0051906, Gp0051904, Gp0051908 | reverse complement strand
TTTATTTCAAGATACTAGAATATTTGTGACATGGATTTGAAGCCATTTATGATCAAATAGTATTTTTTAATTTGTCTTGATTCATGTGAAAGTAATTTGAATCCACATTAGTATTCTGTGAACTGATCATTAACACTTTTCAACTGATTTAGTAAACATATATTGCTTCCAAAATAAATAGAAACAGGAAAGGAGTACAGTTAGTGTAGCTGAGGCATGAAAACATACACATTAACATGCAAGGCAAAACTCCAGTGTTGAAATGGGGCAGCACATCAAATTAATTTTTCTAGCCATGTTTTTGCATCTCCAGAGGATGCTTAAAAACAATAGACTGAACATCCTAAAATACATCTTTTAATAATGCTGCTTCATACTTCACTACAAAATGGTGCACCGACTGTAATAAATGAATTGGCACAGCTTCTCTGAAAATATTGGGTAGTCGGGAAAAGATGATGTGGAAAAGCGGAAGTCCACCTCTTCCAAGCATTTTGGGCCTGTTATAGCCAGTGAGACTTCTGCACAGCCCTGTTTGGCATATAAAGCTTCTCTAGGGCAGCGTCTCTCTGTGCCCCAGAAGAAACTGAGGCCAGCTCTGATCCAGAAGCCATAAAGCCATAGTAACACATCGCTATGTCCAAACCAGTAAGCCTTCCTCAGAGCTTGAGCCTGTCAGTACTGAGCTAGTGCAGCTCTGTCATCTTCAGATCAGTATTGGCCCATGTCCTCCCAGTGTGGCAAGCAGGTGGAGGGGCTCTGGTCTACCTTTGCTGGGAAATGCAACAAAACCCCAGCAGACTGAGTGTGGAGCGGTGTTTAAGCAAGCCAACAGGTATTCCCTGTAGTATTTAGGCTGTTTACCTGGCAATAGAGATCTTTTCCTGAAGGCAGAGACAGAGGCACCTTTTTTCAAAAAGAAACCCAGCAGCCATCCTTCCAAAACATAGCCAGGGTAGTGTTGGTGCCTTCTCTAACACAGTGGTTCAGCGGACAGTACTTGGGAGCTCCAAATGCATTGCTGTCTGAAGGTATTCAATTCTGCGTCGCCTGCCTTCCGTGGAAGTGCTCTGACCTCCAGTTAGAGGCTAGCAGAGTATGGGGAAGGAGACTTTTTCTTTTAAGCTTCTCCACTTGCGTGAAATTAAAAGGATTAGTTGGACTGAAGAGACAGAGCAAGTGCACACCATGTTGTTTACCTATAAGGTTGGGGCACATCCCTGGGAGAGGGGAATCCTGTCTTTTACTCCTGGTCTGTCACCTGTTGCTGTGTTTCAGTTTAGATAGAAGTAAGGACCCCTGGAAATGGCCTTTTTCCTCAGAAACTGGTGTGCTACTTACCAGCTATTGGGCAAAAGCCTGAGAGAACCCTCTATCTCTTCCTCAAAGTAAAAGTCAGTGTCCTTTTTTTGTCCAGTTACCTCGCCTAACAGACTCTGCTCCACCTGTGAGCTGCTTGCAAGAATACCAAATTTTATGATCCTTGTGGGGCTGAGGCACGAAAAAAAATGCTGTGTTGTTAAGGTATATGTTAAGCATTAGCTTGTACAACTTGGGCACCGTATAATAACAAGAAGAATTCTTCTGTGAAAGCTGCAGGTGTTTTTGGTGCAATGTAGCTCTCTGACAACTCACTTTGTGAGCAATGGCCATGCAGAAGGGAGAAGGATGTCACAGTTGTATGTCTGAGACTTCTGGAGTGGTCCCCATGCTGGTAAATTTGACACTGTTTCAGGTGTTTCAGGATGGATGCTGACAGCAGCCGAGAAACATTTGGCAGAGCTCGGCAAAAGAAGTGCAAAGGTGACGGTCTCCTTTACGAGCTAGCTGGGGCCAGTTCAGCCTGCACCACCTGCCAGCAGACCCAGCTGTGCTAGGACAGCCAGCCCCTCCTCATCTTTGGATTCATCTGGGCTTGAAAGGTACTGAGAAGATTTGAATGAACCTTGTGCCTCATGCTGAGAGAATGATTCAGCCTAGAATCTGCTTCTACTTAGACTATTTTGCTGTAATATCTTATAAAAGGTCTGGTAGAAATACGGTAAATATCTGCAATGCCCCACTTTGGTCTGTGTTCTCTATCAAATCTCTCAGGGTCAATCTGCCACGGTAAGATGTATTCCAAATTTTTCCTTTCTGCTCTGGCGCATCAGTGCTAATGGATTATTCCCACCCTGGAGAAACCAAGCACCTTATTTTGAAGTTTTAAAGTCTGGTTCCATGTTAAAGCAAAGATTTTTGCAAATACTGCAAACACTATTGCTGACTGGCAGCTATGTCTCAGCTGCACATATGGAAAGATGGAAATTTTTTGTGAAGAGTCATAAAGTGCTTCTTGAAGCAGAGATGTGAATTCACATCAAATGAAATGTACACAGGGGGTCCTTTTTTTGCTTTACATTATAGAAAATTGTTCATTGTAGATTATAAATAGTAATGATCTGGACCACACTCTTGTGTATTCAGTTCTAATTAGAAATGCACTGAGCTACCAAAAATGATGCACCCAACCCAGCATTCTTAGGACTGCGGTTATTTTCTACATAAATACACCTTTAACCAACAGCATATAAAAAGAGCAATGATGACATCCAGAGGACAGATAGTTTAATCATAGGTACTGTAGGTATTCTCAGCAAATTTCCTGGGGATATATCCCTCACCTACTTTTTCTGTTTAAAGTCTCTTCCTATTAAATCAGTTATTGACAGCCTGCTGAGTTCCTCTAATTCTTAGTTTTTATGAAAGTGACCTTGTAAAGTTGATTGTTTCACCCCCAATGCAAAAATTATATGTACAAGGTAAACTTTTATTAGTTTCGTCATTTTTGTGTGCACTATTGTTCTATGTTATCACTGAATCCAACTGAAAAGTAAAGCACTCCTTTAAGCTATTAGTAAACTTCAGGTTAATAGCTGTCTGGCTTACTTCACCTGTAAGTGCTCCTACTGTGGAACCTCTCCCTATATGTAGGTTTTTATCTAATCTGTTTTAGTAACCTTCTGTACTCTGGTTTGGCAGTTATTTTTGGTTTTGATTTTGTTTGCAACTGCAAGAATATTGGCCAGGTGCACCATATGTAGGAGCCACAATGTAGAAAATCCTCTGAATTCCACAGAAATATCCATGGATGGGTGTCTATTTTACAGACAAATTTGAAAGAGATACATTACCAATGTTAGTCTGTTAAGCACGTCTCCACAATCAGAATTTAATTGAAGCATGTTACCTATAATAGTTTCAGATATTTGTGTTCTTCAGCATTTTATGAATTCAGAAACAGATGGGCTATGACCAGGAAGCAGTGGAGAACAGACTGGCATAAAGCAGGTTGGCTCTCTGACAAGTGCAGGTACAGCTGTGGTATGTATTTTATTCAGCATGCCCACCTACTGTATCAGCAGCCTGCCCTACCAGCAATTCAACTACAACTGACTTAATGAAGAGTAGAAGTAAGCATGAATCCAGACTTTCCATGGATCATAATATTTGAGAACCCCAAAGAATCAACATGATGGAAATCATGCCAAGTAATTTTTTTCTCCATCTTCACATGCAAGAGATAACAAAAGCATTGGCATTTGGAGGGGGGGCGGACCCCACAAAATGTAATCAAATATGGTATGTATACTAAAATAGTCCCCTTTTGGTCCTTGATAATAGCTTTTGTAAAATCGAGAAAGAAAACCTTAGCAAGTAGTAGCTTACAGCTTAAATCACCCTAATAGTGGCAAGGAACGTGATGAAATGCTGGCTAAGCGTGCTTCTGTTAGAAAAAGAAGGGAGATTGTGTGGGTGACAGAGGGGCCAGTTATTGAAGGTTTCATGCAAGTGAACAAAGGGTATTTTTGCTCCCATTTGTGCCAGTCTTTGCATCTTTGCAAGTGCCATGGGGAAAGAAATTTTTGCGACTAAAGAGTGGTAGAAAAGAATCCTTGATCTGAACATTCTGTAATTGGAAATGTGGTATTTGCTGTTTTATGCATTTAAAAGAGGTGCCTCTCTTTGTCTTCTGCAGTTCATTGTACATCTGGTTGAATAATCTTGCATTTAGGTATATTATAACTTTTTATCTCTATTTCTGTAAGTATCTAACTTCATATATTGTAACCTGCAGTAACCTACAGTAACCCACAAAGTGAATTTGGAAAAAAAAGACACATCATTATTTTATATGGTGACTGCCTGACTTGAAATATTGAGGTAATTATCAAGTTAAGTTCCTATGATCCCTGCAATTTCTATGAAACCTGGAGATGTCAGTACTTCAGTTCTGGCATATCTCTTAAAGTAAAATTATACCATCTCAAGCTAAGGTCGTAATTAAAGATGTAACAAAGCTAAGTGAAAAATGGCTATATGATTTGAATGAAAAGCAGAATAATCCCCATAATCATAGAGGGAGCAAAATTAAACTAACTGGCCACAAATTCCACTATTCAGGAGCCGCGTACTGCAACCATAGGTAGACAAGAATTCTGTTGATGCAGCTGGACAAATGCAAAGGGGAAGCCTGGCGTGTGAGTCCAGGAAAAAGCCCATGGGACCACTTGCTTTGGAAAGCAAATGGCTTCTTCCAGAATACAGCCAAGACTTGGGAAAAAGCTGGATGATAGACGTTTTTTATAAATGTAACCCTACTGTGACTTTTGTTGGGGAGACTGAGAAGTACCCCGTTGGTCTTCAAAGTGAAATAGTGGGACATGTTTGCATAAATCATTTTTATTTGTATCTGGATTCCTAAGAAAAACTTTAAAACACAACTAAACAGTATTTTAGGAATTCTGACAAGCAGCAGAATATGCAACGTAATCTATGTGTGAATACATGCATCTATGTTGTAAGCATATACGTGGACTGGTGAAAGTGAAATCCTGGAAGACTAGAATGATTTTAACGAACCTTCCACAGCCTTGTTTTATGGCTGCTTCCTTGGCTGTGGTGCAGGTGCTGTAGCAGTGGAGCAGGGTTCGAATGACAAGAACTCAACTGGGAGTGCCTCTTCAGGGCAGTAAAGCAAAGAGCTGCTCTTCAGGAACTGAGTTTCACAGTGTAATTGTGCTAGCTGAGCTGCATGTGCCACGTGTCTTGCTTACATCTTGGACTCTTGAAGATTTTCTTTTCTCTCATTCTCTTGTCCGAGCTTCACATTTAACCTTTGAGGCAGTTTTGAATGTATCCCTTCATAAATCGTAGTCCAGTAGCACTAACCTCAGGCAGCTCTTTAGTGCTTTTGACTCCCTTCTCACACTGTTCCTCCCCAGGCTTCTGCTGGTCATTCTCATTTCTCTCCTGATGATTTTGTCACTTCTCTTCAATGTAAAACTCAGGGGATCTATAAGACTGCACACTCTGACTGTGTTTGTGATGTTGGGGCCTCTGCCTGATGCTACACTTCGCTTCATTTACCTTTCTCATTTCATTGCTTTCTCCATGTTCCAGTAGTGCTGCCTGCCCCCCCCCATTACTACTATAGGGCTGACATACTGTCCATCAGATCCTGTCCCCTCCAGCCTCCACCAAAATATGTTACCTTTCATGTTGGTGACTCCCTCAAACACAGTAAATCTTCTGTGTCCTCTAGAATTTTTTTCTGTTTGGTTTTAAATGTCCCCTAGCTGTTCTGATGCTGAAAAAACACCTCTGGACCTACCAATCCTTCACAAGCTTTTTAAAACCGTTCTCTGGTATTTATTCTGTCAGCATTTTTACAACATTTCAAGACTAGTTGGTGTCACAAAAGGGAAGAATATTTCACAGCGACGGTAAAATACTACAGTCAGTTCCATACAGGCTTAGTTCTGAAAAGTGACTTAAGTGTGCTGTTGGATGAAGGGATGAAGTGATGGCTCTTTGAGATTTGTCCAGACACAAAAATGTACCTAAGCTATAGCTCAAATTTTTTTCAGATGACAGGTAAAAAATCAGCTTTATGTATGGCAGAAAAAAGAATAGGTGTAGTTGTGTCATCTCCTCAGGTACAGAAATGGTCCCATCCAAGACCTGCTAAAAGCGATCCCATTCCAGAGCAGCAGCATCTTTGCTGCCGAGATGGTGAAGGTGGAGCGCCCTGGACACTGGCACCCGGTTGTCTTGGCAAAATATCCCTTTGCTAATAGAACTACTGGAATGCGATCTCCTGCACGTGATGAGCTCCCATGAATGCTGGATAAACCCCAGAGCAGTTTCAGCCTTGTCTCTCTTCTGAAGCCCGGTGCATCTGCCAGCCGGTCCCACAGCCAGTCACACTGAATATCTGCAGTGCTAAAGCTTGAAGTCAGAACTGTTCCTGAAAAGGGTTCAATAAAATGATTCAGGAAAGCTGCTTGATTAAAGGCATCTAAGCATATAGGTAGCATGATGCAAGTCCTGTGTTATTTTCATAACTGCAACAACAGACACAATTCTGCCTTTGGGTCTCCACAGGTCTTTGCAGGGAAAGCAGGTGGTGAGCTGAGGAAAGCACTCAGGTACTCTGCTGAAGAGAACAAAGAAGGATGTACATGTGTGTAAGCAGAAGGCAGAGGAGCAAAGAGGTCGAATGAGAAGCTATAATGGGAGATGATGTTTTTGGTATGGATGGAGTAAAGGGGACGAGTTTAAATTTATTGGGGAAGGGTTTTCATGAAGCAAATGTGGTTATAGTGAGGAAGATAACATTTTAGATGTTGTCATGGAGTAAACTGAAGAAGAAGGATGTAAGAAAGTAGACAATAAGAAAACGGGAACAGCAATATTATTTCTTTGTCCACCTTTTGATGTTTTTCATTCAATAAGCTGTGAACAGGTGAAAAGCAAGAGCTAGAGCAAATTCTGTAGGACTTAAAGTGCTTTGTACCATCTCTGCCAGGCAGTGTATATCCCTGCTGGAAAGGATGCTAGAGAAATAGCAACCTGTTTGATAGTGACTCAGACCTGAAAGTGAGAATAATAGCTCTGACTCAATCACAGGCTGTTGTGGAGGGAGATTAATGCCAGGAGACATGGCCAATTCTCTTTCTTTGTGTCAATCTACTTTCAAAAGACAGCACATGCCAGTTATTTCTCTTGGAGAAGAAAGAGAGAGAGCTGATATGAAACACAGATAAAATTTGGAGCATAATTAAACAGGCATTTTTCATATCTTTATCGTTGTCTTCTTTCTCTTCCCTCTTATGCTTCTGTGTCTTGTTCTTTCTAAAGCTATTGCAAGTGGGATGGAAGCTGAAGGAATTGCAGCTAGTTTTGATGCCAAATAAGTACTCCATGTTTTATCTGATACATGGAGAGACACATTCAGGCATTTTTGTTGTGCATCTGATTATATGAGGCATCTTTTAGTAGTCCATCATGCAAAGGCATTATGCTACTGGAATTATCCCATCTTCACATCAATTTTCAATTCAGTTTCTGCACTTCCCTCACATTTCCAATGTTAAATATTTAAAATAATTGTGATTACCCAAACTGAGGTTGCAGGTGATATTGCTTTGATTTGATGCTCTATTACACTAATTTTCTTTAAGACCTAGCGTGGTATGTTGGCTCAGGATGGTTATAGGTACCTTTTTGTTGTAGAACTGATATTTCAAGTCTCTCTTCAGTTCAAAGTGAATTAGCATTTCTATTATCCCTTGGCTTTCTGGTGATTGGAGTGGGATGGTCCCAACTGCATTCTGACTGATCTCCCTGCCTTAAGTGATGGTGACTCCACTTCTTCGTTTTGGCTGAGGACATTCAAAGTAGGTTTTGAAAAAGTTTTAAGACGCTTGATGGTACTGATATAACCCCCAAAGGGTCTTCCGCTACCCTGAGGTTGGGATATTCCCAAGTGTAAGTAATATTTTTGTCTAAGTGATGCTAGCTTGCTTTTCTTTTTAACACTCCATGAGGCACCTAGAAAATCGCAGGCTACAGAGACTGGTCCACAGCCTGTGTGCCTGAATAGATCTCCACAGTAAAACTCTTTTTCTGTTACCTGAGGTACTGACATATCTATCCCGAGAGCCTTACCCTGTTGCAGAGAAGAGCCTGACCTCTCTTAGGTTCAAGGAGCAGAAACCCTGCTTCCATACTCTGTGAGCTCCTGTAGAAGAGCAGGTCTAGACTGGGTTAGTATGTAGAAGTAAGTTTGGGAATGCAAAGAGCTACAGAAACAGCTTCCAAATCTATCACTACATGAGGGAAAGGCAGCTTTACAGATTCCATTTGGTGTAGAAACTATTTGTCTTACTACTACGTGTAGATATTTACCTCATTGTCCCTCCTGGCTCTTCACCCTTTTCACTAAGTAGCAGATAAACTCAGCCCCACCCCATTGCCCACACCTTCTGATAAGTTATATTCCTGTGCCTCTGCAGCAGTAATAGAAACATCATTGCTGCCAATGACTTGAGTGAGTGACTGGAGCATGGAATTTGTCAAATGGTGCCATGAGTCTGCTCTGAAGGAGACTCCACTTCTAGAGAGCAGCATATTGGTTTGTTTAAATGCTTATGCTCTGGGTTCTTGTGCTTCCTTTTGCCTTTATGCTTGTGTTTGCCTTTCACCTTCACACTGATATACAGTGAGTCCCATGGGTCTGTTTCCATATTGTCACAGTCATGGGATCGGTTGCCTTTACTGACACACAAAAGGGCAGGAAATTATTTTCTGTTCTCTTTTAGGTGGATTTAGCAGTTATAGGGCTTCCCATGTGAGGCACTTGGGAGCAGGGTGTGTGAAGTTGGACTTGTGCCTTCCTGAGGCACCTCAAGGGATTTTTGCAGCTGTCCTGGACCTGGTCCCATTTTTCTTGTGCTGCACAAGGAGATCTCGGCCTACAGGTTGCAGATGTAGTTAGTCTAGGTGTCATGGATGTTATCTGACCCTTCTGCTAAACTGACTTGTGTTTTGAAGGGTTCTTTTCTGTGTTACTGGTGTTGCCAGCCTGCTCCAGTAATGTCAGAGATATGGTGAAAGTGAAGAATGCGCCAAAAGGGAGCAGACACTGAATGCTGTTGCCTGGTACTGTCCAAGAAAAGGGACGACAGGTCCATAGGTGCAAACTGAGCTGGAAGGAGCTGCAGAAGTGGCATGTACTTGGGAGAGAGAAGCAGCAGAAGAAAGCATGGGAGCAGAATGGATGTGTTGGATTAGTAGGGGCTTTGGGTGTCATCTATCTTACTCGGTCCACATTAACACGTGTGTGACCCACAGGGAGAAGGTGGAGTCCAAGCGTGCCCTCAGCTATCAAGCTGTATTGCAGTTTTGTGCATTGCACAGATACAGCTCTGTGCACTGTCCTGCTGCAGCTCTGTTATGTTCGCAAAGGGAATGCTTATGCGCCAGACCTTGCCATTGAGCCTTTTCCCATGTCTTCACTATTATCTGTTTCTTGTTGCTGCAGGGTTGAAGGTAATCCGTCATCAGGGTTTGGGTAGCAAGTTGAAGCTGGGACATTTGCGTTATGTGCATTTCCTTCACTGCTTTTAGGCTTTCTGTGCTACAGATAGGTGTGCCTGACAACCTCCTGAAATCTGTTTCCAGACCAACAGGAAAACCTGAAGCAAAAAAAGCTTGGTTATCAAAATACCAAGGCTGCAACCGTGTGCACAAAAAATCATGTAAAGTGATGTTGGATCCTTGTGGAAAAATCTCTTAAAAGCAGGATCTGGTTGACTGCTAACATGTGCAGTCTTAGAAGCTGCAGGTACGTGCTGCATCAGGAGTGGTCTGCACGTGCCCCTAAATTTTTTAGAAGTCAGGCATCCCCTATGGAAGCAATAGTTGTTCAAAGTCAGAGCTCGTCTTTCCAAGGCACAAAGGAAAGCCTACAAGTAATGAGCTATGATTAATTTTTTGTTTGTTTTGTGCACACACAAGAAAATGAATCATCTTGTGTGTGCACACTCATGTCGCCATGCCTGGAAAAGGCATTCTGTACTTTGGGACCCATTCCCTCATTATCAGAGCCACTATGTTAGGTCTTATAAACCATTTCAGAAACTGATTAAGCTTCAGCTAAAAAAGCAGTTGGGTTTTTGGCCCTCAGTGTTCCTGTTACTGGGCAGCCATTCCAGGGCTTTTATCCATCTTGTGACAGCCAAAACCATTTTATTTCCAACCTTAGTTTATTCATTGCCAATTTATGTCATGTGAAGAAATGAATGAATTATCAAATATGCCAGACTGCAGAATAAACAAAAGTGGTGTCATTAAACGCCATATCCAGCATTTAGGGAGCAGACCTAAAGTAGATTCAGAAAGAAAAATCAATGCAAAAGGCCGTATAGCTAATTACCGAGTACAATAAATGACTACCATGAAAAATAGGCCATGTCGAGAATAATCTCTGTCAAATGTAGCTAAAGACTGTCCTCCTTAATCCTTTTAAGAATTGAGAGGGTATTAAAACCTGGAACATGTAAATCGGTTGTGAAAGTTTACAATTCACTGAACCTCATGTATCTCCAGGTTGGTATGCGTGGAGGGAATTCCAACATGTCACTTAAGGAAAACTTAAGATAGCCAAGACTGGCTAGCATGGAAGAAAACCTCTACCAGCAAGTCTCAGATTACTGGCAAACCAGTGTTAAAAAGGGTGCTGTGTTTCACAATAAAGCATTCCAATGATGTGGATGCTGTGACATGATCTCTCCAAAAGGTGCAGAAGGTGAGATAAGCATCTGTCTCAATTCTTTACAGAGCCCTTGGGTTTGACGATAGCAAAACATATGCTGCCTGGCAGGTGAGCTCACATTTGATCTACATAGCACTTTGCTTTAATGTCTATGGTCCTGGCAAGGGCTGCACGGCATGTAAGATGGCTTTTCGTTAGTACAACAGGATTTTCGTTCCCAGATTTATGATTTTGCTACAGAATATTTAGTGGGTTTAGTATTCTGGAGATGCAGGTCTGACCATTGCTGAAAGTCTAAAGGTCTGAGTATTGAAATATTTTGAGGTGCTCTTATCTGTGGTGGTCTTGTTTCACATTAACCAGAGCGTTACTCCTTCCTATAGAGGAGGTGGCTCAGGATTCGGGAATGCTAGCAAAATTTGAAATGATATTGTTTTCACACTGGACTCAGCGATCACCATTAGAAAACCCTTTTGACAGCAGTGTACACATACAGTTATTTCTCAACAATGCACGGATTTGTATGATTATATTCATGAGCAGAGGAGCATGTTCACACACACCCACATCCACCCCAAAAAAGATACTGTGTCTTCACAAAACAGGGAAACTTTTAAATAAATAAATGAAGGGGAGTAAAACATTGTCTATTTAATGTGAAGGGTCAGATTCAGAGTCTACTTAATTTCCCTGCTGCTGTGCTGTCTTCTCAGTCAGAAGACAAAACCCTGAATGGCTCTTCTATTATTGACAAGATGTTCATTATAACTTACTTAACTGCTTGTTCTTATGTTTATGTCCTACTGGTGATACCATGCAAATAGCTTTCTGTACTTCACTACTGATATCTTAGCATCCACTCTTCCTTCAGGATGAAGCTTTTCTTTCATTGCATTACTACAGATTCCTTCAAGTTCTTAATAAATTTCAGCTACATCAGCTTTCTGAAGTCTAGGTCATCAAGGGTTTTAGCACAAGTAAGGATATGCAATGCATGTTAGGTCATTTTAAGGCAAGGTTAATAATTAGCATGTCTAGTTTGGGAAGCAATGCCAGACAAAGCAATCCGAGTGTTTATCATTCAGCCTAACTCAGCTGTTTGTGTGTTTGACTGGCTGCAAATGGGCATGTCCCTGCCTCTGAGAAGGCCCCTGTGGCCTTTTGTAGGATTCAGCATGGATATGAATTTCCAATTGCACGGGTGAAACATGAGGATCAGGGACATAAATAACAGAAGTGTGTACAGAAAAAAAAATAACTCAATATGTCACAAATATTAAGATATTAATAAATCTGTTCGCTTTCCATAGTGCAAGACTGGCTTATTCTATTAAAAAAAGAAACAAAACACCTTTCTGTTATGTTGTTAACCTGAATTCTAGTAAACACAAAAGACACCATCACAAATAGTACAGCATGTGTTACTTACCTCAACACAGAAGTTGTCCTCATTAATTGGGCACCCTTAAAATTTGGTGTTGGGAAGTGATGCAGAGACTTTTTGATTCAAGAATTGCTTCATTCCAACACATGCACAGCCCAACTAGGTTGCAATTAATAGCTAAGAAGGTAAAACGAAATTTGGCTTTAAATAGAGTCCTAAACTATAAGTAACTATAAAAAGGTTACACATTAAATTACCTTAGAGATCAAAACTAATAAGCTCAAAGTAATAACTGCCAGCCACAAGACAACAGTTTGTTATTTCAGATGAGCCAGCTTTGAAGGGATATGAAAGGAAGGGAGAAAAATGAGTTCATATGCCGTTATAGCAGATACCACTTATCACACAGTAATAAGATAGTGGACAGCCCAGATTGCAACTGTGAAATATAGATAAAGCAAACTTGCAAATAGAAGGAAATGTGATTGTGTAACACTGACAAACAAAACTAAGAAAAAAGAATAGAAAATGAAAATAGAAATCTAATTCAGTAAAATGTGAGGCACAGATTACGGAGTAAACTAGAAACACTCCTAAATTAATAAAAGCGAGATAGAGTCCAGTAGTAAATTGGAATGCAGTTGGCTGAAAAGCACATATTAATGCTTCCTTTCTCTCCGTTGCTGCTTTCTCTGCCTGGAGTGAGCGGTCCTCAGAGATTTTGTTTCTCACTGCCATGATTGCGCATTTTTTTCAGCAGAGATAATGAGATCGAGGCAGGAATAACCTTCTTTCATTCTCTTATTCCATTTCATTTCTCTCCTCCAATTTGCTTCACAACAATGGCAGAGAAAATGTCAAGGAGATGAGCTGGGAATGGTTCATGGTCAAGAGGTAAGAAGGGCTCTGCAGAGGGGTCCTAGATGGAGTTTCAGCTGGGGTTGGGGCATGCTTCTCTCCCTGTCCACCCCACTGAGCTGGGATTCTCCATCTTCCTATGACTCTGGGTGATCCTGCCTAGGACCCACAGGGAAACTGAGATGGGCCAACAGAGGAAGGAGGAGGCAGCCATGAGCCTTCTTGAATGCTTGTCTGTGTTGGTTCATCCAGCAATGCACCACCCTGGAGCAGTGCTGTGAGGAAGGTTTTGTTAGGAGTAACCCCAAATCTGCATGTGCTTATTTTCATAAAAAACTGCCAGGAATCATCCTAGCCAGACGCTTACAGCCGGTGCTCAAAATGGAGGCGCTCCTCCTTTGCCGTTTCACAGAGATCACCTGGAAAGCACAGAACAGGAGGAGATGGTAAAGAAGGTGTGTGCCCTGCAGCGCACTTGTGCAACCAGAAGCCAAAATTAGCAGGGGGACCATCTAATTGTATTTGTTCTGCTTACAAATAGATAACCCCCCTGCTAATTTCAGCTTCTGCTTACAAAAGTGCTCTGCAGTATTCGCTCCCCCCTCCCTCCTGTTCTCTCTGTGATTTTTTTTTCTTCTCTCAGATGTGATTTCCTTACATTTCCAGCTCTATTTTCTCAGTCTTTTCATCAATATTTAATATGTGAGTGGAACAGTGGGCAGCTACCTTCCTGTTCTTTTCCCTTTTTTTCCCCTCTAAAAGTGCTGGTACTCAGCTCTGGCTGCAGAAGCGCTTGGCTCCTGGGAGCGCTCGCTTGGTTTGAGTACCGCCTGCATTAAGGAGCCAAAGCCCAACCTGAGGCTGCCAGAGGGGTTTGAAAGAGGCGATAATGACTAATTGACCTCTTTAATGAGCTTAGGAGTTATAAAGTAGATAATTGCAGTGCATATGACAAATTTTATCTAGGTTTTCAGAAAATCTCTGATAAGGATCTACATGACAGGCTGTTTCTGAAGATGAACCTAACAGGGGCTGAGGAGGACATGGCATAGAAATGCATGAAAGAAAATGAATTTTCTGTGCTGAGGGGTCTTTGTCCCCCAAAAGGGAAGAGTTATGTGTGATTAATACCTGGATTCATAGTTTGATTTTAAATAAATTACTTGGCTAGAAAGACCTGCTGTAATTCACTGTATGTGCTGATGATACTAAATTATGATGCATACTGAGCACAAAATGAGTGGCAAGAAATATTCATCATGCCTTAGATCAGCTCAGTAATTGAGCTGACACATGGCAAATTAAATTTATTACTGAGAAATGTGAAATAATGCACATTGTTCTTGATATAGATATGACTAACATAGGGTCTCTCTAGAGCATTTTGACAAAACAGCCTTTACTAGAAGATAGCTATCCTAGACAGTGATCACTGGCAGAGAAATACTTGAAAAGCTGAACACAGATGGGACTGGCTTTGGCATTTGTTTTTTTCTGTATTACAATGTACTGCTCCTGCCCATTCGTTACTTGTTTTTCCAGTTCAAAGAGAAGCTCCTAAGATGCTCAGGTTTTCTGAAATCTCCTCTCCGTACCTTATCATTTTATTAGGAAGAAAATCAAAGTAGTGAGCTGGCTGCATGAAGAGAAGTCCCTCAGTCTTGGAGCTGTATGGATGTGTGCTGTGGATGTGCAGTAACTGAACTTTTAAAATGTGCTGGAAAGACCGCCTTGAAAACAGTATCTATTTTACCCTTATATTGGTGGCAGTAAGGTAAAAAGAAAAGAAAAGATCTGCTTCATAGGACATTGTACTGGGACTCAAGCGAAATGCATGATGTGCTTTTGGTCACATATCTGGCTTTTCATAATGTGCACGCTCAGTGTTTTTCTAACACCTTATGGCTAAGATTCGAAGCACGCACCCGAATCTTGGGAGATCTGATGAATTCATTACTTAATCCAGATCTAATAGCCCAGGGCAGCGGCCGTGTGATTTGTTTTGGTCTTTCAGTGTTAGCACCAACACTTCCCGTTATCCTCCTGTGTGGCTGCTGCGATTCCCAACACTTATTTTTCATCTCTTTACAGGCGTGTACCTCTAAATTCACTGGATGTAGTCAAAATGAAATCTACTTTTCTATTTTTACTTCTCGGTTTCCAGCTTGATTTTCCAGGTATGATAGGCAGCTTCCTGCTAACAATTGACAATAGAAGCTGGTGTTCAGGACAATGTGGTGGGAAGACTGGTGATGAGAGGAAGAGCAGCAGTAAGGGCTTGCAGGCAGAAACAGCCACCAGAGAAAAATACAGACATTTGTAGAAGAAATGGCCAAGTAGATGACAGAAGCTGCCAACAGTGACAGAGTAGAAGCAGAAAAACAAGATATACCGCAAGACAGCAGCCCCTCTGAATGACCACGGGACCTGATGACCACGGGATACTGATAGAGCTCGACTGACACCTTGATTACAGTTATAACACACTTAGCTATGTGACTCATTAACATTAACATCATATCAGAATTCATCATTCTAGTTGCTGCTGGTGGATGCAGACTTATTTCTATGGTGTATGCTCCTCCTTTTGTTTTTTCAGCCATCAGGATGGTTTTGGTTTCAGCTTCCAGTGTTATGCTGATGACAGATCTATGTGATTTGTTTCTTGACTACTCAAAGCCATTTAATCTCCTTGAATTTCCTTTGAATGTCAACATTTTGAAATGTCTTTATGAAAATCTGTCACTGTTCTCTTAAATTTTTACTTCATTTCTTTTGCCATCTGAGCTCTGCTTCACGAAAGCAAGGAATTGCCTCTTTTTCAGGATCATATTATGCCTGCTACTTACAAAGCCATCTTCCTATGATTCGGAAACATCTCACAATCCAAATACACACAGAAAGAGAAATGAAAAGGCTTACGTTTGCAGTACTTTCTTCTTTGCCCTGGATTTCCCTCTGGTAGAATTCGGTTGCAAACACCTCAGCATTTGATCCAACTCTTAACATATGCCTTTGTAATAATGGGTTTCTGGTTCAACAGTATAGGCCAGATCCATTCCTGCTTTTGCAGTTGTCAGGGCAATTTGGCTTATGATTTGTGGACTTCTCACGGACTTAGCAGGCAGTTTTAAAGTAAAAGCCTATGTTTTTGAGTGTCCGGACACTCTTGGCATCTCAATTTTTGAACAGTCTCTTTGAGACTCTTGAATAATTTGGCTTCTAAAGTTTTAAGTCAGGAATTTTCAGTCATAAAATTTTAACTGGAATTTATCATTGATCCAGCAAAAATTGATAGCCTTTTTTATGAAGAGGAAGAGTCTTGTCTAGTGTTCTGTCAAAATTCTTAGAATAAAGGATTTTTTTTAAGAGAATGGAACATGTGATGATGTCCTGGTTTTGGCAGTTGAACCAAGACAGTTGTTACGAAATTAAAATAGAGAGCAGGTAGTTTATCACTGGAAACAATATCTTTAAGTGATGAGGTATAACATTTTTTAAAACTTGGACAATATATGAACTAGAAGTTGGGAATGAATGAATTTCACCTCTCACGTGTCTGTGAGGACGCTGTCACAAATCCATTGGAGAAACCGGTGGTTCTGTAGTAAGCATGGGAAATTTTGCAGGCTGAAGTCTTTAAATGGCATTTTAAAAATTGTTGCTAGCCAGTTCTTGTCTAGATCTGTTGCAGTTATTCACCCTCAAAATTTTGCTCAAGGTACCACCTACTGCTTAATTTGCATTTTCTAAGAATTCTAATAAATAAGAAGTCAGTCTTTTTATCCCCTACCACTACACTGGATTGGTCTGTTTGACTGATTGAAGGTTATGATGTAGAAAGTCTTTGTTATCTAGTAGATTTCTGCTTTTGAAAAAAAAAGTATGATCATATATATTGCTCTATGCTTCTTCATGCCATTTAATACTATTGATCACAGAAGCTTCTCTCTTGCCTCCAGGAAGCTTGAGGGGTAAACAGAAACACCCTTAAATGACTTAGATCCTTCATCTCAGATTAAAACCAAAAGTTTGACTGGGGCAAATGGTTTTCCATGTCAGCAGCCATCCCTTGAGAGCCTTATGAAAGATCTATGTGATTCCACTGAAAATGGGTATATATGTCCTGATGATTTCCAAATAAACCATTTATAAGCACCATCTTTTTCTCACTGATACAGAATTTAAAATCCTGTCCTTTTCCTTATCAATTTTTTTGGTTAATAAGAAAATAAGTTTTCAGTAGCCATTCCTGCTGCCATCATACGGAAAAAATACTTCAGCCAAAATCATCTTAAAGGCCCACCTCTGTAATCACCTCTCCTCCTCTGTTATATTCTTCCACTGAATCTCTTCCATGCCACATCAGTTTCTTACCTTTTCTCATGGTCTTCAGGCTGTCTGGCCTTTCCTTCTTGTCATTCCTGATGTTGCAATTAATCTCACGCTACCTAGATCCATCCACCAATGATGTGAGTTATGACATCCTGCTTGTCTGCTCTTTCCATATCTGTATCTTTGCTCTCATACCATGACATGCTCCTTCTGAACTGGTAAACTGCAAGGCCATTACCCTTTCCTTATATAAACCACTCTTTCCCTTTTTTTTCTTTCCTTTTTTATTTATTTTTTCTGCAGTGCCTACAGGAAATCTAGTTAAGGACTGGACCTGTCTTTCATAAAGTGAACATTACCATCAACTTCAGTGCAGGTTGGACTGAACTGTAAACTTGTTTACTCATTATCTGCATGAATTTCAAAAATGTCTAATTGATTAAAAGTCACTGGGACTTAGTTTTCTAAGTCA
>Ga0181612_154283_pt1 | contig 17651 bp, 6 predicted proteins | sample HoacroProtozoa21_FD_119630 | JGI IMG/M metagenome (GOLD analysis project Ga0181612, IMG submission 119630) | Hoatzin crop microbial communities from Cojedes, Venezuel. Combined Assembly of Gp0051906, Gp0051904, Gp0051908 | reverse complement strand
CAGACTCAGTGCCGCTGGCCACAACCCTTGAGTTCTGCCATTCAGCCAGTTCTCAGTTCACCTCAGTGTCCACTAATCTAGCCCACACTTCGTAAGGTTCCCTATGAGGATTCAATGGGAGACAATGTCAAAAGCCTTGCTGAAGTCAAGGTAAAGGACATCCACTGCTGTCCCCTCTTCCAAATCTCCATAGATTTATGGAGATAATCTATGGTAACTTCTTCCTGATTGGCCAGTTACTGGGCAGAGTTTTATACGTATGTTGAGCATTGGCATCTCTTGGTTTGATCAATACCAGCTTTGAAATTATTTTTTCTATCCTTTATTTCTTTTCCAACAGCAATAAAAGAAAAAAAGTCAAATACAAATTTTCAGGTATTTTTCTGTTTAAAAGATGTATTTATTCAGCTGATGTGCGTGGGAGCATTTATTTGTTTCTTAGAATAGAAATTCTACAGATACAGACTTGTGTATTCTCCACATCAGTCTATGAATATTTTCTCCAGTTTTAGTATTTACATACTCAAGACAAGTTTCTGCTGCATATGTTAGACCTCAGCCTGGATCAGAAATTCTCTAAGTTCAGGCGTTTGACTCTGGTCTAGAGGATTGTAGAACTTTATAGATAAATAATAACTAATGGAATTTAATTTGTAAAAAGATCTTGCTACGGGAAGAAAACATAAATTAATTCAAGCATTTTCTTCATTTGTTCCCTGTTAAATGCTTTTGTCAATATGAAGATGTTTATTGCTTCATTTATACTAATTAACAAAAAATTACAAAAAGATTATTTAATGAACACTTGTTTTGAATTTGCTAGGTTGGTATGAGAAGGAAAATACGTGGGAATTGGATATGTGTGTTTTCTTGCATACAGCTGAGAAGTTGTCAGTCACTATTAGGAAAATAAATGTCTGCTTCTCAGCCTACTGTAAAATATTTTCTTCCTGGTAAAATTATTCATGATGTTTAGAAGTACCTGTGTTCAGTATCTTGAAAGAGGAAACAAATTTCCTGATTTTACTCCAGGAATTCCCTTTTGAATAATTCCAGGGAAAATGTAGTTCTCCGGCTGTGTTCCATATGTTTTAACACAGACACTGAGGTGACTTTTAGATTGTAGATTTCTAGTTTGTTGCCACAAGCACTCTACAAATACAAATTTTAGCAATGTCAGACCAGCCCTCGTTGATGGAAAGTGGGCAAAAGTGGTCATGGTGAAGTATCTTCATAAACAGATAACTTCAGGTATTTGAATAACTTCCTGCTTCCACAGACACCAAGTTCTTTATAGTATACTTGGGCAGAATGTATATTTTTATGGCTATTCCCCCCCTTTTTTTTTTAAGGTTGTTCTTGCATTTTTGCATAGAACTACCAAAATATTGATCCACTGTGTCTCACTAAAGAAGTTGTTTAGTAGGGTCCTTGCCAAAGGTGCTACAGAATCATTCTCTGTTGATAGAATACTTCAAGAGTTCCCGGTGACCTTTTTTAAACTAATTTTCTTTACGTGTTCTGACATGAGGCCACTGCTTGTCTTTAGAGTTTCTCTGTGTCAGTGATTGACTCATATGCTGCGTACTGCTGGTGCAGCAGTTCTTTGACCTGAACTAACCCTTTTCCAACCATTCTTTACTTGCATCTTGGCTACTCTGGCTTCTCTGAAGCGATGATTATTCTCCTTTACGTTCCATGCAGTGAAATATGATGCAGTGCCAGTGTGCTACACTTTAAATGATTTACAGAGGAGCCTATAAATGAAAAAGAAATCATGAGAGATGAACTCTGAACTCAGCTGCTTGTCTAACCACAGACTGACCAACTTTCGTGTCTTGTTCAAAACTTAACAGAGTGAAGGCCTCTCACTGCTTATTGCAAACAATGTATATGCTGTTTCCCACATATTTGCATTTTTAATCTAAAGCTCAAATAAATGGAATGGAGAAAAAAACAGTGTTGCCCAGTATATTTACAGGCACAAGATAACACACCAAAAAGCTAAAAAGGCATGTTAGCTGACTGGGGTGCAGGGACAGCACAGCTGGAGTTATTTTGTAAGTTAACTACCATCTGTTAGGCATAGAGTAGACTTTTTTTCTTGAAGGTAGTATTAAGTATTTTGTCTTTTCAGCAGAGAGTGAAGATTTTTTTTTCATAATAAAAAGACTGCAGAGTGTTATTGCATCTTACTTAGGGCTGAAACGTTTGCATTAACTCAGTGAATATTTAGTCATGGGCTTTGTGGAAGCTAAACAAATTGCTGATTCCACAGCTTTATGACTGCAGCCCATTTCCACATCCATCCCACTCCATTCCACACCCAAAAGGCTGACTGCAAGTCAGAAAAAGAATCTCCTTTTGTTTATCCTTCCCTTGTCTCATTGTGCTATGTGCTATAAAAACAGATGCTATATAAACAGTACAAAGGATGGGCTCATTAGGAGGGCTGGGCTGTGCTTTTCCTAGTTGTTAAGATGATAGTCTGGGGCATTAATGAATAGAGCTCCTTTCTCTGCCAACAGTAGCCACCTCTGTAGAGTCACGTCCACAAAAGGATTTTGGCCTCACAGGATCCGAAGCCCTCAATTAGATACATAGGCTCCGTATACTGGTATACATAGATCAGGTCTGAACTCCTAAAGCTCATCAAAGGGGCTGCCTATTCTTGATAGCTCACAGTGAGAAGTCCTGAGGAGAATGTGTATTTTCAGCGTCCCTCCTGGCTCCATGGAATCCATCCACTGCTGGCAGTCACAGGCAGGTGTTAGAGCACGTATGGGTGCCTTTTTTTCCACAAAACACCCCACCACATGGGATGGTGGAAGTTATCCTGTATTGAATACAGGATAAATTGAGCCCACATATCATTTGGCTTTGATGAACTTGTTAACAAGCATACCTGGAGGTGTAAAGGACATCATGGCTTCTCCAGCTGAAGATGATATTCTACCTGTGAAAACTGAAGCTCAACTGAGACTTGGTATCTTAGTGGTTAGGGCACTTACCCAGGCTTCAGGGGAGACTTTCATTTCATCCCCTCCTAAAGTTAATGCCAAAAGCAAAACATTTAATTACTTAAAATTGATTCCCAGCTGAATATGCTAGTTATAAAGCATCATCATGTTCCTTCTTGACCAAATGGATATTTAATTAGTCTGAAGGGTTTAGTTTTAACATACTCTGCAATGAGGTATAGCTGGGCAGTTAGAGCATTCCCCAGGGGAATACGAGCTCAGATCTCTTCAAAGGGGAAGAGAAATGTATGTGAATTACCTATACCTTGATACCAATACCTCAAAACACCATGCTCCTGAATAGGAGGATAGAAATGCATGGTACCTTGTTTTTGGTTTGTTTGTTTTTTTTAAATATGGCGTTAAACTCTCTTAGTAAGCTCTGAGAATGACTGTTTGATTGAAATCTGCAAAGCATAAGGGCAGAAAAATACTTACCTAGGCTTTAAGATGTCTGTCAAGCATGAGGGGATCTGTATCCATGTGCTGTCCTTACTGTGATAAAATATCTGAAGCATATGGCTGTATAGGCTGCTGAGCAATCCAGCAGGATTTTGAAGATGTTATTCATAGGACCAGGTGGAGTCCAGGCACTATGCATATGTGGTTTAACACAACTGCAAGACTGGAGTCAGACTTAACCTGGGACATGTATGTTTCATGGGTTTCAGTATGTGTCAAATTAAGAGCTATAAAGTCCTCGGCCACCCTGTCCCCCCAGATCTGTGCCTGAGGAAAGTCTGAAGATGACTGCACTGTTTTCTTGAGGGGGCCCAGGTAAAATGGAAGGAAAAACACATGAAAATAGGAGAGGAGAAAAAAAGAGATATTTGTTATGTACAGAAAAACCACAAAGATGTTAACCAATGCACCTTTAAAAATTACTGGTTTAGAAAATAATTTGATCTGCATTGAATTAATGTGTTATTCTCTTTTATGTTAAGACTTCTGCAATTCGGGCAACTAGTCAAAATCAAGAGTTTCATTTGGCTCTGCATTTAAATCTGTGTAGATAGGTGCAACAAAAATACAAAAAAAACCTGTCCCATGCACGTGAAAGGGAAGTGAGGGATTCCAGGCTATGTGTTCCAGTTTTGCTCTGTGTGCACTTCCAGGTGGATAGTGGTATCTGCCAGCAACTGGGAACTCAAGTTTCCAGTAAGGTTAGCAGCTGCAGTTGGAACAAGCCTGTTTTCTCTGTAAGCCTCTGCCCAGACCTTTATTTCCCAAGAGAATTTGAAAGGATTTTGGCTTTTCTAGGTTTGGGTAGGATCTAAGCAGTTCTGGAACAAAGTTGATATCACATATGTGAATACCCAAATGTCTTGAAACAATTTTTTTCCATTGTTCTGATATTTATTGAGAAAATCTTTCCCCCCCCGTCCCCCTTCTTTTTTTTCCGGGAACTAACAAGTACCGATTGTTCTCTGTTACAGAAAGAGAGGAGCAGACTACTCTGCTTTCTATTATTCTGTTCACGTGGCTAAAATTTGCTGTTAGATTTTTAGTCATTCAGAAGCAAGTGGCAATGTAAATGTTTCTTGCAACGATTCTAGGCAGATGGCTTGTACCCCCAAAGAAGATATCTACTAAAATTCCCCTCCAGAATTAAACTTCTCATCTGTAAAGAGGGAAATCCTTGATTTAAACTTTTCTTCTGCTATGGAACTTTGAAATTAGTTGCAGCAGAGGTAAGAGCTGTACCCATTAATTTGTTAGCTCTGTTAAGACAGACTAGACATAATTATGGTTGAAATGTGTCATTTTCCAAAAAGAAAACAAGTTTTTTTAGTATTCCAGAGTATTAGAAAGTGGTAGTCCAACATAAGATACACAATATCCCAGGTTTTGAGATCATCACCCTGTATGGATGGAATGCCATTTAACTTGGTAGTTCCCAGCACTTGCTTTCAAAATCAGACAGCTGTCTAATGTACACTAAATATTTATTTTCTGTAATCCCAATATTAGCACAGCTACCAAATTTAGAAACAGACAGGTTATAGAGGATCACTACCTCTTTTAAACTTCCTGAGTTCTGGATACTGCTCACAGTTAAAGTGATTCAAATCTGGAGACAAACTTCTCTTTGTGTATTCATGTTTTCCTTCAGATCGCATTACATTCACATCTCCTCTGCAAGATTTCTCATCATTTATAACTTAATGATAATATAACATTGCACTTAAGAACGGCTACTGTCCCTTGGGTATGGTTAGCTGGAGCCATCTCCTGTTCAGACAGTAAACAGACTGTGTTAATGACCATCCTTGTTAACTTAAACTTGGGTTTTATTTATTGCTTTGGAGTTGTTACCTTCTAATTTTCCAGGTGGGGATCCAAACCTTAGCGCATAGTCTTTTGTATAAGAAACCTATAATTCTGGTGAGTGTATATCCTAGTTAACAAACTTCATACAAGCTTTGGTCTCTATAGATTAATATCACAAATAAATACTGTATTAAAAAACAGGTAACCAATTTCTGCATGCTTCAGATTTAATAAAAGGAGCATTACAAAATCTAATTTAGGTAAACAATATATTTTTCAAGATGCCGGATTTCTCCTTTGGCATTAAATTATCTTGAAGTATTTAGTTTGTATGTGCAATAAAATTTGCAACTATCTGTGTTCATTGTGGGAAAAAAAGATATGGACTGATGCAGATATTTAAGGTGAACACTGAATTCTTTGTATTTGATATCCAATAGAAAGTGTAGCATATTTAATTTACAGACAAGTGCTGTTATTAAATTAGTGAATAAGACCTTTCTCACACTTATGATCAGAGTGAAGAAATACTTCAGAAATCTGAGCTAAGTAAATTCTTAAGTGACACAGAGGACAAGTATGAATCTTGTCATGGAATCCTGATGAAGAAAATGAACTTCAGGTTCATTACTTTGTCATCAAGAATAAGAAGATTCCCTCAGTCTAGAATCCTTGTTCTTCTGGGCTGTTTCTTAACAAGCTAAACTTATCCTGGATGACAAAGGGGTTTTTAATTGCTTCTAAGTGACCAAATTTCTGAGGTAGATAGGAACTGCAAGCAAGCCAGAAGTACAGAAAATGCAACAAATCATATATTTTCACAAACTTGAGGGTAAAATAACTACAGAGAAAACAGAATGAGCTCACATAGAAAGAAACCTGAGAGGAGGTGACATCTTTCCTGTGATTACTGTCTGGGGTTCAGACACAGAGATGCAGAGACAACACAATTGTACTTTTTTTTTTCCAGCATATCAGGAAACTCTTAACTAATTTAAAATCTAAATTTATATAGCACTGATTTAAGTGACTTCAGCTGCATTTTAGGGATCAATTCTGCCATACACCAAATCAGTCTCTAAGCACAGGGAATTAGAGGATTTTTATGTTGGATTTGAATTGTTTATGTTTACCAGATAACAATGCAGTGGGTATAATAGCTATGCAAAATGTAAGCATGATGGATCCAAGCCTCTTTAAATCATAACATTTGTAGAAGACGTCATCTCTACAAATACCATTCTGATGTTAGACTCGCTAGGAAACAGCGCTCTTACACTGCAAACAGCTAGGGACAACTGAATGAACAGAATACTCAATAATCCTACTTATTATTTATGAATAGTGTCTATGAATGAATCTTCAACTTGGGTCAAGACAGCCGGAGTTGAGAATTTTAATTTAATAATTTTACACAGTTCTGGCTTCCATGCCTTAATGCAAATAACTATTTCAAATTCACATTTTCATCTTCCTCCTTGGCTGTGAGAGTGAAGTAACCTTGACTACACTAGCATATACAGGGAGCACATAGTTCACATTTGAGGGGAAAATTACTGTTTAAGGACCAGGCACCTATGAACATCAGCAGTTTCCTACCAGCAATGACTGTCTTAGTCTTAATGCAGTCTCAGAGGTCTGTTGCAAAACTTGACTATATCTGCTGAGATCGTTGGGTTCAAGTTCATTTAGAAGTATAAAGGGAAATCTGTACATGGAAATTTTTTTTTTGTTTTGCTTGAACGGTCAGATATCCATCGAAATTTTCACTTAAAAATGCCATTTGGGGGCCAAGTCCACGTGTGTAAAGTTTAAGATACCAAATACGTTTTTGTTCATAATGAAGCGTGATGGAAATCTGGCACCTCTATAAAGCATCTACTGACAGAAACAATATATGTACACATGTTTAAAAAATTCAGTGCTAGTAATTGACAAGAAATTACATGAATTTGTGAGATCATGGGAAAAATTACTTTAAAGCTTTCTTACTATAGATCATTTCAATTACAGTCTTGTGAAGCATGCCACGTCTGTATCTCTTAATCGCCCTTTTACTATCAGGGCAGTTGAAATTCAAAATGTCTAACTGGGTCAGCAGGGTGTCCTTATGTATGAAATAAGCAGTACACCTAACTGGTAGACACAAATGGTGTTCATCAGATGTACCCTCCTGAAATAAATGCCTGGCTGCCTCCCTGGCAGTGGCAAGAACAGGTGCCCATGGAGGCCCTTAGTAGTAGCTCTGTCCATACTGCTGCAAGGATCTAAAATTCGCTACACAGGATCTCCTTCTGGAAAATTTCTGTCACGTGGACTAGTTAAGGAATTTTTCTGCTAATATTCGGGGGACTGGTTCTCTAGATGCGTGAAACACTAGACGCCAGTTGGATTGCGTCCCAATGTCTTTGTAGAACGTAGGGAGGCCACATCAAAGCAGCCCAAGCCTTGCACTTCGTGGATCAGCATCTGAACACTTTCTCTTACTCCCTGTTTTCACTTCCTCTCCTTGCATTATACAGCATATTTTGCTCTGCTCTTTAAAGGCATTATTGATACTGATTTTCATTCTCTCCTTGAAGTCACTGAAAAAAGCATGGGTCCATCTGAAAGTGCGCCTGGGTTGAAAGGAGATCTCTTCTATTATTGTTCTTTTTGATGGACGCTAGCTTTCTTCCAAGAAGAGACAAGTAGAGACGATGATAACACAGGATTTTTTAAACAAGATCCTGTGTCTGGCTTAACTTCTGTTTGGGGGCTGTTGGTGAAAGCATCCCAAGCACTACCTCGCTAAGCACTCTGTACTGAAAGCCTGTGCTCAGTGAGAGGAGGGGAAAAGAAAATAAATTACAAGCAATAATGTTCAGTATTTGCATAGCATTTTCACAGGAATGTTGCAAGGGAGCACAGCAGCCGTCTTGACTCTCACAAGGCCACCACTGCATCTGCTCAGCTATATATTTGCTACAAAACAAAGTGCATTTAAGACTCTACCAGCGTTTTACAGCTATTCCGTTTTGCTCATAGGCTTGTGCATTGTTAATTTGTAAACAAAGCTATTATACTTCAGATGGTGTTATGGGTTTGATAAGGGAAGCAACATGATAGATTAAAATACCATCCTTTCAGGCATTGCAAATTGCCAAAGCAGTTGTATTTAGGCTCAGTGGGTCATTTATCTTCAAACTACACAGCTGACTCGGCACTTGGGTGGGTTGAGAAGTAAGTGGTTTTGACATTTAGCAGCCCAAGGCTTCTTTTCTCCTTGAGAGACTTGCATGCCAGCTATGTTAGGTTTTGTCTGCTGCTACTCTTTTAAAGCAGATGGTAAAACCTCACCTCAGCTGGGTGGTTGGGACCCTCGCAGCATTTAGCAAGGCTAACCAATTGAATTATTAGTGATTGTGCCTGTGGGTATCGAGTAGCATATGATTTATGATTATGGTGTTTTAAATATAGTCTGTGGAAGGTACCAGAATTTACCACTGAATATATTTTGAAAAATTCAGGGAAAAAACCAATCACTCACAGAAAACCAAACAAAATAATTTAGAACGAGATAAGCTCTCTTCCATTACAAACAGCTCCATCATAAGCATTTTGTCTCCTGTAGATGTGCTCCTGAATATATTTGGTCTGCATGTTTAGTCTTCATTATATCTTGAAATTATTTAAACATAAGATTTGCACAAAAGGTAGCTCTCTGCTGTAATACGTGCAGTTTAGGAAACGCAGATTTCAAAGCTGGAGTCTGTATAGATGCTGAAGTGATAAGCCCGAAATAGCAGAGTACATTCAATGAGGTTATTGCATCGGCACCTCAGCAAGCACTTCTGTTCAGTTACGCATGAAGCCTGAGGGTAAAGTAATGGCCTTTGTGGGATCAGCAGTTCTATTTTTAGGCAGCTCTTTTCCAATCTCATCCTCTCACAACACAATATTTTCTAAATTGGAAATAATACATTCCAAACAATCTGAATAACTAGAGATCATGAGTATTCATGCTGCAACATAACAGCAATATATATGCAACTTTCTTAAAAGAACATCCCTTAAAATGAGGCGAAAATGTGTTTATTCATAATGAGTATCTCCAGATAAATGCCTAGCAAGGGATATCTTATTTTCAGCTGTTTGGTAAACCTGCTTAATTATGCCCCTGCTGAAACTGGGAAATGTAGCGAAAAGTGATTAGGAGAAGCTGAGTATTTGCTGCAAGGTACTATTGTGAATACAATAAAAAAAACTGCCAGTCCCTCAATAAAGACTGTTCAGTAATATACAAGATCTAATCCAAGGTTTACCTTGCAAGTAACATTTTTAGTTGCATGTTCTACATTTCCTTAGCATTGGCAGAAGACAGCTGAGGTCTGCAACCTTACAAGAAGAATATAGTGAATGTTTTACTGAAAATAACTGTTGTCCTCTAGAAGAAGTGCAGCCATTTTTAGTTCACAAACCATCGGTGAATGTGTTGAAATATGTGTTTAGTTTTTCAGAACACTGACGAAATGTGCTTGTTAGGTAGTGAGCTGCTCAGGAGGGGAGCATGCTGTATGTGCTTGCCTAGCATACGGTAAGCATTACCAGAAGATAAAAATTTGTCTGCAGTCCAGTACTTACTGTATGTTACTCGTGAGTGTCCGCTATCGATATCATGGGTTTAATCATGTATATTATCTTCATATTGTTTCTGTTTCCTGATGGGATAAACGAAATTTCATAAATCTGAAACTTCCAAGAATGTTTTGGGAACATGCAGTTCTTTAACTGTATTTCGTGAAGTCTGCTATCAATTCAGATTTTTTTCATTAATATTTGCTCTCATTAACATTTGTGAGTAAGCATGCAATGAAGTGTTAAGAAAACTGTACGGTTTGCAGGTGTAAGCAAAGCAAACTGAATAAAATGTCAACAGTATTTTTGGCAATACTTTCCCTTATTTCCTACATGTGTTTTGCTTTGTCAACCTGCTCAAACTTGTTTTGTTTTCCTGAGGGTAAAGAAAGCAAATGCGCATACCTTGCTTAACATGTTATTCACCCTCCCTGGACACCTATACATACCTTGTGGGGGTACTTATATTTCTTTTCTTGGAACAGACGGCAAAATTCTCACTTTTGAAAATGAGGTCTCAAAATTGTAATGTACCACAAGCAGGGCAGAGAAGAGGAGAGAATAGAAAGGCAGACTTTCCTTCCCCACCAGCCTCCCCTAAAAATCCACCATTCATCAGACCAGGTAAAAACTGGTCCCTGACCACAGCTTAGCACTCAGTCTGACCCTTGAGTGTGTCAGGAACGTGCTCTACCAGGCAACCAATTTCTTGCTACTGGAAGAAGCATAGGTGCCTCCAGCCAAGATCTCATCTAATTATGTCCCACCTGCAATGCTTTGCAGCAGGAGCTGGCCTGGGATGCATATACAGACCTGGAGTCCTCATAACGGGGACTGCAGATCGGTTTTTGGTTTTGATCTTCCAGGAATATTAGAGAAAACTGAGACAGAAAGATTCACAAAGAATGGGCTGCACTAAAGCATCTTAAATCACAGTATTTCTGCTGATGGAAATATTGTATAAACAGAAGTCAAGTATTTACAGTGATCAAAGAAACACATTTTGTAGTTGCATCTAACCAAATGTTTTCTCTAAAAGGCAAACAGTTTGCCTATGAAAGGACATGAGCAGAGGCTGTTTAAATGAAACAGAACATTCTTGCTTATATTTCTAGAGTGCTAAACAGACCTTCCTGTAAAGTGCGAAGTGCCATTTGAGAACTGAGATATTGAACTATTCTTATTATTCCTTCAAGATGTTTCAGAGCAATGTTACAAATGCCATTGCAAGGGATAATTTTAAAAATGAAAAATTATGAGGTAGCTCCACGTCAGTATTTTAGAGAAGCTTAAACACCACTGAAACTTGGAATTTGACTGAATTTTCACCAGGTGGGGACATACAAGACATCAGAGGTCCTTTTGTAACATCCAGCACTGACAGATCTTTTAAGGGAATCACAGAATATTCAGAATTTAAGAAAGGGTCTTAAAGAGCTAGATTTATACAGATGACAAGTCACGGGTCTCTGGAGGACAGGCAATTTGTTATGTTGTGCCACGGTACTCTTCACTAAGGATGAGATAGCACTGCAGTAATGATATAAAGATTTTTTTTTCTTTTAGGCACCAATTTAATGAACAATGTATACCCACACATACATATAAAGCTCATTGAGGCACGGAATTTTTTTGATACCTTTCATTTCATCAGTTATGTTTCTTCTAAGTCCTGGTTAGTTTCAAGGGATAAACAGCACCATAGTCAAATAATTTTTTTTATTTCCTCCAGAAAGTTAAATATTCATTACCATTTGTTGGCATTTCTGGTTTTGGGGTTTTTGCTTTTTCACTCAATTCAGTAAAGCTTGATCTAGTGCAAGATTCCACAGGCAGGAAGAAAACTACCCTGAAGGCGCAGAGCACAGAGGCTATGGGTACACTGCTCTTGATAGGGTCTTGTCTGTGATGTTAAACCCTCAAGGCTTTTGAGGTAGACAAGTGTTGGTTTTCCTGCAGGTGGTGGTACAGGTGGCTGCTGTATGGTGTGTCCATTGTCCCATAACTATCTGCACCTTGACACATAACTGCATCCTGCATGCAACCTTCCTGCCTTCCTGGCAGTGGGTGCCCACATCAACATGCTGTAAGGTCCAAGCCTGAGCTAAGCCCTCTTTGCTGCTCGTGGCTTCCTTCATGCAAATAAACAAACAAACACTCTCATGGCCATCATCACCCCACAGGTTGGGGCAAGGCTGGGCAGAGCTTGAGCTCTGCACCACCCTTGGGGATGGAGAGGGAGGGGATGTCCTGCTATGACCTGCTGCTCTCAACCTCTTGTAAATGTGACTATGAAAATTTGACTGACTCCAGTCTCTTCTTCGCTGAGAAGTACTTCTGGCAGTGTGAGAAGAGTACCTGCTGCATCCATGGAGAGCAAAGTAGGGTGGCTGTGGCACTTACAGGAAATGTTCAGAAAGGATAATGAACAACGATTGACACCTCTTATAGTGCTACATGACGATCCACAGGAAAAAACAAACAACAAAAAAACCTTATTCACTTCATCAGGGAGCAAAACGTCTTGAATTAACAGGGAAAATGGTTCGTACAAGCCAGAATCTGACCACTGAAACTAAAAACTGAGTCATTTTATGTTAATTAGACCATTTAGGAAATGATTACTCGCTAACTGTTCTTTCCTATGTATGTTAAGACAGAGCACAGTCTACAGGAAAGAAATAACGCTTTTATTAATTGCAAGGAAATCTGCAATCAGCACAGTGCATTATGTAATAGTTACAATGTTCAGTGCTAAAGCACATCACTACTTAGAGCTTCCATAAATCATCTAGAGATTTACCTTTTTTTTCTCCTTCGGCTCCTAAAATACCTTTTAAACTCTCAGTTAAACTGTGTTCTGTGCTTCTTTTTTTCTGTGTTACTCTCCTAAAAAGGCACCAGCTAGATCATTCGGACCTGGAGCTTGTCTGGGACACAGCTCTGCTCACTGCAGGAGTCCAGAGATGGTCTGCTCCTTGGTCTCGCAGGGAGGGCAGATTTATGTTTAGCTATAGAAGTTCTCTCTTACATTACCTGACTTTGATATTTAGATACAAATCACAGAAAACAAAGTTAAGAGGGACTATGAGACCTCCTCTTCATGAGAAAGACAGTGGCTGTTGTTTTCCTGCACAGACTCTGGCCACTTTTTCCCTCCCCCAGCAGAAGAGAGAGAACAGCATCATCTTAAGAATCTGTTTCGGTAATTAGCGTTTCAAACCATGGAAAAGTGTTCTTAGTGTCTAGCCTAAATCTTCTTTGCTGCACTAGAAACCAGTGCTTATTTGTTTTATATGTAGCTTATTCCTCTTCTTTTTACAGCTACCTTTTATTCTTTTGAAAACTGTTACCTTGCTAATAAAGCCATGGCAGATAAGGGAGGTACAGTCAGGTATTCTCCACACACAGACAGGATGACTAAGGGAGAGAAAGAAAGGACAAGCAGAATACAAGGGGGAGCTCCTGTGATACATGTAGCCAGTTTATATCTTTAAAACTTTTCTTGGTAGAAGTGGTATGTGCTAGTACATGACAGCTGCTCTCAGTTGGCACCGGGGTTATCTGAAGAGTCTGGACAGGTACTGCTAGGAGCTGGCAGATTATACTGAGTATTCTGCTTGAAGGAATCACTTGTTAAAAGCAAGCCTCTTTGTTCTCGAGTTTGGTGGGAAGAAACAACATAAACTTTTAGGATTAGGGTTAGGTCTAGAATTAGGTTTTGCCTTGGAATGCCAGGAAAGATAAACTGCAGTTACTGCTGGGTTTCCATAAGTTTGCTTCCCTAATAACTTGTTCTGAAAGGGGAAAGGGAAACACCATTTTTTGGGGCAAGAGCAAGAGGGATGCAGTAACCTCTGGCAATAGAGGGAGGGCTGAACTGTAGTGTGGTTAGGTTTGCTAATCTGTCTTAAAGGACCTAAAACTTGATGAACTTGCTTTATTTCTCTGGAATGAAATCCAATATTATCATTATAATCCTAGATTAGGATATAAAATTCCAGGATACTGCTTTGGAAGTTAATGATGTGTGTAGCAATCTTTTGCTCTAGATTTAATTATTTCCAGTTAAGGTTAAAATAAAGGTACAAAAATCAAGTGGGTGCTGAGCTGCAATTGTTGCTGTGTTTGGAAAGTCTTGGAGGGTAGTGACACTCTTTGGTCACTTGTATTTCCAAAAATAAAGCCTATTCTTGAACATAAAACCTTGGCTTTGCATGAGAAAAGTGCTCTACCAGAGACCACAAAATGCTATGTTCCCCAATGTCCTAATGCAATCAGTCTGACAGGGCCAATCTTTAGATTAGTTAACTTAGCTAAAGCCAGCGTTGATTACAGTTAGGTGTCCCTGCATTTCTGAGTCCTAACCCTGACTTTTGCCATCAATTTATGTTACAACAAGTAATGGCCGCTATATGAAAAGCAGTATAGAATCCTAGCCCTTTACATGTGCGTGCATTATTCTGGAAACGGGAAATCTGAGCAGCTCCTGTTATTGTGGGACTTGGACACTTCAATTGACCTGGGCTTATGGCAGGTTGCTTTAGGACCTAGAGGAACGTAGATATTTCTGGATATTTCCAGGGTATTTTGCCTGGATTCCAACATATATACAAGATTAGGTTTCTAATGCTGTTGTGGTTGCTAAGGTTAGAATCTGTTTAGGATTCTGAAATGTTATAGAAAGTTCTGAGCTGTAGCTGGTTCTGGGTTTAGAAATGTTCACTAACATAGCCTTAAGGGCTTGTATGCAAAAGGAAGTAATATGCTAAGTGACTTTCCATCATTTCCATTATATGGCACCTGAATTAAATCTGGAGTTTAGGGTAAGGAATGCAAGAGATTAGGGTTTGTTTTAATATTGTGGTTAAAAAACATGGCTGGGTGAAATTTAGAGCAGTATTATTTGGACCTAAGAGATTTTGTTGAGTTTTTCAAACTACATTTCAGTCATTGGTATGAGTTACGATTGGATATGAGAAAATATCAAGTTTGTTACCTGTTGTTATTCTGGAACCACTGCTTTTGAGAAATTAAGTGGATAGTCCATATCAATTATTTGGGGTGGGACTCAGATTGAGATTGAAGTGCCTGAATTTAGGCATTTAAGTATACGCTTATGAGCAAGATGCCTATCCTACTTTTTGTAGTTAAGAGAGGTCCATTAGTAAGTGATTAATCTGAGATTTAATCCGTAGTGAATAGTCTCAGAAGTGATTATAATTCTCAGGAGCAAGAAACCCCTTGGTTCATTTAGGTTTAGTATTTAATTTGGGTATGGCTAGGGATGTGGTACAGACGTGCAGTAAATGATATAATCTGTTTGTTCCCCTAGTTAAAAATTGAGCAGCTGCTTTAGTTGATCACCCAAAGCTTTTCCCTTGTTCTTTCTAAACCTATAACCTATGCTTGATGTTAAGATAAAACTCAATGTGTTCATCAGGCACTTAATACAAACAGCAGTGGAACTAGGTTAGCAATATTTTTGAAATCACAGGCTGACTACTGTTCATCTTTCCCTGTACATATGAACTTATTTCAAAACCTAATCCTAATAATTTACTTAACATTGGGCTGCAAGAGGTAGACATTCACTATGTTTTCATAGACCCTAACCGAGCCAAGGCTAAAAATAAATAGAAAAGCATATTTATACTGAGAATTAACTGCAGATTTGTCCTCTTTGAAACTCTAGACCTGAGGTTCTGATCGCAGTGCTGTGCTTGACAGCAACAGATTGTTGCTACTGCCAGCTCTCTTAGTCCCAAACGGGACCACTCCAAAAAATAACCTGTCGATCCTTTAGAAACACAGCACGTGAGCCCTCCACTGACTTCCAAAGCTTAATTCTAATCTCCAGGTTTGCCTGTTTAGGGTTATGGATTGTGCATATAGAATCTTCAGAGTATATGAAGCTCTGCAGTCTAAAAAAGCAGACTTCTGCAGTAGAAAATGTAACTTAATGTAACATATTTCCCAAGTCCTAATCGTAAAGTCCGTAACACCAGGTTGGCCAGAATCTCCTGAGTTTATATACCCTAAACTTAACATAAGACGAAACTCTAAGGCACCAGTCTGTTAGAGACCAAAGTTTAATATGTTCATTCAAGCCCCAGTGGAACCAGACACAAAGTCAGCTTACCATAGGCCTTCTGATCTCATTATGGCCCACAGCTCCTAACTCCCTTTATTTCCAAGCACTCTCCTAGCCCTAGCTTGCACCTTACAGCATATGGGGTCGCTGGCTAAAGCTTAGCTTTTTCCCCTAGTTCTCTAAGGAATTAGCTCTTACTCTAGACTGGTAAACCTGCCTAAAGTTAGCTCCTTTTTTAATTCTAGTTCACAAGCCTGTTTTGAAACTTAAACTTTAACCTTCATCTTAACCCCAGCCCCAGTCTTATATTTAACTTCAGAGCACTGACCAAAACTCAGCATGTTCCTTCTAATCCTCTCATAAATTTAGGTCAGCTAACTTTTCCCAAATCACTAGGCATGGATCATGAGGCCCTCTCTGTTCAGACTCCTAAATACAACAAAATTTCCAACTTTGCTTTCCACTACAGATTTCAGCCAGGAATCTTTCTACTCTAAAAATGGTAGTTTCAGAACCCAAAAATAAGTGCTGTAAACCCTTATTCTGTTTCTAGTCCCATACAAATGCTCTTCACACACTTTATGATCAAGATATTCCTCCGGTTCCTTGAAAAGCTCTTCTGTGCTTTGTGGATCAGTACTGGGACTTGTGCCTATTTGCACAAGTACCCTTTCAGATCTGAAGTAATTGTGTTCCCCATTAAACAGAGAGGAGGAGTAGCAGTCACAGTCAGACAGGGAAAGCTGCAGAGCTACGTGCTCTTTGCCTGCATCCAATGCTTGAGGTACACTGCATTGGCCAGTGGTCAAACTGGACAAAGATGTCAGACTGACGTTTTTATTTCTGCTAGTAAATTTGCACCTGGGGGCTTACCGTTAATTGTATGGAGTATTTCTGCATGCATAGCAGGGCAGATAATCAGCCTGTGCTAGGAAATAGGTGCATTTCTATGAACAGGGACTCCCTTTGAGAACTCGTTCCCTCCATGCTCAAAACAGATCATGCTCAAAAACAGACCTAAAAGATAATAAGAGTTTAAGCCATGTTATGGACCCCAATATAGAACACAATTATCAAACCAGTAAATAAAGAAAGCTTTTTCCAAAGCAATATTAATTTCTCTCTGTTTGCGATTCTTAGTTGAAAAAAAGTAACCTGTATGTGTACTGGCCAAGATAGAGTTAATTTTCTTCATAGCAGCCCACATGGTGCTGTGTTTTGAATTTGTGACTAAAATGGTGTTGATTGATAACCACAATATTTTGGCTACTGTTGAACAGTGCTTGCACAGCATCAAGGCTGTCTCTTTTTGCCACTCTGCACTCCTTCCCTCCCTCACCCCAAGCAGGTAGACGGGGTGGGCAAGAAGCTGAGAGGGGACATAGCCAGGACAGCTTATCCAAATTGGCCAAAGGGTCAATCTATATCATATAGCACCATGAACAGCAATAAAACTGAGGTAGAGGAAGAAAGGAGACAGAGTTCTTCCAGCATGGCCATTGCCCATGGCTGGGCATCAGTCTGATTGTGGAAGGTGGTGAGTGATTGCTTTTACAGACCTCTTTCCCTCCTCCCCCCCCCCCCCCTTCCTTCCCCCATTTAGTTATCTTTCCACATCCCCCACGATTTTTTTTTTTTTGGCTCTTCTT
>Ga0181612_153715_pt1 | contig 17651 bp, 10 predicted proteins | sample HoacroProtozoa21_FD_119630 | JGI IMG/M metagenome (GOLD analysis project Ga0181612, IMG submission 119630) | Hoatzin crop microbial communities from Cojedes, Venezuel. Combined Assembly of Gp0051906, Gp0051904, Gp0051908 | reverse complement strand
TCTCCTACACCTGGAAAGGTTTTCTAGCTGGTTTTAAACTTATTTTTTCCACTTATTTCCTTGTAAATGCTCCATATTCTGTCATGCTGCATACTCTTCTTGATGAATAACTATACAATCCTCTATTCTTTCACAGTCATGACTCACCAAAATCATCCTAGCAATTACCTCCTCCATAATCTCATCCCTTATACATTCTGGATGTTAATTTGTATCTTTCTGGAACTTTGTTAAAGTAACCTAAGATACATATTTTATAATAGTCTCAGGTGGAGAGAGAAAAGAAATAGGGTGTACGGAAAAAAAAACCAGCCAAGAAACAGCACTGGGGTGTCTAATAGGATCACTAACACAAACAAAAGCAAGTGCTGGGTTGTCACAGGCCCTGGCTTCACATATGGACAGGTCATGACTCCACAGTTGAACAGGAATGTAGAAATTTAAGCATAGTAAATGGTGGAAAAATGTATCTATTCTGAAAAGTTTAACTTCATAAAATCTTCTTAACTTTGCATGTACTGAGGATGTTCCTTCAGTGCTGATGACATTATCACTATCAAAAAGCCATCAAAACCCCCAAAAGCCATACTTCAGTAAACGATGTTTTTCTGAGGAATACAACAAACTTCCCTGATTATTAATTTGTTCCTATCACATACATACATCAGTGACTACGGACTCAGTTAAAACAACTCAATATATTAATTGTGTATGATTTATTCTCTATTAGCTCATACAATTCCTTTTGGAAAATAACTCATTCTCATCAGTTCCATTACACTTACAGTTGGAACTAGATGATCTATAAGGTCCTTTTCAACCCAAACCATTCCACGATTTACTACTTGTAAATGTAAGTAGCTAATGCTGAGGTACCACTCGCAGGCTGGTCCACTGCATCCAAGAGAAAGTTCAATACATTGCTCAATGAGTGGACTTTTTCTCCTAATGTTCTGGGATTACTCAGGCATCCCATCCTCAATCTGGGACTGCCAAATCTGTAATACCTCTATTTTGGATAGTGTCTGAGGCAAAGAGGCTAGAACTCTGAACGTGTAAGGGTAATGGTAAACCTTGCTTTCTTTACATACCAAAAGCACAAGGACTAGCCTATCACCTCTCATTTTAGTTCCTGAACCAAGGCCTCTAAGTTAGAGCAGGCTCGTTCTATCCGCCATGAAGCAATACAAGGTCCCAAGTGCCCTCTAGTGTGCTTAAGAGCCTCTTTCTCTCCACTGACCACTGACACAGCTTATGGTAGCAATGTTCCCAACACAGGCATCTCAGATAAGGTGGGATGAACTTAGGCCAGAATCACACAGCAATACTGTGACAGAAATGGGCACTGAAACCTGGTTATCTAAGTCATAGTCCACAACAACCTCCTCAAACAGTTTCTACACAAAACTTACACAGAGTCTAAACAGGCAAAACCAACCCCAAAACCCAATGCTCAGAAAGCTCTAGTTACCTACCTTGTATTTTTGTGATTTCCCCAGCACATTTGCCAATGAAAACATAAGGGAATGATCATTAGGTATTAATTCCAGGGCCTCTCTTCCAACTGCTTCTGCTTGAGCTAGATTGCCTGGGAGCCCATGTAGAGGAAAAAGAGAAAGCATCTTTTATCACAGCCTTATTAGTTACTTTTCACGCTGCAAGCAAGCATATTGTACGAATAGCTGATTACATGCATTTTTAAAGAAAACCAGGTATCACGCACACACACAAATGTAAAGCGCTGCAGAATAAGAAAATAGAAAACCTCTATTTCGTTTTCAACAGATAACACTTTCAGATGAACACGAAAGCACAAATGCAAATGCTCTGTAGTCTGGTCTATAATAAAAACGTGCTTGCACAATGACGGCATTTCAAACAAGCATCAGAAATTGAATTTATGGGCTGGATTTCAAGTGATGCTTTAAAACTATTGAGTCAGAAGGTATTTTTACATTGATAGAGAGTGTCTTGGTAGCCAAGTAAAAGGCAGAACTCCTTTTACATAAATGCAGATAAAGCTTTAAGTTTTGCAAGATGCTGAATTATTCATTAAAACATTCAAAATGGGCTCATACCTGTGTTATCAAGCAATATAATCATATTATTCCAAGCCAAACTATGCTCTGGTTTCAGAACTGTAGCATTCCTCCAGGCATTCAATGCATCTATATGGCGATTCAAATCTGCATACTAAAAAGAAGGAAAAACTCAGTAATTTCACCCTGATTTGTTTTACCTTCTTATCATGCGCTAAAGAGTCATTAATGTCTCATTCCATTCTAGTAGAACTTGCTTTTATGACAAAAATAAGAAACGTAAAAAGAACAGTAGAATAGTATGGAAGACAGACTGCTGTGTACTCATTTTACACTTTTACACTGCTTCTCTCTGGGCACCCGTCTTTTCAAATATGCACGTACAACAGGATGGGGAAAAAGCCCAACATGCAATTTAGAAATCTACACAAGAGAATAAGTAAATATTTGATAGAAATATTTCCAGTAATCTAAATGGATTTTTTTTTGGCAGAGTTCTACCTAACAATTTGTTTAAATATACTAATGACTGCAAAACAGTCTAATATTGCCAAATGATTAATAATACCTGTTGAACAAAAGAACACAACCTGTATTTTTGGTTACGTATCTTTATATGAAAATGTTGGACTACTAAAGGTGGTATGGAAATGACACTGGGAAAGCAACAGGAAAACTACTGAAAATACGAAATCACCCTGAACTACAAATCAAGCAAACTGGAATAACTATCAGCATTTAACAGTACAGCAGGATTACATACGTATAGACACACACACATTAATGTCATAGCTATCACTTATTCAAAAGCACTTACCAACCGCCCTAAATTGTAGTAGCAATCTGGATATTTTTTCCTGTGTTTAATTGCTGTCCAGTAGCTTTGCTCTGCCTCTTCAAACCTTCTTAAACTGTTCTGTACTATTCCTAGATTCATCCATGCAGCAGCAAAATCAGGTCTGGGCAAATTGACGGGGGAGAAAAAACAAAGGGGGGCAGGGGGAAGAGGACAACTGAGTATTTGGAATACAAAAATCCTACTGTATCATATCTGTTCAGTTGGTGCAAAACACTGCTTAGTAGTGTTCTAAACATACTGTATTTGAACAGCTAAGGACAGCAACTGCTCTGCTTCTTGGAGTTCATTTCTTTCTTTCAGAATATTTCCAAGGTTGTTCATGGCATGTACGTATTTTGGATTCAACCTAAAATTTAAATTTTAAGAGATGATTACTATGCATGTGATATGTATTACTCTATGCAAACTGTTAGCTCTGCAGTACTGCAGATCATGAAAATGAATACCTAAGCATTTTCTTAATGTTAAACATCAAAGCAATTTGAGGATAGTCCATTAAAGCAGTAAAATTCCAAATACCTTACAGCTTCTCTGTAGTATTTGATTGCAGCACTTTGATTTCCTTTGTCAGCCAGGTTTTTGCCAACGTTGTAGTGCACCTGAAAACACAGATAACGTTCTACTAGATGCTATACAGTCAGATATTTTGTGGAACCAAGTTGTTAAAAATTCTTACTCCAAACAGATACAGTCAGCACTTGCATCATTCACTGCTGGCTTTTGTTGTAGGTGGAGACTTAAGACTGAAGAATACATACAATGGAGATAGCAAGACAAAAATCTGAGGAAAAAATTAATAAATCAGCTTACGTGTTCCACCTATTTAAGCAAGATTATTCACTTCCTGATATTATAAATGAAGTTACCACACTTTCCACAAGACTCTTTATACGGAGACCTCCTGCTCTTCATTTCTTTTATTTGTCAGATGGGTAAGAGAAAGTCTGACTCAATCAAATCCACCATAGCAGAAAAAACACTACAGCAATGTAAGTGTTGATTAAACTTTGCTTTCTCTATAGCATAAACCAGAAGAAACTCAACACCAACAAAAAAAACTAAGCCCCATACTTCAAACACAACCACACAAAAATTAACCAGCACATGCACACTATTATTGTCTTGGGGTAAAAATGCATTAAACAGCATTTCTAAAATAAAAATAATGTGTGTGGCAACATGCTGGAGACCTTGCCTGTTAAAAAGTGGAGAATGAACGAAGGATCTAGAGCTTTGAGATGCAGGTACAGGGAAGAAGACGTATCATCTGAACTTATGACAAGGACTACATAGACATGAATATATTTCAGGGCAAATCTGAGCTGGAAGACATCTCAAATCCTACTTTAAGACAAATCCCAGAAGACTACATTACATGGCGAAAGGAAGGCTCAAATTTAGAAATAACAGAAACGTACTGTCAATGCCGACTCCTGAAAACAGAATTCTCAGTAACTAAATCAGAACTCATTACTTAAATTACCTCACTCTTTGAGATCAAATTGTATACACTTCATCTAAAACAAACACACATTGTAATTTCTTCCACACTTTGAATTTTTTTTTTTTTTTTCAAAAACACTGTGCAGGAATTACTTCAGATTGAAGTACAAAAAGACAGGTTTGTAATGCATTAGGTAACTCTAATTCACCTTCTACATTCAAAACTGGATTTTATCTCATGTGTCCATCAAAGGATAAATCCTCATTGTATTTGGCACAATACCAGGGACCTATTGATCCAGCACACACAATTATGTTTGAACCTAATAATTACGGTATTTAATTGGTGAATTCCATCTCTGTATGACTTGTGACTATGCAGTAACATATCATTAACAAATAAAGTTAAGAACATTTTCCATGCTTTCTAGAATGAGTGAAAAAGTAGTTTCATGGGTTTTACAGACAGCAAAGGTGCTATAAAGCTTACTAAGCATACACAGCAGCAGCTCCTCAGGCTGCAAGATATAAAATAGCACACAAATTCATCATCTCATAAAAGCAGTTCTAGCACAGCTTCCAAGAAAAAAAAAGATCCCGGCACTTCCTTTGTACATTCATAAAAATATATATGGCAAGGTTCACGCCAAAGAAGCAACAGAATGGTACGTTTATATTAAGACACAGCCATTCATAAAGCTCAGTTGATTGTGTCAAAAAAACCCAATCACCAAACAAAAAACCAACCCAGAATAGAATTATTTTCCCAGGAGTCATTAAACTAAAATGACACACCCAGAAAGATGTTTCTTAGGACTGAACACTATTTGTATATCTCTTCCAGAAATTCTCAGCACACTATGATAACATTCTTACCAAACTGGATTGCTCTGAAGTTAACAGACTCAAATGCTGAAGTTTATAGACTCAAAATTTATTCAGAGCAAATTAGGTTATTAAACTTTGCTGTGTTTCCAGATAAAAGATAAATTGCGGCAAAGCAGAAAAAATAAGATTTCACTCAATAATGTATATTAGCCCTTAAAAATACTTGACTTCACGTTTCAGTATCAGCAAACAAGATTACATTAACCTGATTCAATTTCTTCCTCAAGAAGTTTTACAAAAGTTTTTTTTTCCCCCTAAGTTTTACAAAATTCATAAGCATTACTGAAAGAAGAAATTTGATTAAAGACTGGGGACAGAGCAGATAAGAAAAACTTTTTATACACCAACCACTCAATCTTTCGTGTCAGCTGTCTTATGTTAGGAAAGTCAGTATTTTCACTGTCTGATTCCATTTTTCTCAGTTTTTAAAAATATGGAACTTCTTAATATCCATTTCTATTTCAAAAGCAGCAGCAGCAAAAAAAAATTCTCATGTAAACAGAATTGCGCAGATTGCCAAAACCTGAGAGAGAGCAATTGTCTCTGTCAAAACATCAAATGAAATATGAAGTGTACGTGTACATTTTGCCAACTGACTTAAAAAGATGTACTATGGCCTATTAAAATGGACAGTAAAACTACTTAAACTATTAGCATTTTTGATAGTGTATTTCTCTGTCCTCAGAAACAGCTTCTGCGTGAAACTGTATTTCTGTACAGCCCTCCTGAAAATGAAGAGCTCCTCGTTGTATGTTGGTTTCCTAATTTCTCTCCAAGTGAAATTGTAGCCTTAGTTCCTCTTAATATGGCGGTGACAGAGAAGAAAGGAAGGGAAGAAAAACCGAAACAAATATACCAAAAGAACCCCTCATCCTACACAAATATTCAAGCATAAAACCAGCTTTACAAGGGACTGTAACATGCAGTAGCAGCCTGCTCTTCGAACAGAGTCAGCAAAAGGCTTCCAGGCACATAGAGCCGTGCGAGAGGCGCAGGCGACTTCTGCCATACAGCCCTGTCTCCCGCTTCACTGGCCACCACCGAGAGATGCCGAGGTCAGCCTGCAGCTCTGCTCCCCCAAACCAGGCCTACAGTAACTGTCTGCCCTCTGCTACGCACAAGGCTCTAATTCTCCTTGACTTCTGCGATCCCCACCTGCACAACATCGGGACAAGTACTTTCTATATACCAATAGGCAGGAAGAATCTGGCCTTAAAACATCACACTGGTCCCTCATTTTTAAAGTTCATCTCTAGACACGTGTTTCTTCTGCCTTGGATACATACTGTGCATGGCAGCCTGGGAGAGAGGATTTTCATTTCCTGATTAAACATCTGAAAGCAGACATAGCATTTCATTATTGAATGATTAAAGATAGATATCAAATGTATCACAGTTTAACCCCAGCTAGCAACTAAGCGCCACACAGCTGCCTGCTCAACCTCCCCGCTGGTGGGATGGGGAGAATTGGAAAAAAGAAAAAAAGTTAAACTTGTAGGTTGAGATAAAGACAGTTTAATAGGCCAGCAAAGGAAGAAATAATAATGATAATAATAGTAGAATATACAAAACAAGTGATGCACAGTGCAACTGCCCACCACCCGCTGGCCGATACCCAGCCTGACTCCAAGCAGTGATCCCCGTGCCCACCCAGTTCCCCCCAGTTTAGGTACTGAGCATGACCTGAGATGGTATGGAATATCCCTTTGGCCAGTTTGGGTCAGCTACCCTAGCTATGCTCCCTCCCAGCTTCTCGTGCACCTTCCCGGTCAGTGCAGCATGGGAAGCTGAAAAAGTCCTTGGCTTGGTATAAGCACTACCTAGCAACAACTAAAACATCAGTGTGTTATCAACACTATTCTCACACTAAATCCAAAACACAGCACTATACCAGCTACTAGGAAGAAAATTAATTCTATCCCAGATGAAACCAGGACAAACTGGAAATGACGTATTACATTAAGACTGATGAAGGAGCACATGGGCATAAACAGGTAATTACTTTGCAGTTCATAGCTTTAAAAGGAAAATTTCTCAGGGATGCATAACACCATAGTATTCTCGGAAATCAGGGCACTTAGGTAAAAATACCCTAGGCTAGAACCTAGTTGATCTCAACAGGCACGTGTTGTTTGAAGTTCACATAGCCATGGCACCATAGCCTAGCCAAAGAATTGGCTCTGTGTGTCTGTCTGTTCGCAATACCTCAATCGGTCCATGAAGCCAGTAAAAAGAAGCAAAAGCGATGTATGTTATTCTATGTTAGACACGCGTAGCACTTGAACTCTTATTTAAGTGTTTAAATGTGCACACACGTTTAAATGAGGAAGAGAAAAAAAAAAGGTATTTTCCCGTACAAAACCAAAATTACTGTCAAACCATTTTTTGTTGTTTGGTTCCCCCCCTCCCTCCCCCTGAAAGCAGCGTAGAAAGACATTGAAATGTAGGATCATTTTCTAGGAGGTACACCCCCTCAGTTGGAGCACTACTATTATCAACTATTTTATTCTCTCTTCCTAGCTGCTCATAATCACCTTTTCAGCAAATATGAACACTTGCTGAGAAGGATGGAAGCAAAGCACAGATGTCAAAATTTCTACAGAAACATGCAGATGCTTCTGTTCAATGCCAGGTTCTTTCATTAAACACTTTTCTCTTTCCTCTTCTACTGAAATTCTGTTTTCTAAATGATAGTAAAACAAAGCCTTTTTGATCTTCACAATTTGTTTGTGCAGCTAATGTTGTCTAGAGCTTCTTCTGCATGACTGTGCTTGTATGCAAAAAAAATTGACATCTAAAATGATATCTGTGTGGCAAAACACTGCCGATAGCCCCTATAAAGAGAGTCCACAGCACTTAAGGTAAATTCTGCAGAAGATAATCCCCTTTTAACATATAGCATAGAAAAGAATTCTCAAGATCCAAAGGAAATCAGCTTCATAAATCCTTAAACAGCAGTAAATCCTGTTCTGTCACACAGAGGTTTTACAAGACCTTTTAAGAAAGTATAGGAAGTAATCTCACAAACTCTATTGTACATTTTCAGTATCAGCATAGCTTGTCTTTGACAAACTTGTATCTGTGATAATTACAGTCTGCATAAAGCATCAAGTACAAAGTTACTACCCTCAGTATGTGAAGGCAGACTGGTTACTAACACATTCTGTTTGGAGTATCACAACTTCCTTGCTTATTATTGCATTAAAGTTGCTACTGAAATGGATTTTTAAAAATTATGTTTATTAATTTCTATCCTTTAAAGAAAAGCCAGTAGCAAGGAGAATGTACAGATTACATACAGCATATTAACAATTTACAAACATTTAAATTCAGTTATTTCAAATCTAGGAAAAGAAAAATGGTACTTCCCATGTATTTAACAATGCAGTTGCAAGTTTTATTTATATAATCAATTAGGGGAAGTCATCCAGAAATAAATACCATCTCTTGATTCTTAAAAATGGCCATGGCTTTGCTAAAAGCCAAGAAAAAGCAACTTGGCACTTCCAACAGTTACTTATCACATGGCAAATTCAGGCAGTAACATGAGCATTTTTGGGAATAACCTTTAAAATCAAAAGAAACAATGTGTAATGACCTCAGAAGGTGAGGAGCAATACAGCAATGTCTAGAAGTAGCGAACAGCAGCAGGGCAAGGGCAAAATGTCACAAATGTCACTGCTCCAGTTGTCAGGACTTCTTCTATCATCAGTGGAGAGAAACGCACAGATGTAGAATGCAGTCCTTCTGGCCTGTGTCAGTCGTTTAGTCCAAGGGGATGATGAACCATGTGCTAAAAAGGACAGCTTCTCCTCTCCAGTTATAAAGGGAGCCTGGCTGACTCACTCGGATGTAGGTGTCTAAAGCTTAGGAGATAAATCCAAGCCAGTAGCCTGATATGGTGAAACAGTAGTTATGCTTTTATGGTAGACTGTAATTAGATATTCCAGTACTTCAACAAAGCACTCCAGGATAAACTTGCAACGTAATGACATCAAATGAAAAGATGCCAGATTGGATCCAGTGAGCCTTTTAAGCCATCAGCACTGAAATATTCCTAATTTATAAACCACCTGTAACATATATTCAGCATCAGGAGAAAATAGTCTCTATAACGTTCACAAAATCAGCTTTAGCAGAAACAACGCAGGCCTAGTTCTAACTCATACTAGTGTGTATAACCACCGAGCTCCAGGAATTAAGTCCATCTATATGGTATGAAAAAAGATGGTAAGAGGAAATGGAATCAATATACAGGCACCTTCTGTTCAGCTATGAAAAATACGGCCATATGTATTCAAAACATATACTGTTTCAGTCTAACAACCTTTGAAACCAACTTAACTGCAGGACCATGCAAGTTCAAATGTGTGACATACTGCTGGATATGCTCAACCAAGATCTGTAACATGCTTCTTTCTCTCTCTCAAAAAAAAATAAATCTACATAATATATATAACATACATATTTTAAATATTTTAAATAAATAACATCTAAAACAATTTTTTAAATATTTAGAACATTTAAAAATCTGTATTGTGAATTTTTTTTTTTAAGTCAAAATCTTTGTAACTTCACTATGGTACCTGATTATTTCCAATAAATTTTAAAACCGCTGGGCAACATTTATCAAAGTTGATGCTAATTTCCATCCTCTTGAGCCAGATGCATCCATCACTTAAGTGGGCAGACTCACTACTATGCCAGACAATTTGATTTAATGCAGTTTCCACACCTCCATCTAAAGAGATGCTTGAAGAAGATGAGTCTAGAAATTAGAGAAGGCCCTGCTGTAACTACTTGTTACTTAGAATTAAGGCAAGTGCACGGTACACTGCTCACATACAAGAGCCTTTGGAATTGAAAAGAGCTGTACCACCAAACATGAACTACGAGCTGCAGCTTTGCTGCTAGTTGGCAGACACCTGGAGATTCTGGGACTCTGCTACATAAGGAAAGTAAAGCATGACCACGTCACACATATTAAAGATGTTCCAAGAACAACAAGAAAAAGCTCTTATCTGCATTCCATCTTTTGGTCTGCATCAGCCTCCCACTGAAATAAATGGGCCATTGAAAGAAAGTCCTGTGGAGTCATTTTTAAAGGAAGTCTGCAATTTCAAGACAACAACAGAAGATCAGAACAGAACCTAGTTCCAATTTTTACATTTACCTTTGTCAAAATTGAATAAGAGCTGAGTCCATAAAGCAAAAAAGAGATTGGCTCTCACACACGGACTCTCTAATGCTGTAGTCCAGAAAACCTCCCTACTACTGTGATTTCAAAGTTTCTCCTTCAGCAAAATTGGAATGTGAGCCTACAAAACCTCTCCTTGTTCACATCACCACACTTTCCATTTGCACAAGCTGTCACTAGCAGCCACACAGCTCAGGCATGTCTACACGACCCAGTGTTGACAAACACAAGCTCATTTTCCCTGTGTACTCGTTGGCTTTGAACCAGCTGCATTAGTTCAGTAGCTTGCACACAGCTTATCGGCTCAAGCACAGCACTGTGCGAACACAGCTACACAGCTTCCCAGCCAGACGTGGCTTGTGTCCAAGCAGCTTGAAGCACAGGCAAAGAGAGTGTGGATCTGTCTAAAGCACTCTTACCATGGCAGATGGATGGAGTTACACACAAAGAAACAGACTGCATTTGCTCCATTTATAGTATGTGCTTGTCATCCAGAAGACAAGATACACTGAGGTCATCATTAAAAGGAAGATGGTTGCCTACCACTGCCACACAGTAAAATACAACAGCTCTTTTTCTATGTATTGAAATCTGAGATTATTGAAAGACACCACCACGTTGTAAATATTGGCCATAAACGCTTTTTACAACTCACTGTTGCATGTTTGTATTCCAGCAGATGCCAAGTTTACCATTCTCTTTACAAAGTCAGCCATTCACAGGTTCCTTTTTCAACTCTGCTTTTTTCTAGATACCACTCTAGATTACAGAAATCTAGTATTTTAAAACATCAATGTATTTTTATTGACAAGCTGCACATTCCTATTCCTAGGCTCTTCAGAAAAAGTCTCTGCTAAAATTCAGACAGCACCAGGATTCTGTGGTGCTCTCCAACAGATCACACTCAAGCTATCAAAGGACTGATGCGGAGGTCACCTCTATTGGTAGGCTAAATTCAGTCTACTATGCCACACACTGGTGTTCAGCTCAGTGAAACACCCTGTCCAGTCCCACCCTCTTACTTGCTCCCTCACTAAGCCTTGCAAGGAATACTGCAGTTCTCCTCAGTGCCCGTGTCTGAAGACTCGAGCCCATTCAGCCACTGTGAAAGAGCAGAAGTGGGTGAAAAGATTTGAGCCCCACGTCCTGCAATTACACTTACGATATGCTGCTTTGTCCCTTAGCTATGTTGGCTATATATACCACTGGAAGGCACACAAAAAAGGATTCTAAACACATAGCACAGGCATTATTCAGGTGAAAACATTGGTACAACCTACTTTCTTTTCAACATTTTGTTGTAATAATTTGCAATTATACACACAATTTCCGTAGCTTTCATTAGCAGTATGTCCAATTTGACTGGATGCCTTTCCTGAAATGTATTCCCCCTTCTCCCTCCCCTCCCCATTCCCACCCCAAAGTTCTGAATTACAGTACTGTAATTTGCACTGTCTGGTATTTTGACTATGCTACCACTGTAATTTAGGTGTCTGACACGTCAGTGTCATATTCTTGCACCAAGCATCACTGTGAGTAACACTGTACCACAATATATTAACTATGCATAACACCTCCTCTATCCCAAATTTCAAAACATTTTAAAAGAAAAAAAAAGATTAAAAATCCACATGAATGACTTACTTTTGCATTCAGAGGGCACACAGACAGTGCACTCCTAAAAAGCTGTTCTTCTGACCTCCACTGACTGCTGCGGAGTGCACAGCGCATAACATTTATCAACAGGATTCCAAGTACTGCCACAGCAAGAATTTTCTTAAGGAAAGAGAGGCAAGTTAAGAAACAAACCATTCAATTGAAACACTTCACCATTAACTTTACTGACTGTTTTAATAGTACCTTTTTCTTGGCTTGCTTACTCAAGAGACTAAATCCATACGTAAACAGAATACAATATCCAATACTGGGGAGGTAGATGACTCTCTCCGCAATAACAAATCCTACTCGGAAGAACAGGTTACTTGCAGGAAGAAAAGGGATAATAAGAAATCCAAGTCCCAGTGTAAGAATTCTGCAAACAAGAAATGGATTCTAAAATTAATCATAAATCTTAACAAAAGTGCCTTTTCCACTTAACATATAAGCTTTATGTAAACATTGCAGAAGGATGTGCATATGGAACAGGGCATTCAAAAGCAACCTTTGAGAGCTACATAACAAAATCAGATTAACTTTCAGCGAGGTTTTGACACTTCATTCCATCAGGCACTTTTAAAATCCTAGCTATAATTCCCGGCAAAGCAATGTTCATGCTTCCAGGCCAGAAAATAGGCCCTTTACACATTAATTACACAATTCCTATTTAAAATACACAGGCAGTAAAAGTAATGGCAAAAGCTACCTGTCTAATTTTGGAACTAGTAAGTCAGTAACAGGGGAAAAATAAGGTCACCTTTAAAGAAGAAACTTATGTACACGTCCTACTGAGTAAGCATTTTCTTTCCTAGCAAATACACAGTAGAATCCATTGTGCTTAACCACATGAAAGTTAGACATCTACACTTTTTCTATGGTCAGCAGAGAGAGGCATTTCTTTGGGGCAGTTTGTCTTCCTTTTTTTGAGTCTCTATGTTAGGAGGAGTAATCCTCAGCAGGTACCTGCGGACTATAAAGAGCTTAGCTAACTGAGACTAGGTCTCTGACTTCTACAGAGCTGACATAAGGAAATATGAATCCCAGGTCTGTGTCAGGTGTTTGTTATAAAGGCCACAGGTATGGTAGTCTTCTGCTCTAATTTATTACTAACAGATTTCTATACTGTCATGTGGATGCATCCTCTTACTCTCTTCTCCTCCCCAAGAGTCCTAGTTCCTTCACGATACTTTTTGTCTTTACTTTTACTAAAATACTGTTCAGCAATACAGGCTTAGCGAGTGTGTTTTTACCAGAAAGCATGACATCACTTGCAGCAAGAATTCTATCCCTCTCCAAAACGATTTTATCCATGCAAATGAGTATGGGAACAGCAGAAAGGCAGGCAGGTGGGATGTTAACATTTGAGGGGTCAAGGGGGAAGAGATGAAATTACAGAATACCACAGAAAAGAAAAAGAAAATATTCAGCACTTTAAACAAAAGAATGACCTCGCTGTGATTAAGTTGTTGAAAAATTTTTAAGAACTGAGAAATTAATTATACAAAAAATCCATGGGACAGACCTTGAAAAGTTAAGCAGAAGCCCTTAGTGAGACAGAACAGTTAACAATAAAATTTTTGAGTTCCTTCGGGTAAACTACGCGTTGTTTCCTCATACTACAGGTCACCGTTTTATTTTTAATTGTATGGCCATGGCCAGCATTTCCACCTCCTTTCAAGGCACATCTGCTCTTTCTCTCTCTCATTATTAGGAGAAGATTAAAGTAGATGATGACTAGTAAGAAGCAGGGGCAAGAACATACATCCATTCCTACTGTTCTGAGTACACATTACTTTTTACCACCTAGTGTTAAGTGTCTCAAAATGCCATTTCAGGAGAAAAATAAAGCAGCCATCCATACCTCCTCTTCCAATTCGGTTTCCTACTAGTCAGTGTACAGTGATGGGTCCAAATTGGGATAAAACTGTAATAACAGCTATAAATATTTATTTGAACTGCATTTGCTAGACACTGGTTTCACTGAATTGTTAAAATTATCAACAGTGGATTTAACAAAATAATACTGTACTCAAGTTGGCCAGGCATTTAAAATTCATCCCTGTCTCTTACCTTCTCTTATGGCTGTCTTCTGAGCACAGAGCTTGGCATATCAGACCAATTAGGCAGAACCAAAGTGCTGCTAGTGCAATTATCCTCCAGTCGCTGACGGATTTAATGAGGGGTATGCAGCCCATTGACCAATCAAAACACAGCCACCAGGGACACAACAGTAACCATGCATTCAACGAATAGTAGTAATTATAGTTTATAGCCTGTCAGTCAAAAAGAAAACAAACATTTATTTGATACTATACTATAGAGGGGGGCAACTTTAGTTCTCTTTGCTCATTTCCCTTATCGCAAAATGTATCTTTTACAATAAAGAGGCCTTAAACACTGTTAGACTACAACTAGTTACATATCCATTAATTTTACAGCTGTGAAACAAATTTTAATTTTTTTAAACATAGCTAGGTGGCTTTCCTGTTCAGAACAAGGCAATGCAATTCTGTGCTGTCCAACCAATATCCACATTAAAATAAAAAAAATAATCTCCTACAACAGGAGAAAACGTCAACAGACAGCACCCGCTGTCCTCGCCCTTCACCCTCCATCTCCAGAAAGAGCCTTTATGCAGCCAGAGGTATAAAGCCAATGCATACTCCAAATGCGCCAGGCCAGAACTTCGTATCTTCTTCAATTGTGAAAGAAGAGATGAAGAGTCAAACACAGTATGTGCAAAAGGGATGAAATCCAGCAAAAGCTAAATCCTGCCACACATGCGAAAAGTAGTAAATGGAAATGTAGATCAATGTGTGCAGTGCAGGCTAAATTGAATGCAAAGAATATACAAGGTATACTATTTTTGCAGAAAATCATCACAGCAGCAAAAGGGAAGGTGACTCACGAGGCAACCTGAAACGTAAAGACTGCCCACTTTATTGTTTCTCTGAAGCACAGAAAAGAAAATTCAGTTTGATGACAAAGACAAATGTTCTGAGCTTGCCAGAAAAAAAACAACTTCATAACTTACTCTCACAAACAGACTGTCTGCAAATGAAGCTGGGTTATCTACTTCAGTGAAAGCTGGTGGCCCTGTGCCCATAATCCTCCAGCGTATATAAAGTATACTGGCCCCTCCAGACATCAGAAGAGTTATCCTGAAAAGCAGCCCCTTTCTTAACAGTCCAGCATTCTACAGGAAAGAAAGAGGAAAAAACTTCATATAAAAACATTATTTTGTTCTCCCCCCCCACTACATTCACATCTTTTTTGCCACCACCTCAGGAAGATCAGGCTATTCCTGTGCATTTTTGCTATTAGAGTTGTCATTTTTCTTATTTTTGCAGTTACTAGAAAGCTCTCAAACTTTACTATTCTTTCATTGACTAATTGCAAAATGTTTTTTGCAAACATTTTCATTTCCTTCTCAACCAGAAAACTTTTTTATTCAAGAAGTCTCTCTTCTACAAATCCTCAGTAACTCTACAGCTGATGTAATTTTGCACAGCAATTTCTAATAGGGAATTTGAGCAGATTACAGCCTTTAGTATACAGCATATTAAATTGATCTATCTTTTCTTTTTAAAATGGAGGACAGCTACTTTGTAAACTTTATTTTAAATAGCTGTATCTAGCTGACTGCTTATCACTGAAAGGTTTTGTCCACTTAAGCCTCTTTAGAGATAAAATTATGTGACTGCATATAACAAGAAAACTGCATAGTCAGAAACTGGGAGGAATGAGAAGCTGATTTTCACAATGACTAGAGTGATTAAAAAGTTAATGACAGACAGGCACCCAAATTATTTTGGTCAGGCTAAAATTACCCAAGATCTAAAAAAAACTTGTGGTTTATCTACATTAACTCAGTTGATTTACATCACATATTTCGTAATACACATGTTAGGGTCTAAAGAAGGCAATTCCCATAAAACATAAAGAAGTGATGTCACAGAAGCTGAATTTGACACGCTTTCCCATTCTTCCCCCCCATTAAGTACAATACATTTTCTCCAAGCAAACATCAGTTTCGTAAAAGACATGAAAAACACTGTATACTGTAGAGGTTCCTCAAGCTTCACCAGTAGGGACTGGAAACAGAATCATCAGTAACTGTAACAATATTCCCACCACAGTTTCAAGATGTAAATCCAAGCTTCCAACACCCTACCCAGCTAGCAAACGGTAACTCAGGTAATGAAGGGCTGTCTTAGAGCTGTCTGAAACCAGATGGCTGAAATTATTCTACACAGCCTCAACAAGCCGTTAGAGAAGCAGAGGGTGGAAGCCGAGAATTCCTCTGAAATGAGAGATCATTTGGGCCACTATCCACTTTCCATTCTACACATCTAAAGCTGAAAGTGTCAGTAAACTATGGATTTTTACATGAAAGAGTTGACTGTATCCTAAAAAAATATGGTCATGTGATCTCCAGTATTAGTTTTCCTTTATTCCTACCTTCCTCCCTTAGTCTGATATGCTTCAATTACCTTTAAAAACCTACCTGACAGTTGTACCTGATCAGTTCTATGTCCTCCATGGGAGCTGGCACACTGATTATTGCTACCTATTATTGCAATACGCTGATTAGCAAGCACCACCATAATAATTTAGGAGATCAATATTAATTATTTCTGAAGATTAAAAAAAAACCCCACCAAACATACATTGAACAAAGCCAGACATTCAACAGTGCCCTGGCTGAAGATACTTACTCTCTAAAATGATAGAAAAGTTAAGTTAAAAGCAATATTCACATGGCATTTTAATATTTGTAGTTGACAGTGGAGTCATTATGTAAAGTTTAGCTGAATGCCTAAGGATAAAGAATTTTGTAATGTTGATTTTATGTAAGTTAGCCTTTGTGCTCAAATGCTTACTTCCAATTTACAAATCTCAGTAGCCAAAGTCATTACAATGAGGATTACAGGAAAACCATTCCTAAAAACTATTTTGGAAGAGAGAATTGTGCTATGAAGGAAAACCGTATAGTGACAATTTATAACTGCTTTATGACAGAATAACTGCACAAAACCTCTCATCCCAGGCTTAATTTCATTGAACAGTACACGCAGCTTCTTAAAGGCCAGATTTCACAAATCACCACAAAATCTCTTAGTATGTAGAATTTAAAGAGTGGAAGAAGAAGTATTATCGTATCATCTTTGATTTAGTTAACTAAAATCTGCCTGAAACTGAAACCTGTCTCAATTGAGAAGAAAAAAAATCTGCAAGAAAGGGAATTTAAGATCTGCCTTTCAACAAAACAAAACACACAATTCTTAGATATACTTCCATTAAAAGAGCAGAACACATTTTTGTAGGTGGTAGGAGCTAAAATTAATTACTTATATTAAAAGAAGAAGAAAGAAAAGGCACATTTGACGTTTTATTCACCCAGACACAACTGCTTAAAACTCACAAAACAGAAGCATAACACTTTGAGCTCTTCATGCTTAAAGAGTAACCCTGCAAAAAAGGTTTGACTTTGACACATTTCACAGAATCATAGAATGGTCTGGGCTGGAAAGGACCTTCTAAAATCATCTAATCCAACCCCCCTGCC
>Ga0181612_123569_pt1 | contig 17652 bp, 10 predicted proteins | sample HoacroProtozoa21_FD_119630 | JGI IMG/M metagenome (GOLD analysis project Ga0181612, IMG submission 119630) | Hoatzin crop microbial communities from Cojedes, Venezuel. Combined Assembly of Gp0051906, Gp0051904, Gp0051908 | reverse complement strand
GTTGACATTCTGTCAGGAGGGAAGGAAATCAGTTAGCGCTCGGTCCTGTAAGGACGGACACTTCTGTGGTGTGGTTTGGGCTGAGAACTGTTGCCAGCCCGTGCGGCTGTTTCGCTTCCTCAGCAGAAAGCACACAGCCAGTGCGCAGCAGCAAGGGAAGACCATGAAACCACTACACACACTGCCGCCTCAGCCAGAGCATGCAGGCGCGTCCCGGGGCTGGCGCGCGAGGAGCCCCGCTGCCGGCAGCGTGCCACTGAACGTGGAAGCGCGAGCTCGGGCGTGCACTCTGTGCTCTGAGGAGTGATGGTTTGCTGGGTCAGTGGCTGTCATGCATTTCTGCCCGAGCAGAAAAAGCTGCACGCTACTCTCAGCCCTCGAGCCCTGTACAGACCCCACCTATCTGTGCCATGGGCCAGACTGACAGTAAGGGAGGGCAGAGAAGGAAGGTGTACTCACGGTGTTTGTGGCCTGGTGGTATCTCTGTGTAAACTGTGTGTAGGTATGGCCGGCAGAGCCTTCGGGGGCCACCTCCACGCTGGGTCTGCGGCAGTTGTCACAGCGCCAGCCCTAGAGACACAGAACACGCGCGCTGGTCAGACCACACTGATGCGGACAGCCGAGGGGCTGCCAGTATTCATACACGTGGGTACAGTTCCACCCACACCAGTGGGGTTGCTCCCATTTTATACCACGCAGGCCCCAACTCCAAGTCCCTGGAAGTACTTCAGCTCTCCTACTGGTTATTTTTCTTCTTATATGGGCCTGTTTTGGCCGGGCATCAGACACCATCTGACCTGAAACCAGCAGTCTTAGGACTGCACTGCAGCAGAGCCTCCTCTCCTCCTTCCCTGTGTTCAGCCTGTCAAGGCCCTGCTGCTTACCTGCTGTCCTCCGTAACAAGTGCAGGAGCAGATGGCCCCAAAGTACTCCTTCTGCCACTGCTCTCCAACTTGGTACATCTTCCCATCATCGTAGCACGTGGTCTCATCTGTGGAGGGACAGGCAGAGCTCAGTTGCATGGCCTGTGCTTGGCTTTAAGTGTTCGCAGCGCAACTGGGTGATCAGAACAGGAGCCTCTGACCGGTTCGCTCTCCCCGTTTGACTGGAGGCTCACTGACTGGGAGGGGGGACATCAATCCCTTTTACAGCTCCCCAGACACTTTAAACTAGAACGTGAGGGTATTCGCCTGACAAAAGCAGTGTGGTTTAATTCATAGTGTGAAGCCTAGAGGATCTTAGGGGACAGACCCTGCAGAAAAGTCCTGTATTGCTGATTAGGGTAATCTACACCACTTAGCACAGGAGTATGTCCCTCTTGTGTGGCTCCAGGGCCAAAGGCAAAGAGCTGCTGAGTGTGCTGTGACCTTAGCTATCAAAAGAGGGTTTTCTTCTTTTTAAGCTTGGGGATGCGAGTTTTATGCCTTCAGCTCTTGAGAACAGCTTCAATCTGTCACTGAACCAGACATACCGATAGTCTGCCGGCCCCCATGGCAGGACCTTAATGGGAACAAGCCCTGAGATACTGAAACTTCCTGAACAGGAGCTCAATTAAATTAACACCAGCAGGAGACTTACGAGGTTCACACTTGAACTCTCCTTTCCCATTTCCAAGGCAGGTGCAGCTCATCATCTGGCCATTCTCACCCTGCCGGTCCCACTTCTCCCCGATCTTGTAGTTTACGCCATTATCGTGGCACCACTCTGGAGAAGGCAGAGGAGCAAGAGAAGCAGGAGTTATCTATCCCCCATGCTGCAGTGACATAGTGGGAGGAGAAGAGCTTGGGGTTGTCTCGGGAACCAAGAGGGGTGGGAGAAAGAATCTTTTTATCTCTCGTAAGTCCCAAGGGGGAAAGGGGTCCAGCTCCTGCAGCTTTTAGCTGCTGAGGACTGCTACGGCTCTAGGAAATGGCTAAAGGCTCTGAGGAAAAGAGTAAATAGGATGTGACAAAGACTGGGGAGGAAAAGAGGAAGAGGAATAAAAGGGAATTTAATAGACATAGGGCAGGGAGAGAAGAATATTTTAAATGCTCTTTTTTGAGCAAATATCCAGTAAAACTGTATCACAGAGACTGTACAACACAACAGGTAAGCCATGTGTATCAAATGATGAAATATAAATACTAATCCTGTAAAATGAGTGTCTTCCCTGCAGTCACTCCTCTGAGTCTGTGCAAATTGCAGAAATACCCTCTTTGCTTAGCTTACTCCGCAATTTAAAAGCATAATTTAAATTAGTTGGATACGTGTTGTGTTAAACCACTCAACCACAGACTTTTGTTCCATTCCCTTACATGAAGGTTGATATTCTTCCATGTAAACCACAGTCCTGCAAAGAATAAAACTTAGTGCCCCGGCAGAGGTGTTGCCTGCTCGACACAGCTTCAAAAAGCAGTTGAGAAAACTAGAAAAAAAAACAGGAAAACTCGTTCCGTGAGACACTTTGCAAAGGCTGTCTGTAATGCAAACCAGACTTGGCACTGGCTGTAATACCCACAGAAATCCACCTAAGTTCTGTCTGGGCCACTGCAACGATGTACATAATTAGGAGATGAAGATTCAACCATAATTCAGTATTCAAAGCTGTCTTCTTAAATGGCTACTCAGATACTATCGTTTAGGCATCTTGCCTATCTCACTTCTACATGTTACTAGATGTGGCTGGCAAGGGTAGGGAACATAAAGAAAACATTTCACTTTGGTGAATACTTCATTCCGTATCAATACAATATTGATTGTTGCTGATGCAGTGAATGGCAATACTGGATAAGCTGCGCAGCTCAGAAGTAACCAAAGTTTTCCATCACTTCTAATGATGCAAAACACTGTTTTGATAAAAACTTAAGAGCCTGCATTCATTTGCATCATGTTTGGATTAGGTTGGTTCTGTCAAACATGCTGTTAGAGCTCAGGGAGCTTAGAGACAGGGATGGTCAAAAGCAAGCTACTCACTAGAAGAATCGCATCTGAAATGACCACTGCCAAAGCCTAAACACTGACACCAGAGTTTAAAGCCAGTTTCAGATAACCGCTCCCATTCCTCGCCAATGGAATAGAAGGAGCCGGTGTAGGTATCAAAGCAGGTATCGTCAGCTGGCTGGTTTAGTCCTTCAGACACTGGAACAGAAAAAAAAAAGAAACAGGCATCACACACAGCAATAGGAACAACTTAAAGACAGCGTGATTTTCACTGAACACGTGCTTTTTTTTACTTCTTACAATACCCTGGCAGTAATGGAGCTACCCCATGGGCATATACTTGATGGTTCTGTCAGCAGTCCAGACTCCCTGTGATTTATTTTCCATTTGCATGTGTCAGAGCAGTTGAATGATAAAAAAACCTGACACAAAGGCTATTTTCATTTCGATTTGCCAAGTTTCAAGCAAGTGTGAGTTCTTGTATTTGCTGCTGGAGAGCAAAAACCTGATTTAGCCTGCTTTTAAGAGAAATGTGCTGTGCGATGCTGGGAAACAGCACAGGGTTGGGGTAGCTGCACATGCACTTTTTGGGGGCACTTCAGATTCCAGATCGTGGCAGGGAGCTGGAAGAAGGAGACCAGACCTTGCTGTTGGGCAGAGTGATTTCCACCTTAGGTGCATGCCTTGACTGGATGGTGGGTGTTTCACAACCACCAGTTCAGTGTGTGATGATCAGGGTCAAGAGCTAACGCTCTTCGTTCCGTCTGCGACGAACACAAGGCAATTGGGCTGCTGGAAGGGGAGAAACAGCCTTATTTCCCTGGGAGGTGGGCACTGTAGGGGGATGCATGGAGAGGCCTACTGGGCAGACAACGTAAATCCTTAACTCTTCGTTTCTTCTTCTACCATCCTGCCCTCTTCTTTTTGACTTCAGAATACACACAGGATGAGACAGAGAGAGAGAAAAAGTTGTTGACCAGCCCCCTGTGCTGGTAAAAGCCCAGGTCCCACAGGGCGTGTGTGGGCTCTGGGCTTTCCAGCTGTGGCAAGTGCTGTCTCTGACCACAAGTACTTGTGGTTGGTCACATGGCTTCCAAGTGCTGCCTGTTTGTGCTTAATCAGCACAGGCAGCCTGCCCCGCTGCTGGACCTTCAGGATGGTCTAGCGGTGCTGCTGGGTAACCAACACAAAAGCAGTGGCAAATGACTGGCAGAGCAGTTAAGCGGGCCACCAGCACCTTCTCATAAGCATGATGTGTTTCTGTACCAGCAGATCCTCGCTGCTGGGCAGGAATCTGCGACACTAGCATGATCCCCAACTTCGAGACCACTAAATACCAGATCTCTCTGTTTCTCTCGGGCACTAACCCTGGACAACTGTATGGGGCTTCAAAGCACATTCTTCACGATTACACAACATATCAGAACAGCTCTAGTCACACCATCAGAATATCAGTGATCCAAAACCAGTGGACTTCACAAATCACTTGTCCCAGTGCCCTGCTATGAGCCCTCCTGGTCAGGAGAAGTTTCCTTTCTGAACTGTTCTCAAGCCTGGCCACCAGGCAGGTTGTCTTGAGTAAGGGAAATGAGGCAAGGACAGCACAGGTTCACCTAGACTCCATAAAGCTTTTACTTACCAGTATTGCCAACTGTCACCACCTCCTCCAGCACCTTTTGTCTCCGGTGATCTTTCAAGGCTTCCACTATGATGTTGTAGGTGGCCCCTCTTGTAAGACCAGTGAGCGTAGCACTGGAGGAAGTGCCGGGAACCCTGAACTGCAACAAGAGGCAATGCCAAGTCACCGGAAACAGAAGCGTGATTGCTCCTTAGGTGTCACCCCACTCATAGGAAAGACAGGGTGTTTCGGTTGACTTCTATGCTCTATACCATAAGGGAGCCAGCCCATTCCCCTCAGACATTCCGAGAACTTCAAACAATACCAAGTTAAACTTGACTACTCGGGACTGCGGTTCATGGGGGATATGTTATTGCTGCCATTTCAGGGAAACAGAGACCAAGAGAGACAAAGGAGAAGGGCTAAGGGAGTCTTCGGCTTGGAGAAGCAGCACCTCAGTCTTGTAAAACTCCCAATTGTTTCCCTGACTGCCCCCCTCCCTGGTGAAATGTTAATACTTTAAGGGCATTTCAAGGGCTTTCTGCCTCAGCAATTTTATCCTGTAGGTTTCTCCATGAAGCAGAGAAAGGAGGCATTTATCCTGCTCTCAGCTACGTGTTAGAAAGACTCTTCAAACCAACTCCAACTGCCACCTCCTTAACACAGCAATGGGACTGGACTCCCAAGAGACATCTGCTGCCACAGGGGAGGCTAACCCCGTTCCTGTGCTAAGACAGTTCAGTTACCTGCAGAGTGTCTTCATCCTGGCTGACTGGCTGACATGAGATGATGTATTCGGAGCTCTCCAGCAACGGCCTCCAAGAGATGGTTGTTTGAGAAAGAGCTTCTTGACCGGTGGTGTCGTTGCGCCTGGGCCCACGGGAGTGAGGGTATGAAGGTTCGACTATGATAGGCACTTGGTACCCAGGAATTTCAATTGCTTCATCTACATTTGGTGGTTGCCGCCTTGACCCCGGCCTAAGGGGAGTTGCTGTAGTGGGTACAGGCCGTCTGTAGCCGTGCTCCTCAAAGAAGACTTGTTGACCCTGGTGTCCTATTGTCTGTGGGTGCCCAGAAGTGCCTGGAAGTTGGATACCGTTTCCATTGTCATACCTATTGTTTGTGAGGTAAGGGGTCCCCTCGTCAATGGAAGGTACGTCGAGAATGTCGGGTTGGTTGGGATGCGGTCTGGTAATCAATGTGGGAAGCTCATCTAGCCAAAGAAAGGTTAGAAGCCATAAAGCAAAGCGTGGCAAATTAACAATGGTAAATTAAACAGCTAGAGTGAACGCTGTACATCACTCCAAGCATCAAAGATTAGCAACCATCCCAAGATGCAACACACTTTTTATGACCTCATTGTGATTGTGAAGGTATTTTCTATTGCTGTATATATTTATATATAAATATACATATAAAAAATATATAAATGTGTATCTGTCACATATAGGCATAAGAAGTGTGTTGGTATGAAGTTTTCATACAGCTGAGCAACAGTTTTGAACACTGCAACCCAAAGAAGCCACCACTGCTCAAATTGAGAAGAAATTATTACAAGAGACATTCACAGGTGATCAGTTTAAGAGAAATCACTGGTATGCAGTGAGAAACTACCTCCTTGATCACAGTCACAGAATCACAGAATTGCAGAATGGTAGGGGTTGAAAGGGACCTCTGTGGGTCATCTAGTCCAACCCCCCTGCCGAAGCAGGGTCACCTACAGCAGGCTGCACAGGACCACGTCCAGGCGGGTCTTGAATATCTCCAGAGAAGGAGACTCCCTCTCCTGTGTTGTCATTACCAGAATCTTGTTTCATGTATGGTTTTGCTACTGAAGGCTGTACTGGGGAGAGTTTACTCTCACAGGCAGAAAAGCACCAGTCCAGTTGGTATCTAGAGCTTTTGCTCTTCAAGATGCAAGCATGGCTTGCTTTTCCATTCGTAAAGGCAAGAGGGGAAATAGTAAAGAACAGAAACATTAAAGAAGGCAAATTAATAGAAAACTTTCACTAGAGATAAACAACCTTACAGCAACTTGTCCGTGACTATATTAATCACAAGAGCCATCACACGGTAAATCTAGGTAAAGAGTGCTATCAAAGTGAACAAACATTGCAGCAGTAATATATAGATGAATAAATCTTTTACTCTGCAATATCCGAGGCATTCTTTTCACCTTATCGAACAAGCGTGCAGCTGATGTGAATCATCGGTTCTGCTGCATTGCCTAGTTACTGTGGGAGACATAAGTTATCTTAGGGCCACCTGTCTTCAGGACGGATGTTCGGCTGCCTGGCAGACGCTATATTTAATAACTACCTGACAGCCTGCAATGCCGCTCCTGGCTTTCTCCGGAGGATTTTTTATTATCAGCCCGTGTAGTTGAGTTTGTAAGCCGTCTCCTTTGAAGAAATCTCCCATCCATTATACACCTTCTGAAATCTTACAGGATTAGAAAGATGACAGTCTCCATCCGTCTTGAAGCATTGGAGCGGTCAGAATGTTTATAGATAACTCCAGGTCTCGTTGCCTTGGTCTCTCATAAGTTTCCTCAACTCATTTTCTGCCTGCTTAGGTTTGTGGTGCCCCAGCTGGTGAGGGACACGCAGCGCTGTCTCCCTCTCCGGTTTTATATTCTGCTCATGTTCTGGCCACATGAGTGCGTTTTACAATGACCGTCTGTTGTTAGGCTCTGTCATGAAGGACAACCAGGTCAGGAACTGACCAGCACCTCCATAAAATGCTGTTTGGGCTGTGTTTGGGATGCAGTTTCTCCTGTGCCTATTAATTTCTTCCCTCCATTTCCCCCGACTTTTGCTGTGACCTTCCATAGTGTTACTAGCACTGATGATATATGGTGGACACATGCATTTGATATGGCTTGGAGATGAGGGGCAGGAACTTAACCAGAGTAGGTCTGCCACTTGTGGGAATCATTCAGATGGGCCACAGACAAGGCAGAAGTCTTTGTGATGAAGGTGACAGGAGAGCTGGAGTGCCAGGTGGGAGGAGAAGGATCATAATCGTCTTTTCTGTAATAGAAAATTATCACTTGAGAAAGCAGTGACTGGGTAAGTGAGCCGCTAGTGCAAAGCCCATGTTCGTGCCCAGCAGGGCTGCTGACGTTTGCTAGAGCTGACCTGTTACTCTTTGCAATATTAAGGGAAGTTAACTTTTTACCAACAAAATATGAGACAAACACTGAAAAGCTTTATTTAGGTGTTGGTCTATTTTGCGCATGGCTTAACATGTCCTCGGGAAAGTGCTGCTTCTGTCATGGTTGGAATTGCTAGTTTCTAACAAAACGAGACAGTTAATGCACAGGTATGGCAGGTCTGGCTTTCTGCAAAGGAGGCAGAAGTTCTCTTTGCATCCAGGCAGCATCTGAAGGTTGTGAGAGTTGCTAATTCTGCTCTGTCTGCAGTAGTGGAAGTGCTGGCAGGGAGGAGGCACCAAAAGGACGGTGACAGTCTAAACAGTTGGGGAGGGCTGGTCTTGTCGGTGTAATGCTGGAGCCACAGAAACGTTTTGTCACACACATCTGAAACATAAATATTCAAAAGTTGACTTCAGCTGCATCCTGAAAATCGTCTGTACTAATCTCAGGGGGTGAAAGCCAGGTCCATGAGATTGCCCATACTGTCATTTGCAGGATACCTGGGAGTTAATCTTCCTCCAAAAACCATATATCCCAGTGGCAGATGACCCTGGTGCTTTTCACGCTGCAGTTGCAAGCCCATTCAGGTTCACATGCATCTGCCTGCAAAGGAGGCAAATCTCATTTTCTGCTCTGAAATGAGAGCGGAATTGTCTGCTTGAGCCTGGTCCACCTTGAAATACAGGGCAGACCAGCTTGTTTCAGCCCATTCTTGCCCCTTGCCTCAACCTAATGCAGTCCAGCATGCTCAGCAGCGGTGTTCCTTTCCCACGAGGCAGCATGGCACCGTGGCAATGAGCAGTGTCTAGGAAAGAAAGTACCGCGGGGGGAGCTGGTGGATGCAGAGACAGATGTGAGAGCGTAGATGGAGCTCTCAGGGGAGAGGCGTGATTGATGTTCCCTGCGTGCCTGTCATTAGCTGGTGTTTCGTATAGGCTCTAATCAGTCACTTCCGAGCGCCTTCTGTCTGGGTCCGTAACCTGGGCTGACCCTATTTAATGTAAACACAGAGTAATGACTGAAAATGCCAGACAAAGAGATTCACTTCCTCGTTACTACAGGTGAGCAGCAACGCTCAGTGCCAGGTCTCCTCCTGCCTCCTAGTGCCCACAGACTCCTTGCAAGGGCACTGGCAGAAATCTGCCTGTAGCTCACTCGGCTGGTATTCAGGGTCTTCCCCCACCTTTGCTGTGTTTAAATCTGGCCTGTACCTCTGCATCTGGTTCTTGAACGTGACGGCCAGGACCTCTGCGTGTGCAAGCAGTCACTTGCCACTGAACTAAAAAGGGACCTTGTTCTCACAGGTGCGACCCACCCAGCCACCACCCCTTTTGGTCCTTCACCTCACCACAGCAGTTTCCTGCCTACTAACCACTTGGCAGGTAAGTGTAAGTAACCTCTGCCTTCACCTTTATACTTCTGACCCGTTCCTGGCTCTCTGGTGTGGTCCTGCCTTCAGGCACTGTAGCACTAGGGCAGGGAGAGGCTTAGACTGTCTCAGGAACCAGAAGCTAGCCAGAAGTCCTCCCACCCGCACCAGCCTCAGCTCTCCTCCAAAGGAGAGGGGCAGGGTTAGCAGACCCTCTCCTGCAAGAGAAGAGGGCATTGCAGAGCAGCCAAGTCTGTCACCACTGAGACACTGGACAGGAGCTGAAATGCGACCTGTAGAGCACTTTGGTGCTGCTGAACGTGCCCAAGGAAACGGGGTACATTTATGCAAAGGTCTCTCAAGCCACAGCTTAAAATGGGCTCCTCCCATATGTTTCCCACCTATGAAGGTTCTTGGCTAGGTTCTTCAATAAGGTTCAGTTAACAGTTCCTGGCAAATAGCTGTTCTGCACATTTTGCCAGCCTTTCAGTTTCCTGACTGGCAGTAAGTAGAGCCTGATTTTCTCAAATTTCCTCATTTTAGAAGCTCACAAGCAGCTCATTGCCAATTAAAGTTCAAGCTCTGTTGATTAATGTTTTAGTAACACTCATCCAATCAGTAAATGTGGCACGCCACGTGACCTAGCAGACTTTTTTTCTGTTGCAAATACCCAGATTTACATGAATTCCTGAACATTCTGTCAACATTAACTGTATCTCTACAGAGTCACTCAACTACTTAATATCATAGGCGAAGGGCAAAAACGGCTATTTAAAAATAAGTAAATAAGCAAATAGCTGTTTGCTTAAAGATCCAAGCTATTTGTGCTATTTGCCTTCATATTTTAAATATAAGGATATCTGTAAGGAAGTGGAGAGCAACACACCTCCTGTAATGTGGCAAGTTAAAGACTTTAAAGGGGTAGTCAAAAAGCAGTGGGCAGAAGGAGGAGTTGTTTAGAGATGGCCGGTAGGAAGGAAAACAAGTACACTGATACAGTTTAACCCATAGCCAACTCTGGAGTGAGAAACCTGAGTCGGGCTGTATCTGCTCAGAGAGGAACCTCTTCTGATGATGGATGTCTCTAATGAAAAAAAAAAGGCAGGGCTTTATAAAAAGATAAGTGCCAGTAGCCAAATACTCAGATACTTGGCTAGGAAAGGCAAGGTTCATCTTTTACCTCAAAGGATACAACCCTCCCGTTCCTTTGTCATGGTAGCTCCTAAGACTATGCTATCATTTCCTCCGCCACTGGGATCAAGGAAGCTATTGTGGGAGAGGATTTTGGCACAAACAGGCCAGAGTTAGCTGGTGTAAGGATGGATGCCTGTAGCAATTAGCTTAGGCCTGTTGCTATGCACTCTTTGTAGAGGGTGGAAAGTTGTCTGCAGAAACAAGAGTGAAACGATGCATCCCCCCAGCACGCTGACCGAGGAGCCTGCTGAGGTTCTTCTTTCAAGGCGGTTGCAATGCTGCTGCTATTAGTACTGATAAGGAAGGAGAGTTACAGCTCAGCAGCAGCCCCCCTAATTTCAGCTATTAGACCTTAATTTCTAGCTCCCCTCTGACTGGCATACAAAAGTGTATTGCAGCACCTGTTTGCAGAGTGAGCACTGAATCCCTTCTCCGTTTTAACATGATGGGAATTTTCTGTGCAAAGAACCTTGCAATGAGAAGGATCAGCTTAAAGTCTGGCCTAATCCTACTTGGATTCAGACCGTTAAGAAGGGGAGGGGTGCGTTTCATTCTCCAACATTCTTGGCTAAATGCCTGCTAAATCCCTGTTTGCCTTTCCAGATCCATTTAGCAGGTCAAGCACCTTCAGCGGCCTTGGGAACTTAGGCAGCAATGCCTTTGGAGGATTAGGCAGTCATGCTCTGAGTAAGTACTGGCTGGGTTACTGCAGACAAACATCCCTTCCAGAAAAGCCACATGCTAATATTTACAGCAGCTGGTGGTAGTTTTTAAAGAAGTTTAATTCCTAACCTCCATTCTCCTATCTGAAAACACTGCACCTAAGATTTCCAGGTCTCTGCGGTGGGAGCTTTTCTGCATGTCGCAGACATCACTAGCTGTGCTCTGCGTCTCCTCCCTGCTGAAGGTTGGTACCTTGTGTGCTCCTAGAGCTGCGAGACCCCGCTGAGATCTGGGTCCCTATGGGCATCTAAAGTAACGCCCTTCAACAGTGAAGATGCACAGTGGAACAGCTATTGATACTTCGCCTAATTCAGCATGTAGACTTCCTCTGTAGCCATTGCCTGAAGCTGAAATTACCTCTATAAAATGATTTTACTTCAATAAAGTGTTACCTGTAGGCAAGACATGCTTGAGAGCCACATATAAGAGAGCATGTTTTTGCATCTCATGGTGCAACAGGAATCAGCTGAAGATGGATGGAGGAAAATCAAGTGACTGTTCTGAAAAGCCTACAGCCAAGCGCTATTTTTATGCACACACATACATACCACCAAATAGTCTGGTTTCTTTAACAAAAAAGTCCTCGAGTCCTCAGCTGCAGGCAGCTGATTGCTTGTAACTACCCACAAATTAAAGTTTCTGCCAGTGAGAGGAGCTGAGGAAAAATACTGCTTTTGTGCTGGAACCCTTGCTGGGGTGGGGGGAGAAGAGGAGCTGGGCGTTTTCAGTCATCGATGAGTTACATTTATAGTTAAAGCTTCCTCCGCCCACAGCCTTAACAGAGCTGGTGGATCTTACACCCGGTGTTCGAGGTATCTGTGTCCACCTGCTAGTAGCTCCCCCTCACCATTAGCTCCATGTTAAAAAGTCTTGAAAGGACAGTTCTGGTTGTGATTAGCATAGTGAAAAATGTATATGTAATTATTTGGTTTGAATTATTTTAAACTCTTCCTCCCCCTGCCATTATTCTAGCTCACAACAACATCTTTACTCACAAAGATGGCCCAAACCTGCAGAATTTCAGTAATCCCCACGAGCCATGGAATAGACTCCATCGGACCCCACCATCCTTCCCAACACCCCCGCAGTGGCCCAAGCCCACCGATTCTGAGCGAAGCTCCTCAGTGACAAACCATGACAGAGACAGAGAGCGGGAGCGGGAGCCCGAGAAGAGGGATCTTTCTCTGAGTAAAGACGACAGAGACAAAGAGAGGTAAGAAGCGTGTCCTTTTGAGCACTTTATTCTGGGCCTGATTTTCCTCCATACTACTTCTAATTTTTCCGATCGTAAAATAATCTGAGCAAAACGTTGCTTGTCTGTGAAGCAGCTGATAGGCCTCTCTCTCAGATAAGCACAAGCACTAGCAACAAAAAAAAAACCTCTTTGCCTTTTAGGGTCTGTCCTCTGTGGGAACACAGTAAGCCAGTCCCCACCAGTACCTTAATAAAAAGCACCAGGCTGAGGAAGTGAGCGTGTCGCTATGTTTTCAGGGTATACTGGGCTGTTTGCAGCGCAGCTGCTTTAGGATTGCTGTATATTCTGAGAGCATGAAGGTGGCATTGTGATGGGTCCTTTGGAGACAGTTGTAGTTCTCATTAATGTACAGATATGCTGATGAATTCGAATGCTAGCTGGACATTAATGAGATAAAAATGCAAATGCCTGTATCTGGAGCAGTGTGCATGAATCCATTAGCAAGACTGATGTTAAAAAATTTCATTGTGGACAAACTCTCATTAGTGATGACAGCACTGTATCACCTGGGCTACAGATACTTCATTGGCTTCTAGCTATATGATTTTGAAGCTATAAAACCCTTTATATTTCAGAGCCCGGTTGTCTCCAACAGGCTACTTCTTTGTAGGGAATAACGGCCTGCAAGCCTTAGATGTGTGTGTCTGACTAGTGGTAGGGGGTTCATAGTTTGCCTGGAGTGCTTTTAATGAGCTCTTCAGGCAGTGCCTGTGAACAACATTAGATGGAAGCAATAGGCTGAATATCATCTTGCTTTAAATGTTGAATTGTCTGACACCCTTGCATGGATAGTCCTTCAGATGGGAAGCTCCCTTCTTGGCTTTAGTGTAATTCATTTCCAAACCAAGGTTACTTTACTCTCAAGAGTGTTCACACAGGGGTTAACATCTCTTATTACGTTTCTATTAATTCAGCTTAAGCTGTCCCCAGCATCCTTGTTTGGGCGTGGTTTTAATAAACCACATCCTTGACCAGCAATCAGGACTACTGCGGAGGAAGAAACCTGGGTTAGCAAATGTAATCATAAGGGATAAATACTCAGAGATCTCCCCAAAACACCTCCAGCTTTCAGCGCTCAGGTTGTACGCCTCTCAAAAGCAAACCCAGCATAAAACTTCGGCATCAGTGAGCCTCTCAGCTGCATAAAGCAGTTCTCTCAATCACACCATCATACTTTGCATTTAGAGTGTCTCTCATTCAGAGCAAAGTGCTTTTAAAAGGTGAGCATTATTTATTCCCCTCTTAAAAAGGTGGGAGTAACTGTGACTAATTGGCTTGCTCAGAGACGGAGATGCAGTTGGAAACACAAACCCCACTCTCATGCCGCTCTTTCTAAGCCATTGACATTGTCATCAAACCCCTTGTTCTTCATAGCAGGTCCTCTTGAAACAGAAGTCGATCACTTGGTTCCATGGCCTGTTTGGGGATTTTTTTCCTTAAGCACCTAGTTTACCTGCCAAAACTGCCAACAACAACAACTCTACTGCAGCTCCGTAGGAAAATAAGCATCATGTTATGGCTGCTTCCAGTCAACAAGGCTGTCTCGTGAATGAGCTGCATACATTTCTGTAGGCTTCTGTTTTGTATGCCTGGATCCATATTTTAGGAAAGGAACCTGAGTTAAGAGTGTTACAGCCAAGAAGATCGTTGTCTGGCAGCAGTATGTATATATAAACACACAGTAAGCATCTTTATTTAAAAAAAAGCTGTCTAGAATTCTTCTTCCCCTACATTTCTCAGTGAAGTGGCCTTTCTCTTAAGGTGAATATACTGTTCTTGCAAATGCATCCCCAGTTTAGTCCCCAGATTTGTGAACGTGTAGGTTTTTTCTGTCTAGTAGGTAAAGGAAGGTAACACGTATCTTTTAGTGTAGCATGACAGCTACAGCTGACGCCAGCAGAGCTTTTCAGATCACTTTCTGAGCGATGTCGAATCACGCAACTAGACACAGCACTGCGCGTGTCCAGCATCACCTGTGCGTTTGTTCACACAAGACCAAGGATGTCTGTTCTCTCTCTTCACAGAGACCTCATGGATAAAAACAGACATTCAAACCGATCCTCGCCGGCATCGGCTCCAGTGACACATCAGATAAGCAATCTCATCCGCAGCAACAGCCAAACCTCCAGCGATCCCATCAGGCAGGTTAGCCTCGGTGAAAGGGAAAGGTCCAAAGAACCCGAGCGAGAGCACCCTGACCGGCTGAGAGAGCCGCCCATAGCAGAACACAAGATTAAAGAGAGCCGTTCCCCAGTGAAGGAAACTCCAAGCCATGATAAGAGACCCTCTGAGGACAACACAAAGCCAGTAATCCAGTCTGTATCCCCGTACAGCAAACCTGCACTAAGTGAGAGCTTGAAGCTTACCAATCTAATGAGCAAGGACATGGAGAGAAAGACAGAGCTTCCCAGCGACCTCCAGAAGATTAAGAATGACATCAAAGTCAAAGAGGAGAGGAAGGAAGACAGTGATGTGCTGGTGGTGGGGTCTGAGCCTTCACAGCACTCCCGGTCGGTGGAGCATCCCCCACCACCTACTTTGCATGGATTATCATTGCCTCACTCGATGGCTGCCTCTATGCCCATCTCCATGGGCAGCGTGCACCAGATGAACAACATGAATGTTCTGGACCGCAGCAGGATGATGACCCCGCTCATAGGCATGAATCCTTTGTCAGGAAGAGAGAGGCTGCCACATCCTGGATTTTCCTGGGACCCAATGAGGGACCCATTGCGAGATGCCTACCGGAGCCTAGACCTGCACCGTCGAATGGACTTCCAGCTCCGGACGGATCCCATCCATAGGTTCCCTACCACCTCTGGATTTTACGACCATGAGCGTTCTTATAGAGACAGGGAGCCGCACGACTACAACCATGAAAACCTTCTCGAAGCCCGCCGAGAGCAGGAGCGGTTGCGGCAAGTGGAGGAAAGGGAGCGCTTGCACTTACGGGAAGAACTTGAGCGTGCCAGAATGCACCACTTGCACTCGTCCCCCATCGAAAGTCACCTGGCACACGTGCCATCCTTCATGCCTCATTTAAGCGGGATGCATTACCCCAGACTGAGTCCATCCACTGCCATGCACAACGGGATTTTGAACCGGAACCCGCCGACCGCAGCGCTGAGCGCCCCGCCGCCCCTCGTACCAGCGAGCAGCACCAGACCTGCCTCCCCACGCAGGACTACTCCACTCACAAACTCAGAGTCCAGGGACTACTCCCCCTCTAGGAACCCCAAAGAAGTAGAGGCACGATAGTCCCCAACAGTGAATTTTAAACTCGCCTGTACATAAAACAAACAAGCAAACAAAAAAAGGCAAACAGAAAAAAAAAAACAAAAAACAAACCTTTTACAAAATGCACTGCTGTAAACTTTTTTTTTTTATGTAAAATTTGTAGAAGTTAAGCACATTTCCATAAATAACGGGGTCGGGGTTGCAGACTTTCCAACAAGAAGGTTGCTGAGAATGGGAATTTAATATATAGGTATTGATTTTTGTTTTTGTTTTTTGTTTCTGTGCTAAAAAAAAAAAGTTAAAAATATCAAGTTTGTACATTTTTTCCCAAATGTGAGAAACATTTTTAATGGATTTGTATTTTTTTTAATTTTGTGCTCTTTATTCACTTAAAAAAGAAGAAATTTTGCTTTTGTTTTTAGTTAAATTTGCATCTTAAAGGCCTCAGATCCTTAAGAAAAAAATACCCAGGGTTTCTTAAAAGTATTATTTATGGAAATACTGTAGTTTTACAGTCCACTGTGAGGTTCCCTTCTGAGGCCAATTGATCACTTACCTTGGTACTTTGGAACCGAAGTTACAGATATATATTAAAATATTAATATTAATAATAATGTACAAAACTGTTTGTTTTTTGCCTTATTATATTATGCAGAAATTTAAGAGGAATTTTTTTTGACTTCTTGTTTTAAACAAACAAAAAAACAAAGAAAACAAACTGTAAATATTCTGTTAATATAAATGTACACCAATATTAAATTCTTAACATAGGTAGACTTTATAAAAATGGTTTCTAGAACCACTCTGGTTATTTGTTAACATGGTTACAACTCATACTCTCGTCACAGTCAGAAATTCACACTCAGAAAGCTAAGTACGGCATATATACTTCAACTATGCAAGAACTTGGAGGCAGGTCTTAGTGGATGCTGGGGGGAGGAAGGGTTAAAAAAAAAAAAAACCAACCCACAACCACCCCAGAAAAGGACTTTTTTTTTTTTTTTTTTTTTTAAACACAAGAGGCATAGAATAGTTGTTGGTGAGAAGCCTCTGGAAGTGCTGAATAGCCTTTTTAAAAGCTAAAAACAAATAGACTATACCTGGTTCAAATTAATGCAATACCTTAATTACAACAGAAAGGTATACTAATCAAGTCCTCTCCGGAAACCTTCTGCCACAGCCTTCATCAGCGGTGTCACTGCGGGAATGTTACTACAGGGAGGGCATTAGCATTTTACACTACTCTCACTCTGCCCGCAGCAGGCGTGCGGCACACCAACGCTGTCAGGGCTCAGTTTAGCTCCGCGTGCATTTCCACTGCAATTGCTGATGGCTGCAGTTACTCCAGTGGGATGAAGAATAGGGGCATTTGGAGGCAAGAAGAAAGAGACAGTCAAAAGGGACATGGATGAAAAATGTCCTCCCTCTACAGTCATTCTGAAAACTAAGACTAGAAATGAATATTGCTCTGACTGAACTGTTTTCTGAAATAGTTTGGCTAGTCTAGGATAAACAATGCCTATTTGTCTGGTTTCAGAAACAGTTCAAATGTGGCTTGGCCCCTATCCACACAGCTAGCAAAGCTGTGCTAGAAAACATTTCTAACAGTCATATTTCACTGTGTATTCTCAGCAGAAAAGGATTCTGATTTTCCTTCAAAACACCCCATCATAATACAGCCTTATCTTTAAGAAACACTTTTAGTTGTATGTTCCTCCCAGATGTACCCCAGACTCATTTTTAATTCCTTATAACTCGAGTCTCTTTTTGATGTTCACTTTCAAAGATTGATTATTCTGCTTTCATTGTTGTGAATAACTACAATCTTTAAGGTTTTATTTTAATCATATTTAGTATCAGACAGGAAAGAGATTGAAGTCTGGTAACATAAATCTGAAATCTTTTGGAGCAGCAAAAACTTTCTATACTCAGAATTCAAGATTTACTTATGTTTTATAGCAGGAAATTAGGAAATCTATAAAGTATGCATATTCAAGTATCAGTAAGAACCAAAAGGAACAAATTAAGTTCTTTCTTCCACTGGCAAGAGCATTTTGACCCATAGCAATCTGCCTCAGAATCTGATGAGCACTTTCAGATATGAGCAAGTACTTTTGGCTAGAAATCACAGGAGTCATCATGCAGGAAAAAGTTCAAGTTTTCCATGCAACATGAGGACC
>Ga0181612_162942_pt1 | contig 17653 bp, 8 predicted proteins | sample HoacroProtozoa21_FD_119630 | JGI IMG/M metagenome (GOLD analysis project Ga0181612, IMG submission 119630) | Hoatzin crop microbial communities from Cojedes, Venezuel. Combined Assembly of Gp0051906, Gp0051904, Gp0051908 | reverse complement strand
TTTTTTAATTTCTTTTAAAGATAAACTGAGGTAGTTATTTTCTGTGGTGTTTTTTTTAAAGTCTGCCTGGTTCAAGTGCGCCACGTGCAATTTACACAGTGAAATAATAAACTCATGTAAAGACTTTGAATCCTAAGCCTTGCTGAGCTCTCCCTGTGGCATGGCACCCAGCCCAGCAGCACGTGAGTTCTGGGGTGATCATGGTCAGTGCCCTCGATGGTCTCTGCAGGGCTGAAGTCAAGTGCCTCTTTGTGCAATGGCATTTTTAGCTCAGGTTTTTGGGCCCTAAGTTGCTTTTGCACAACAAACAGGTTGCCGTCCTGGTTTCAGCTTTTGGGTTTTTTTGCAGATCCGGTATAAAGCAGACGCAGACGTGGACAGGGTGATCATTCATATAAATTATTGGTAGCTCCCAAGAACGTTTGGGCACCAGGTCAGAGGCACAGCTTTAGCCTTACACCTTGCTCTGCTGACCCGTGAGAAGCAGCAGGGGAAACGCTGCTGTAGGGGTGCAGCTGAGACTGCTGCTGAGCCTCGGCCGCTCTCGGTCACAGCCTGACAAGCTTGGGCTCTTGGTGAAGAGGGGTTTGCCCTGGAAACCACCTGCCATCGCCTGCAGAAAGGGATGACATACTCAGCTAAGCTGAGGTGCTCTTTGTGCTTATCCTACAGGGCAATGGACAGATGTGATTTAGCGCAGGGTTGTGCAAATGAAGGTGGGTAAGTCCAGGATAACTGTGAATGAATGGGGCAAGGTGTTCTAGGGGTGCTGAAAAAGGGATGAAAAAGCAGTTCTCGGACTTATCTGCAGTGGTGTGGTTATGCACGCACAAGCGTAAAAACGTTGGTCAGGAGACAGCAAACTGGCATTTGTCAGCATCGATGTGCAATGGAGTTGCTGCAGAAGAGGTCCCATTTGTTTGCCAGCGGAATCCTGAACCCACGAGCAGAGGCAATGGCAGAAAACGCAGGTCTCTGTGCATTGCCTGTATTTACATAAAGAAATTTCACTTCTTTTACAGCTTCCTTGGGAATACATGGAGGGGGTAGCTTTTCAGCTGAGGATGCTGTCTCAGCCTTATATAAATACCTGTAGAATTGCTCAAATAGTTCATTAGTAGCTTATGAGTTTGTGTGCTTGCATTCCTCGCTAGCTCTAATTGCAAGGATGTTGATTCGTACTGCATCCGACCGGAGCCGGCTAACAGATTCTTTGCTCTATTGCCCCATTAAATGAAGTGTTACTGTGTTTGACTTGAGCTGAAAAGGATCCCATCCCATTTAGTAAAGAGACTGGTTAGGGCTGACCTAGCTGGGGACAGATTTCCTTCCAAATCTCAGAGAAGTCCTTCTGAATATGAGATGTTAATTGTGGCAGGAATTAAGGATTAAACAGTCATGGCTTCGGGTTACTATTGGGAACCGAAATCAGGATTACAAAGGAAACTGGGCCATGCCCTCACAATGCTATTACCCCAGTTCTTGAATCTAAAAAACCTTAGAAACTCATCCTCAGTGACCAATAAAAACTAGTCTAAATTGTGCTTACTGAGGCCTGAGGAAAAGAGTCATAATTGTGCAGCCATAGTTTGGACACTTTTCAAAGCAGAAGCTAACATCAAGGACAAGAGTGAAATTCAGCCCTGATTTACACCCTCTGCAACTTTTATTAGCATCAAAGCACCAGCATTGGCTGCACATCAGGCCACAACCTCCTCTCCTGCCTGGGAGAGACAGACCCCGCGCCAGAGGCCAGCCACTCACACCTCAAGTCACGGTGAAGAAAGTAAAAACATTGCAAAAGCATTTCCCCTCGGGCAGAGAGTCGGATGACGTCCCTGAGTAAGCGCAGTCTCAGACCTGGGCTAAGTGTTGACCTCAGTGGCTGCATCCCCCGTGGGCACGTACAAGGCTGGATTCTGCTCCAAGGGGTGGAAGCCAGCTCTAGATTCCCCCCTACTGATGGGCTCCGCATCAGGGCGATGCTCTTCATTCAGGTTCTTCAGGAGGATGCTCTGACGAGCTAAACATTTATGATGCTGCAAAACCCCCTACCTGACCCCAGAACACAAAGCCGTAGAGATGAATGAGAAGAAAAAGAAATTCTGTGGTTGAAATTTATGACATGGTAGTACATACTTAATAACCAATTAAAGCCAAGATTTACTGGAAGCTAAATTACATTTGTATTATAAATAGAACTAGAATATACTGTTACAGAACAAAAGCAAAACATCTTAGCATTTAATATTGTAAAAGACAAAGTAATCTAATGGACCCTAAATGTTAATGGGTGTAAAGATTTACACTTTAATTGCATTTTTAAGTCATCTTATTTTACAGTACTATTTTTTTCTATGTACATAGATATCAACAATGTGCTACAACATTATACTTAGTAGTGGCAAGACCGACTTAAGAAAACCTGTTATTATAGGCAAGATCAGTTTATTAGTTACAAATCCTTGCAAACATTTACATTTAAACGAGCAGTGGACTTTCACTGACCTTGGCTGTGTGTATGTGAGACCTTCATAGCAAATTAAGATGGTGAAAAGTGTGTGTGTGGGATGCCAAGAAGCAAGGGAGTGGTAACATGATGATTTCTGTTTGTAAAGCTTGCTTTATGGCAAGGAAAAAAAAACCCTAGCAAATGAGGAAACATGAAATTACATGTGATTAAATTATCAATTAATAGTATCGTCTTTATTAAAATATTACCAGCTATAATCCAACTTTGGGATGATATCTGAGGCTGGCATTTTAGGATCTGCTTTCACAGCATATAGAAATGTTACAAACTTCCCAGAAACTGACTCCCATGCTCATAAAATTTCTCTTCCAGTTTGTGTTACCACTTCAAGATTCATAAGCTGAGTTACAGCTATAGATGAATCTAACTCATATTACATTTGAAAAAATAAATGTGCACTAAAAGTAATTAAAGCATGTTGGTTCATGAATAATACACCATTTTACTACTATTTGCAGAGTATAATGAGACAAGCTACTAAATTGACAATGAATGCTCTATTATGTGATTGCCAACTGTTTTATAAGATATTGAACAGATTCATTTATTCTATCATCATGTGCATTATCAAGCTATTGCTTTTTAATAAATTAATTTCTGCTACGTCTCCAGAGCCTTACTTTGAAATCTGGCTGAAGGCATAAATGAAATTAATTTTGTGGTCGGAGTTTAACTGCCAGTGCCGGGTGACTTACAAACACCACCTCGCCGCTGGCAGCCGCCGCAGAAGGGGATTTCTGCCGGGTGGCCACAGCAGCGGCACGCTGGCCCCGGCGGAGGGACTTAGTTGCAACGGCGAGGGATGCCTTTTAATAGCCAGCTGCCAGAAATGGTCGCCCCTGCAGGGTAGGGCTCTCTGACAGCTCTTGTGTGTCGGGGCGCTGGGTCCTGGTCACCCCCTTTCTCCTGCCCCGCACCCCCGCCCATTAACACGCTGCAAATTGACCCCTTTAATATTGTTTAGCAGCCTAAGCCTGGTGACACCGTTCATTGACTGTAAAGCAGCACTTAATCCCTGGTTGGGCAATAGTGTCATTAGAAAAGTAATGTGATTGCGGGGAAGGATCTCCCATCTTGTCTGTGCGCTGTGCTGGGGGAGAGGATTAGCTGTGAGCCCTCGGCTGGGGCCGAAGCAGCACGTACCGGCCATACAGCCCCGATGCAGCAGAGCTACTTTGCTCGATGGTAAACAACTTCTAATTGCGGCTGCTGACAGGACTCACCGTGTTATAACTAACCTTGCTGCAATGTTATTATTTCTGAAGGGAGACTTTCTCCATATCTTTAACAAGAAGTCTGACAGGTGTCATATTAAAAGCAGGGCTTAATTCTAATGCAACTATTCCCACCCGCCCTTCCCTTTTCATTTTTGTGCCTCTGTAATGCACGAATTTCTCCTGTTCATAAAGATTAAAGGAACAGTTTTGCTGGAAGGAAAATACTTCTGGTTTGTTTGTAGTCCAGGTACATTTGAGACGGTCTCAGTACCAGCTCCCTTTCTCCTCTCTTCTCCAGCCACGCCAGCGCAGTGCTGGGAGGGAGAGAAATCAAGCCTTCCCTGGGATGAGAGGTAATTCAGGATCCATTGAAGCGAAATTTCAGGCTTCTTTTGAACTGTGACCCACGGCCGCCGGCTGGGCGCTCCGTGGGCTGCGCAGCCTGTGATGCATTGCTGACTGCCGTCCACCAGAGACCCAGCCCAGGCCAGCAGTTCACTTACAAGTTTACGCTGGATTTAAGTCAAAATGCTAAAACGCTGGTGTTCAATCACTGCTAACTGTGTGCTCGGCAGACAGCTCCCAGCAGACTCTGTGCTTGTAAAATCCAATACGGCACATAAAGTAAGGGTTTATGGAGGTCCAAGGGGTTCAGAAGACTTTTTTTCCCCCTTCCCTCCTGCTCCGTTTACTTGTGACGCTGCTTTTTAGGCGTTGGGATGGCTTCAGCCGCAGCCCGTACAAAGCAGGCAGCGGCACAAAGCACAGAGGGCTGCATACAGAGAGGCACTACCCATTCCCCATCTCTCCTGCCCTTCCTCTCAGGATGCCCACAACAGGCAAATTCCATTATAAAGCCATTAGTTACATGTTGATGTGATGATCAGAGTTGGGACCGGCATGGCTCCCATGCACTTCCTTTCTTTCTCCTTCCTTTGCAAAAAGCTTACACGTTTGACGCCCATGAGCATCACGCACCTTTCTCAGTCCCACTAATATTAGAGCTGTGCAAACTGCCACTGTTCAAGGCTTACCCCAGCTCAAGGTAAAGGGTGCCTGGTTTGCCGGGAGGGATGGTGTAAACTCAGTGTACAAAGCCCCTAATACAGACTGCGCTCGCGTATCTGCGGGTGCTGCACCAGACCTGCGTCAGGTTTCCATATGAACAACGCGCACGGTGCAGACTTCATTCCCAAAGCGCTGGCTAATGTTCAGTTTTTATAACAGTTCTTTTAAAAGATTAAAGATAACCAGCCAAAATAGTCTCACCAGGCATTTGGCGATCTGTTCTCTACCCCCTTGAGGTAGATGATTTTCTGTGACTCAAAAAAAAAATATATATTATTTCTTCCTCTCTTTTTTTCTGCATAAGCAACTGCCCAGCAAATTGATAAGAGCCCTTTTTAATTAGATGGTGGAGTTGTATGGGTAATGTTCCATATAAAAGGTCTATAAAACACAGCAGAATTAATAAAATGACTGCTTCTCATTTAATTCAGGTCCTCCAAAGGGATCCGTATGTCTTGCTTTGGTCTGTTTGTAGTACTTCTCTCCACCACCCAGCCATGAATTGATTAAAATCACATTCCTCACTTAAAACTGGAGCCCAGTTGGTAAGAGATACTGGATAGTAATTAAGGTCTGTGCACAGACACATGAACCCCTATAAAAAAAAATACCAAAAAGAATCATTGTGCATCGCTTGGATTATATGCAAACACAGCTCATGTTGACAGCTACCTCTGGATGACTCCATCAGTACACACTTTATCTCCAGCTGTCCAAGTAATTTTCCCAGTATTTCGCCCCTCTTTTTCACTCCTCTCCACACAGATGGATTAGAGCAACAAACGGTTTACATGCTGCACATCATTAGCTATCCTCCCTCACTACCCAGCAGATAACAACTGGGCTCTATCATCAGGACATTCATAACACCTTGACACTTTTACAACTATGCTGTTCTCTGCCAGAGTAATCTTCTCTTCTAAAGCATGAAGCTAATTCACGAAACACCCATTGGAAAGTGCTCTGCAAACGCAATAGGGGTGGGGGAGAGAAGAAAAAGCACAGCCCAGAAAAGGTGTCTAGTAAATAACATAGTTAGCACTTTAAAAAAAAAAAAAAAAGAGGAGGAAAAGCATCACATATTTTCTCTCCAAGATACCTCTCTATTTTCCCATTGCCATCAGCAAACAGCCACACATCTGTTGGCCGTGTTTCCATGCTTCCATCATTGTGTTGTCCCAGCACCTTCGGCGCCCTGCGTCAGCGCAGCTCTCTGTGATTGCAGGCCGAAGCAGGCAGAGGGTCCAGCTGCGAGGGACCCCAGTCAGATGCTGTGCTCCTGGCGATGGCTTGGCTGATTCCTTGGGGATGGGGATGGGGTTTACCAGCCCCTTTGCAAAGGGACCGGTTGAAGGCTTCAGTCAGTAGTGTGTTTACTGTTGGGTACTGCCAACGGCGATTCTGGTTTTCCTAAACTGCCTCCAGTCTCAGGGCATCTTAACTCTAAAAGATTTGTTAATAAAACAATGTATTCCCTGCATAGGTTGGGATCCTGCTTCAGAGAGCATGCATGTTCAGACATGGGCTTACATCTAGCATAAAAGACAAGCCTACATCAGCCATTGCGGATGGAAAGAAATACATTTTCCAAGCTTCTCAGCATGCCCCCCCCCGCCATCCCTACCATACATTTTAATGTATAGTACACGCTTGTTTAAAAAAGAAATACATAAGGAGAAAGAGTAATTACCACAGCTTAAATTCAGCCTGATAAGAAGGGCTTGCACAGTCTGAGCAGCTGTTCCAATGCCATTCAGATTAGGAAAATATAATCCTAGAGAACCTTGTCAAGATAAATACAGAGCATGAAATGTATAGGCATTTTTTCCCCAGCCAAATATAATGATCAATTCCAAAGCCACAAGTGATACCAAAGGACAAAATAAGATCTGTCTAGACTTTCTCACTTACAAGATATTGATCATTCCAATGGTAAACTGGTTAGTATAAGTGTGTTTGGCTTGAAAGGTCACGAGCTTAACACCTGACAAGAAGTTATTCAACTTTGATATAAGTCAAATTATTGCAGTGTTGCTGGAAAGACTCACTCTAATAAAAATCCCTGCCTGTTCTGAGAATATCTGAACTTTGTCTTCCAGATGTCAAAAGAAAAAGCGGGAGAAAGAAAAAAGTCAAGTCTTGGCATGGGTTTCTGCTGGTTGACCGCTATCTGTTTTTTCAGGTAGAGGTCCCAGCAGTCAGTTACTTTCTGGGCAGACCACAGGCAATGTCTGCTGCACGGACAGCCTTGGAAGCTGTCACTGGTTGAAATGGCACCTCCATTTGCCTAAGAGCTTCTTGTGGCTCTTTCATTCCTAGCAAGGGGGGGTTGCTCGCTCACCTACATGAACTTGACAGACCCAGAATCACAGAATGGTAGGGGTTGGAAGGCAGAGCACCCGTATAGACAGGGCCAAAAAAATCACCATTAAAATGGGAAATGTTGACTTTGGAAGGAAAGCACAGGGGAAAGTGTCAAGCAACGCCCTTCAGCGTGTGGGTAGGAAATGCTCTGTGGCATCACCCTCCAACGCCTCCCCTTCACAAAGTCCTGTCGGGCTTGAGCAGTGCATCGGAGACACAGAGACACGGCCCCTACCCAGCCTTCTCCTTTATTATGGGGACAACCAGTAAGCGCTTATTAGGACTATTAGGAGCTTGATGCAAGTTTGCTGGATCTTTTCCAAGAACTATAAATACCCAATGTATTTTGCTTTATTCAGTTCTTTTTGTTTTGCTGATATGATACTAGTTAAGGTTAATGGGGTTTGCTTTAATAGTAGACACAGGATCACTTAACTACCTTTAATGAACACCGGAGTCAATGCATTGTGGAGTAATTTACACAGACATTGCCTCAGGTAAATCAACCGGAAAAATGTAAGCCAGTCAAAGAAATAAATCTGACCGGCTGTAAATGTGCCAAATTTTACACCAAAATATATTTGAAAGCCAATGACTTAGGCACATCTAGGATATTAAAATGGAGGGTTTGGAGTCTGTCTCCTTTCAATTGCTTTTCGTTTGTAACGTCCCCGGACATCTCTCTTGTGCTGAAATCAAGCTGAGAGTGCAAGAAAAATTATTTTCACAACTGTTTCTAATAGAAGCAAATGCTTTGCAGCTTTGTGCCATTTTTTTATTTGGCATGAAAATGGTAAAAAAGAAATAAAATAAAAAGCTTTTTTACACTGGCTGTTTCAACACAAGAGAGTGAGCCACAAAGAGGAGGACAGAGAGAGGGAGAGAAAAGGAAAGAAAGAAAGAGAAAAAGAGAAACAGAGAATGAAAGAAAAAGAAAGAAAATAAAGAAAAAGTAAGAATGAAAGAAACAGAGAAAGAAAGTAATTTTATCTCAGCTGGAGAAAACAGTGACAGTGAAATTCTAGGCAGGGTAATACACTAATGTCAATAAATATTTATTAACCAGAAACAGGAACCAGAGGAACCCGATCAACTCAATGAAGTTTTGGGGGTAGCGCAGTTCATATTAATGCAAAACTATGCTAACATTAAAAATGCTTTTACCTCGTAACACTGCAATAGTGAGTTGTGTTATGGAGGAAAGCCACCTCCCAGCTGTTCTTTGAAGGAAGGTAGGCAATGTCTTTGAGTACTGAATTCTCATAAAAGCATGCAATATTTCAGCAATAAGGAATGACAGGGTGTTCATTATTGGTTATTAGTGTTTGCCTACATGAAGCATAAGGCCCAGGCCTTCAGGGGAGTACAGAGCTCCCAGCGTTGCTTAATTACTGCCTCATCTTAATCCAGCAATGCCAAGCTCTGATGCAAAGCTCTGCTGTCATAGACCGGCTGTATTATTATATGAGAGTAATTCTCTTTGGCCGTGAAAAGGAAAAATAATGCATTTGAGAAGGCTGATGCACAGGTGAGAGAAGTTAATCAGGTTTTCTCCACAGATAAACTCTAGACAATACAAGAAATTTGACTGTAACCATCACCTCAACTGCAAATGCTTTGGCCCACGCCATGACAGTTTTCAGACATTACACTATAGCAGCATCTGGCACAGACTGGGCGAGAGTTCTAGGAGACTAGAAAGAACATTTTTCTTCTTTTTTTTTTTTTTTTTTTTTTTTTTTCAAAAAAGGCTGTTGCTCTTTCTGGAATAGCCCCTTTTACTTCTTTATTCCACCAAAAGTTTCAGTGCAGGAGCAAGCTCATTGGGAAGGGGATTGCTGCAGATAGTAGAGGAAGATGCATGGGCAGGATTACTTATTTACTGAAGGCTGTTGCTACACAGGTGGTGTAGCAGGTATATGCAAAGCCATGTATTCTTTTTTGTTGCTTTAGGAAAGACCATGGCATCAGGTAAGGAAGTAGCCATGTACGGAACAGCTGAGGCTGCACTTGGGCAGAAGCTTGGAAGATGCCAAGGCTTAGCCCTCATTTTCTCTGCAGAAAGCCAGCTCAGCTAATTCACCCTAGATGTGAGGGCGGTGGCTCCCAGGTTTCCCCGTCCACTCAAAAGAAATTTAATTTCACAGACTGAGACTTTTCTTACAGAGATTTAAACCCCTATGCGTGGAGGACACTGATGACCACCTAGCTGAGAAGAGCTTGCACTAAGCTAGAATTAGCTGTAAACTCAAAAAAATTTAAGAGTTGAAACAAATTGTAATAAATGACTGCAATGTATAGCTGTTACACTGCAATATCATCTTTCCTTACGTAAGTGTGGTGGGTTTTTTCATGGGAGGATGCTACGGCTACTTCTGCCAGGTGAACACGTGCCTTGGCTTGAACACCTATTCAACAGCTAATCAAATGCATTGTGGTTACAGACAAGAAAACTCATGGAAGGCAGCCTGCTAGCAATAAATCATAAACAACAAGGGGATCAAATAAGCTTCTATTAACAATGTGTCCTTCTATTTATTTGTTTATATTCTGTCTACAGAAAAGGTGATGCTGGACTGAGGATGGCTTAGGACAACCTTCTGGCGCGAAGACAGCTACAAAGCACAAAATACAAAACATGAACTCAGAAAGAAACAAGAAAAAAAACAGCATTTTCTTGGCATCAACAAGAAGCTCTTTATTTTTCCTCAAGTTTTCTTTTCTAAAAAAAAAAAGGAACTAAGACATTTGCAGAAATGAGACAAACTTTCTCTTCAGGTGACAATATTCAAGCAAGCATGTTGTTTTATTGAATATAAATTGAAAGAAAAAAGAGAGATTTGGAGTGTGATACAGTATCAGGAGAACTGAGAAACTGTGAACTTTCAAAGACAAAACCCTCAAACTCCTTAAAACTGTGAACTGAGAAATGGATGGAAATACCATTTAAACCCCTGATTATACCCTGTGTATTCTTAAGGAGACAACATCATCTTTGCTAACTCGACGGTATTTACGGAATGTTTTACAACATATCTTTTATTATAATCTTTTAAGAAAAAAACAGAAATATTTAATTAGCTGTGACTTTACTGTTTCTGTTCAGATGTCTTATTGCACCTTCTTTTTCTAGACAACACAGATGTATTTGCAGCCAGCAGTCAAGGGCAGCAAAGATTTCTTTCCTTAATAATCCTTTTATTTGCCACACCCAATAAAATCCTTGTAGGGAGAAAGAACCAACACAACTACCACCTCTCGATCAATACCTAAAGCCCAACAGACAGTAATTATCAAAATAAAGAGGAAATCCCATACCGGGCTACGTACCTACCCATTAATCAAAACAACAGAAAATATCTGCAGCACTGCTTTTCTAAAATAAGACAAAAGATGCCTCCTTGGGTTACACTTTGAACAGGCTATAATCAAAAGAAAGAGAACCAAGACTAACTAAGCCCCGGGAAGCCGCATTGTCCCTTTAACCCACAGTATTCCCCATTTCCCATTAGTACTTAACATTTTTCACTATGTTGTGACTGCTATTATTTCATTTAACACTGGTTAATCTGTATCTGAGGTATATGGAAACCCTCTAGATGATAAGATTGGACAGGTTCCAGTGTTGGCAGTTTTCGAGCGCACACACACTCGGTGTGTTTTGATCCTTCCAGGAGCTCCCTGTTATTGGGACTGCCTGCCAATTCGTTCTTGGACCAGGCTCTCGCTCAGCTCCCAGAGGGCTGCGGCCGTCGCTTCGCCCTGCGCCTCCTGCGAGGGCACGCAGCGGCAGCAGTTGTTGAAGTACATCCCTCCCAGGCCCTCCAGCTCCGCAGCCGTCGCGCAGTAGACAGTTGTGGCAGCTCCTTGTTGCTGGAATTAAAAAAAAAAAGAGAGAAAAAAAACCCCTATAGAAGTACAGAGAGAGATTTTATCGTTGTAATTTTGACTGCGGTCCTTTGAAGCTGTGCGTCTTATGAAAGCATCAGTGAAAAGCACCGCAGCTGACAGGTTAACCCGCCTGGTGACAAGGCTGCCTGCCTGTCTGCTAGCCACTTATTCACAAAAAAACTTTGTGACCTTTTTGTTTTTCTTTTCCTTTTCTCTTAGAGCAAAAGGAAAGAAAAGACAATCCTGAATCACAGCCCCGGTCTCGAGTCTCTCACCCCTGTTTAATAAAACCTTGGACTGGCATCAGGGAAGTCTGGCCTGACGCAGAGGGACAGGCTCTGCCCAGGCAGTGTTTGAAACCACAACAGCTGAGCCAGGGTTAAAAGCAGCACCTGAAAAGTTCTTGTTTTCCCTTTGCAACACAGACAGCACTTACCTTGGGCAGCCCTGCTTCCTAACCCAGACCAGAAATGCAGGCTGACGCATGTACGCACCTTGGTTGTCTGGGTTTTTAAACCTCTTGTACAAATTAACCTGGGCATTCCAATTAAGACCTATCACGTAAAGTGCAATCGGGATTGGTGCCAAGCCCGCCCATCTACCTTTGATCCAGAGTTTCAGTGTGGCAGTTGTCACAGCTGCCTTGCAAGAATGTTTACCTGCTGCAGGCAGAGAGAGGCTCTGATTTTGCAGAGACACGAGGCTTTCCAGTGTTGTTGTTTTTTTTTTTTTGTTCTGGAACAACCATTTCTTATGTCTTATAATGCCTTAAGAAACGAAGCAGGTAGACTAGAGGCTTTTGTGGATCAGGAGGTTCTTTTTCTTTTTCTTTTTCTTTTTCTTTTCCTTTTTCTTTTTCTTTTTCTTTTTCTTTTCCCTTTTCTTTTTCTTCTTGCCTTTTCTTTTTCTTCTTGCCTTTCCTTTTCTTTACCATACCAAGTGAATTTATGTTCAGACAGGAAGAATGGATTTCTCTGAATTTCTCTAACAGAAACCTGGAGACAGAGACCACAGGGTCGGGACAAGCACCCCTACACCAGTGATGGGCCACTCCCTGGCACAGACTTAAAGCGCAGTGCCAGAGTAGCTGTAAAGAGGGCAAGAAGCTAGTTTGCCTTGTAAACTATAATTAAAAATAATAGGTGACAGTACATAGCAAGACAAAACACTAATTTAAAAACAATACAGTTTATCTGGCATCTTATGATTATTTATGTACATCTTAGTCCTTTCTGCTAACTAATTATGAGCTGATAGGAATCAGAATAAAGAGTCTGCCAAGTATGATTGAAAAAGTAAACGAAGAGAAATTAGATGTTACCACATTAGGATAATTTAATGGGGAAAGAGAATAGGCTTCAATCACTTGTGATCTTCCTTCAGTCCTTTTTTTCTGGCCTTTTGTTGTCACAACCAAGGAAACTCAGGGTGCTGTTAGGGGGTCAACCTGCAGAAGACCTCTACTTTGCATTATCATCCTTCAAGGGCAGCAAGCATTCTAAAAAGTCCCAATTCTCGTTAATTGAGGAATCTCAATTTTGTAACAGCAAAGAAAGGCATATTTGTTTGTAAGACATGCATTTTTCTCAGAGGATGGGATTAAACTGATAATGATGACTCCACAGCTTAGAAATGATCTCCCATCACAAGGTAAACCAAAACTGTCTGTATTAAGTATTTTGAAAGGCACGTATTTATCAACAGGCCAAAATATTTTTAAAGTTAGTATAATACATAGTAATCCTCTTATTAAACCAGTATCTTTTTTTAAAAAAGAGAAAGTATCTTAAAGGCGGTAGCAGAAATGGAGAAGAGTTCTACTAAAAATAATAGAGAACAATAAAATTCCTACGCTCATTTGAACTGTCCTATAAAGCTCCACAGCACAGGTATGATTGCCATATTCAACTGTTTAGAATGATTCAAAGCCCCTGAAGAGTATCATTAGTTTTTTGCAAGCAATTCAACTGGACTTTTATTAGAAAGGTAAAATTAAACTAAATTGCTCAATTCAGAGTGAGAGCCCTTAAGCTATTGCTGAAAAGCATCTGTCCAGCCAAGCTAAACTCAGGCTAGCTCTAATAGAATTCATCTAATTCATAAAATGGAAATTTATCAGAGTAGTTTAAAATCCAAACCAAACTATAATTTATCTTCTCAAATGAGTCAAATTTGACGACTTTTAAGTTCTCAGCAGGCAGAAAAATGTCCCACAGCATAACAGCAGTACTTTATGCCTCAAACACCGACACAACCTAGACTCCAAAAGAAGAGAATAGTTTTCCCTGTGTGAGCGTAGGATATTTACTTTAAGTGATAAAAGATTATGTGGCTGGAAGCCCAAAGCACTTTATCTTGCGATGCCTCCAGTGTTTGACTGAGAACTGGATGTAAGCAATGTGCCATTTGCTTTTTGGCTGTGTATATCCTTACTTCTTTCTAAATGTTTCAATCATGTTGGCTGTTCTGGAAGAAGAAAGTTCAGTGGTTCTAGCATTGAAAGAAAAATACCTTTCTTCTTACTTAAGAGAAATGCAATCATATTTATCCCTTCGTTACAGAAGGGAAAGCTTTAATATCTCAGAATAATGCACAAACATGAACTCATCATAGGCTTCCTTCAGATGGCAAAACTACGAAACAGAAGGTAAATCCCAGATTCTCACAGCCATTTAAGCATTTAATTTCATTTGGTGAATGTGAGCTAGTTGCATTCAGACACTTGAGGATCTGCCTAAGTGACTTGCGCAAGGGCAGAGGGAAGGAGTGTCACAGAACCAGAGGAATCAAATCACCCTTTGGGTTGGGAGGGACGTTAGGAGGTCTCCAGCCTGACCGCCGGCTGCCTGCAGTGGGACATCTAGGAGCCCTGTATACACCATGTTGAACGGGAATGTCCTCGAGGGACAGATTCCTGCTTCACATCTACGACTCAGATGCCACAAACCTCCGGGAAGAGCCAGAGCTGCAGATAACTGCAAAATGTCTGCCTTGCCAGCCATGCCTAGCCAGGCTGAGAAACCACTTAGTTTCTCAGTAAATACCGTTTATCCCTCACGAACACAGTCTTTTGAATGACATCTTTATATGTTGGGCCTTATGACAGTTTAATAACAAGTTTTAATTTTTGCTCATCAGCTTTCCTGTTCGCATATCAACAGCAGAGGATGTTAGGGAATCTAATTAGTAAACAATTCCATACTGCTGATACAAGATGAAACATTTTTAAACCGATAAAAAGAGCACTTTAATCACTGTTGAATGACTTTCAATGCCAAGCGGTTTGTGCCATGTCAGAACATAATTTGAAGAAGATTAGAGTACTATATAAAAGAATTAATGTTAACAACTTCGTTAAAAAATGTCTTAAACAATGAGCTTGTCAGTTGTCACAGACTCTCCCTGATCTGTTGTGATTAACGCCCCCTCTCCCAACAATTTCAGCTGATAAACAGTGCTAAAAGCACTGGGCGACCCAAACATTTTTTTCTCCCTGCGCCCGTCAGTTGTACGGGGTGCTAATCACCAGAGCTGGGGGTCAGCCTTCTTTAACCCGCAACAAAGGCAGCGGGTTGCAATGACGAATACACAGGATAAAGAATTTGTAAGAAGCCCAACTGAATCTTTAATCATGCCTCAATGCCATTTCTGATCCAGTCACACATGTGAAAGCTGCTAGGCAAGCACCATGCTATCAATCTTTCTAGTGTACGTAAAATTACCCGGGAATCTTGTTTTGGATTAAGTTGAAGAGTGTCTTCATAATAAGGGTTCATCATTCTCTTCCGCAAATCATTTGTCAGTTTTGTAATACAATCTTCAACTGCAGCAGGGTGGGATTTATACAGCAGTTGCTGTTTATTTATAGTTGAGGCTCAAGGATCTAAATTATCCGTCCTTCCAAAATCCTTTGTTGAGATGAAAATACTAAGTAGCTACTAGTTCATAGGCATTTATTTCATAACTGCTAGCTGTCAATTTGTGACTGATAGCACTGAATACAAATTAATATTGAATATCTTAACAGTAAAAGAAAAGGGGTTCTTCAGATACAGTATACGGTAAAACCCTCATTAATATATGCAATGCATCCATTAGTATTCTAAGATACAATTTATGTTCCTGATAAGAAAACATATTACACAGTTAATGCTTAGTTTTCAGATTTGTCTACTTTCAAATGCATGTTTATTTTCTAAAATTAGATTCCTGTTCTGAAGCAGGTTTGCATATCGAGCATATAAATAATAGAAACAAAGCCATAACTTACCTGTGTATTTATCAACTACAAATGAAAAAGATCCACTCTGAATTCTGTAAAGGGCACACAGATAGCACTAAACATTGCCTGCCAGTGAGATGGGATCAGCTTCTTTGTAAAGAAGGTTTTTATTTTCTTATGAAAAATTAAGGATAAAAGCCAGTTATCTTGGTAGCCTGAGGTTAAGTTTAGCACAGTGCATTTTAAAAGATGGCCAGTGGAAAGAGGTGAATTCAAAATGACAAGAGAGGCAAGTATTTGTGACATAGGCCAGACTCAAAGCAAGCAGGTCAAGTGAAATAAAAAGGCAAGTGTTTCCTTCAAACTCTTCAGGCTGTTTCCGTTATTCACCTCAGGACTATTAGACAAAGCCAACACCTCCCTAACACAAAAGTATCAGATCCACACACATGTGAACATACCATTTATAGCAGAAAACCTCATTACACAGCAGTGTGAAGATGAGGTAGGATGAACATATTCCAGATCAGAAACCAGTGCGGTCTCCCATACCTTCTTTGTGCCTCTGAAAAGCGCTCTGAAGAGTTCAAATCCATTCTACTGGAGAGGGAGTTTTAGTTCACCGGCTAAGCTAAAGCTTCAGCAGTGCTTTGTGTCATTTGATGTGAAATATAAAATCTCCTTGGAATAACAAACAAATGGAGACCATTTCCATAATGATCAGTTCCAAATTAGCCAAACCAAACTCTAAAGTTACTGCTGCAGTTTCATGTTCCTCAGGCCTCCTCTTCACCCGGTGTAAACCAGCGCACAGGCTGCCCGCCGCGGGCTGGGGAGCTGCTGCTCCGGACTGCGGCTCAGCAGCCGAGCCTTGGCTTGCCTCCTGGACAAAAACTGCCCTCAGAACGCATTTGCTTCCTTTGGAGATTGCTAGCAACCCCCAGCTGGGATTGTGGTGCACAGTCTTCTCAAAATATACTTAATTCCTTTCCCTGTAGTGTTAAAATGTTTCAACAGATGAGTCGAATCCGTAGTTTTTCTTTGCAAACCACGCAGAACTCAATGAGCTCTTCAGAAAAACACTAGCAAGCCTAAAATCCTCACGTCCTCCCTCAACTTCAGGATTTCCCAGTATCTGAAGTGCTTTTAGGGGCAGCCTTAAGAGCCGTTTGGTGGTACCGGTCGTGGCTGAAGCCGGCCGTAGCTGAGGGAGCTACTGCTCAATGTCAGGAATTCCTTTGCTCCGCTTCCTACTGGGGTAACTCAGAGCTGTGAGGGACCGTGACTTTTCATACCATGCAGCGAACAAGTTTTAGTCTCACATGTGAGATGACAGGAGAACTGGGCAGTTCCTGCTGCAGTCCTCTTACTCAGAGCAATCCCACGTGCACAGTTATCTTACGAGCAACACTCAGAATATGTATGTATTAGCGTCCTGTAAGAAAATGGGATTCCCTGATTGCTTTTTCAGCAAGGAAATATGAAATTGAGACGTGCCTTTGCCAGTTTGGGTGAGTATGATAAACTGAAATCATATCTGCAGCTAAAAAAATAAAACTTTGGAGCTGTCAAATATGATCTAAGAAACAAATTGGGCTCAGTTGACTTCAGGTCCCATCTCTACCCAAGTGCGAGAAGGAAAATGTGACCTGAACCAACTCTGTAATTACAGTCTTTTCAAAGATCTTACCGAACCACATCTAAACCAGAGATTCTCAACCACCTCCCCTTCCCCCATCACCACATTTACACCAGCAAAGCATCTCTTAGAAGATAATACAATGGATAAACTGAAGTCGAGGTCTGCTTCTTTTCCTCTGATGTGTTCCTTTTTCAATTAATTCCCAACTACAAGGACCCAAAACTCCCATCAGATTCTCTACTTGCAAAGCATAGCTGGTTTCAAGTTGTAACTTTTCTTAGCGTCATTAAGACTTTTACACATTTACGATATTCTTTACATACATTATAGAAGATAACTGTGCTATGTTCTTTGAGTAAGGAAACTGCAGTAGTTCACGAAAGAGGATTTGTTTTCAACTGTTGAGGCATTAAGACCTAGTGATTATTTCAACTGTTCAGTATATGCACCTATATTTAACTTACATTCTGGGTTTTAACTTTGCAAAAGAAAACATGTCTATTGTAATAAATGTATTTTGATAATGCACCATGTTGTTTGTGTTATGCAACACGCCATATGTTCTCAATTACGGCAATGATAGTGCTTGAAAACTTCCAACCTCCAACATCCAGTGTCAAGCAGATTGTCTGCAATCATTCCACAGGAAAAAAGACCCCAACAACACAGGATGTCAAGTCAGGAGAACTGGGCTGGTTTTCTCTTTTGGACTTTTA
>Ga0181612_124945_pt1 | contig 17653 bp, 22 predicted proteins | sample HoacroProtozoa21_FD_119630 | JGI IMG/M metagenome (GOLD analysis project Ga0181612, IMG submission 119630) | Hoatzin crop microbial communities from Cojedes, Venezuel. Combined Assembly of Gp0051906, Gp0051904, Gp0051908 | reverse complement strand
TGCCTCTTGGATCTGGGTGGAACTGGAGGCCTTCCTGTTTAGAAGTCTCATGATTTTGAGAGAAGGGGACAAAGGGGAACCTGATTCCTGAACCTGGTTGTGTGCTTCGGCTGGTTTAAGGTGTTGAGACAATGCGAGGTATTTTCTTGTGCTTGGAGACAAGGTGGGAACAGGGTCTTTGGCCTTTTCTGTGCAATCTGGAGTGATGGAGGTAAGCTAATGGCAGGTGATGGCTTCTGCTGTGTGGAGAAAACCGAAGATGAACGCAGGTCTGCTGAGGCTTTTGGCAGCACCAGTCTGCAGAAGTTAGGACCCTTTGTTTGACTTATTTCACTTTTGACACCCCTCTGTAGCTTTAGGCACTCGGGTAACTTGCAGCTTTCTTCCCTTTAATTCTCTGTGCTTAGTTAACAAGACTGTGCGCTAATCAGAAACTCCATAATGGACCAGAGGCAGGGCTGCTTGGAGAAGTTTCATTTCACAAAGTGGGCCAACTACTGCTGGGAAGTCTCCCAGGAAAGCCTGGGTGTCGCTGGGCTGTGACTCACTGGCCGGGAATCTTCCCCTGGAAACAGGACTGCTGTCACATTAAACAAGGACGAGGGTGGCGTGGGGCCGCTGACGCCCTTGGAGGGTAAACGTGGTGGTTTTCCTCTCGCTTTGCAAAGTGGCCATGCCTAAAACCTTTCCTATGTCTCTCTGGCCGTGCTCAGTTCCTGGGCTGCAGATGGGAGATGCTCGGGGTGTACTTTGGGAAGGGACCACAGAGCAAGGTTGGACTGGAGGCTGAGGGAAGCCAAGTTCAAGACCTTCCTGGCTGCTCCAGTTCCTCTCTGTGGCATCCACTATGCCCCTGTCTTCCCCCAGCCTTGTACAACAAGCTGGCAGGGTACTGGGAGATTCCCAGTGCACCAGCTACATCTCCTGTGGCTTCTAGCTCTTTTAGTAGTGGGGGAAGGATTTCTTCATCTTCTCTGTCAAGCACTGGAAAGACAGGGAAAGGCATGAGGTGATAAAAGCAGAACTTACCCCTGATCCAGATCGGCCCAGCGTGGGAATCCCGGTACAGCACTGCATGCAGCTGCCGACTGGTGCCCAGCAGGTAGTAGATGATCCAGCACAGGCACAAGACCTTGAGGATGGAGAGCAGGATCCAGACGTCTGCTAGCGTGATGGCCACGTGGTTGAAAATCATACTGCTGATGAAGGCGCTGCCCAGAAACACCACGTTCATGGCCAGCAGCCCTGAGAAGAGCCGCCCAGCTTTCTGAGCTTGCGTGTCCCTCTGCTGCAGCGAAGAGCAGTGACGGTACAGCCAGAACTTCTCATAGTGGATCGTGGCGGTGTCTGGTGGGGCTGAGGCCGACCAGCTATTGCAGCGACGGCAGGGTTTTTGCTTTGAGGCTTTGTTGTCCGACATGGCTCATCTGCCCGGGGGTCACCTGCCACGTTGAACAAAGGGGAGGTTAAAAGTAGAAAGGATGGTGGGGGGCATGCTGAGATGTGCTCTGTTGTAAAAGCTGCTTGTGTGGTGACCTCCTTTGCTTGCTTTGCAGCCTCCCGTTCCCTCTCAGGAGCTGGATGAAGGGTGTTTAGCCCAGGATAGGCATTAGATTTCCCCACTGGACAGAGTCATGGCGGGGCACCAGGACGAGGTGCTTCTGCCAAAAGCTCTCCAGACACACCTGCATTAAAATGGGTATTTGATGTCTCTGCCCTGCCCCACCAGTACTTCGAGCTGCTGGGACCAAATTGTTCCCATCCCCACCTTTCACACCTCCTTTGTGTACAGCCCTGGATTCAGGCTTCCCCCTTTGCTGTAAGCACTAGGTGGAAATACAGAGCAAGCTCAGACCTGCTTTAAAATTCAGAGCTGCTTGATGGGTTCAACCTTTTCCATGTGTTTTTGGGCTGTGAGAGTTACACCACCCTCCTCGTATGGTTGCACAAATCGTGGCAGAGCTGGAGAGAGTTAAAGAGAGTCTGTAAGTTTTGATCCAAGCTGCTGGGAAAGGATCCAGCCTCCCACCCAGGAGTTAACACCTGGCTGGCTTTCTTCTTCTACTTGTAGCACAGAGGAAAAAGCACAGAGCCACGAGCACACGGACACAGAAGACTTTGAGGAATTGGCCCAGGCAGATGCCCAGAGCTTGGGAGCTTTTCTGTCTAGCTTTTGGAAAAATCTTGGTAGGATGACATTGCCCGTGAGAGAGAAACCTCCTTGCTCGGGTGCAGCAATCGGGCGAGATCAGCCGCTCGATAGATGCGGTATAGGGAAAGGTGCTTTCGCTCCGGGGAGTGGGGGTGGCTGGAAGGATGCACACCCCTGAGGTGGGTTTGAGGGCGGGGGAATTGTACGTGGGTGTCTTGGGGCTTTGGGGGAGAAGCTGTCTGAGAAGGGGTTGCAATGTCAGTGCTTCCTTTGCACGTGCCCTGGGGTGCTCTGTCTCCCTTTGGGGATTCAGTGCACTTCTGTTAGAGGAGGTTGATCCTAAACTCTCCCCCAATTGGCTCCAAAACTCTCCTAACTTAGCAAGCGCAGGAGCAAATGCCCTCCCTTCTCCTAGGGCTGCAACTACTCTGCTTCAGGGTCAGGGGAGGGAGGGGAGAGGCCATAAATCAGCAGAATTGGGTGGAAACGCATCCACGCTGCGTCAGGAGGTACCCAAGTGCCCAGACACGGCAGCTGCTGCCGCGGACCCAACCCCTTGAGCCCGTAGCTGCGTGCTGCCGAGAGCAGCCGAGCCCCAGCCCTTACCTTCTGCAGCCCCTCGCTGCCTGCCAGTGGGAGCAGCTGCCGGCGCTGCCTCGGTTGCAGCCGATGTTAAAGCCGCTTGCTGGAGTGCCACCAGGACGCACGTGAGTCTTTCCAGCGGACCAAGGTGTGGGCAGAAGCCGTCAGGACTGCTCGCCGCTGAATGCGGCCTCTGCTCCCAGCCCATTGATTTTCTTTTGCACCTTGTTTACTTTGGGACTATTATTGTCATTAGATTCATTAGTCAGTGAGAAGCTCTTGGCTCTGCAAGGGCAGCCAATGGGGATCAGCTCCTTTCTACACTTGCTGAGTTGCCCCATGTCAACGGCCTTGGCAGAGGACGTGCCAACTGGTAAAACCACAGGCTGCGGTGACTAATTTGTGCCATGGCTCAGGCAAGTGTCGAGCTAATCTCCTGGCACAGGCTTGTGCTGGGAGTGCTTAGCCACGCTGCTTTGGCTAAAATCCACCTGAGTTCCCCCCTCCCTTGTTTTTAGGTAGATCCTAAGATATTTTTTCCTCAAGTGTGCTATTACTTTGTGCCTTTATCCAGAGCACAGATACCCAAAATGACCCAAAAGCAGAACTTGTAGTCCAGCCTAGGTGCAGGGACTACTCCAATGCGATGCACTGCTGGCAGAAAGGTTGCTTCTCTGGGGGGTGATGGCTACGACCTGTTAATGCTGACTGCAGAGCCAGACCCTCATGCACAAACCCCACAGGCTCAGCCATGCGGGGTCAGGGATGCTTTATGTCCAAGCTGTGCTGTCCCCATTCCCTCTCCTCTTGCAGGGCAAACTGATTTCTGTCTTGGGACTCTGGGGTGAGTTGATCCCCCTGGTTTTGTGGCTGACCACGGGGATTTGGCATTTCTGCCTGAGCTGGTGAGCCCAGAGGGTCCATCAGGAGAGGATGGAGCTCTCCATGCAAGGAGAGGCGTTTGTGTGTCCCAGGATGAACCCCCAAGCCCTGGGGCTCCTGCAGCTGGCAAACGCGTGAGTTGGGAATTCAGAGCCATGAAACCCTTCCCAAGAAGCTGATTAGGGGTAGGAGTGGGTGGGGGAGCACAGGTTATCGTGCAGGGGGATGTGACGAAAGGGACGGAAAACAAGAGTGAAAGGGGCCCATTGGTCCCGGGCGAGAACACCCAGTGTGTGCCAGCGCAGCCATTGTGTTTGATGTCTGCCAGCAATACAGTCATGTTTAATGTCTGACCAAAGCCCTGCACTGCTGGGGGGGAGCCCGCCTGCTTTGATCTGGGCAGGTTTTCATGAATATCCATGGCTAGATTTGTCCTGCCTTCCCCCAAAACATCAACGTCTCCAGCCTGCTCGGAGGACCATGTCACTGCTCTTCACGTTGATGTTCCGTGATCCCCTACGTGCAATCAGGCTCTCCTGTGGATGCCTGGCTCTTCTCTGGACCCCATTCTAGAGCTTAGCAGGGAACTGAGATCTCCCAGGAGCTATTTGGTGGCCTCTTTGTTGAACAATGCCGGCGGTTTACGTGTGAGACATGAACAAACCTGGCTGTTTTTCAGTGTTTAGTCACCCTTAAACTGCGGTGACTGCAGAACTGGGAAATGGAGGCCAGGAGTCTGAATATATCCTGGGGTAAATAAGCTGGAGTGAAACTGGAAATTTTTCCTTTAGAGATGGGCCTGAAATAAAATGCTGGGGGCTGCTGTGCCCCAGTGGTTTTGCCAATGGGATTGTGCATCTGGGCTGCAAAGATGAAGCATCCTTCCATGGCCTCTCCTGGCTTTGGAGCTGAGGTTGAACCCAGAGGAGTTGTAAAGCCCTGGGAGACCGGTTGATCCTCCTAATTTGGCCTTTATGTTGAAAAAGAGCAGCTGTTTAACTTGAACTTATTGACACAAGTTTGACCAAGTCATTAAGTGCGCAAGGGTGCAGGAGAGGGAGAGAAAGGGAGAGGATGAGTTGAACTAACTGGATCGATTGCGTAAATCGCTGCCCTGCTCTGCCCTGGACAAGCTGCCTTTACTCAGAGGTTGAGAGAAAGCTGCTAAACGTTAGGAGTCATGTTTGCCCCTCTGCTATCGGCAGCCTGCTTATTAATGGTGTTATCTGTGCACTTAGCAGTAATAACACCCAGGCTGGGCCAAGCGGATCTGTAAACAGGACCCGGGGAGGAAGGACGTTCATGCCCAGCTGCCGTGTTTGCCCAAAGGCCACCCGAGGAACGCCGTGGGCCTTGGGACTTCCCAGCCAGCCCACACCCTTCCTTCTCCTCTGCCGATAACCACACCGGTGACGTCTTCCGCGGGGCTGGTGAGTAGTGCCTTTCGGGGTGACTGCAAAGAGCAGCCTCATCAACGTGGGCGAGCCGTGCCCCACCACCCTGGCTCTGTCCCCTTGCCGTGGGAGCGGGTGGGCTCTGTGGGTACGCACTGGCTCCGCTCGTGAAGCGCAGCTCTGCGTTTTCCCTGCTGGCCCTCTGCACGGGTTGCTTCGACCTCCTGCTGTCACTGAGTTGCTCCTTGCTGGCAGGAACCACTGCCCGAGTCCCTGAGCAGTGCCTGCTCCACCACCGGCCGCTGCCCTGGCTCCCAGCGCAGCCCGCAGCCGGTCCCGCGCACAGGCTGTGCCTCGCCTCGTGCTGCAGACCCATCCCTCATCTCCAGCCTTGTGACCTTCTCAGTGCATCCGCTTTCCAACCTCTGCATTGACAGGTAATAATTAACTTGGATTCCTCCCTGTCCCTGACACACCTCAGAGCAAATCACCCAGATAAAAGGCGCTTTTTTTTCTCTAATAAAACAAAACTCGCCCTCACATAACAGATGATTAAGAAGCAGAGGAGGGGATGCGAAACTCTGGTAGCAGTGGGATGATTACTCAATTCTGGCCTTGGCTATGGCCTTCCCTGCTTTTTGTCTCCGCAGTGATTTCTGATCTCCTGCTCTTTGGCTCTTCCCCTTCTTGCTGCTCTCTCTTGCTGGCCCTGGCACTGCATGCCTCAGGCCAGGGTCTGGATCAGGACCTTCTCAGCACTCGTGAAGTGGCTCAAGTCCTGGGGCTGGACCTACAGATCCTAGAGTTTGGCCAGAGCTGGGCTCTTAACCCTGGCATCCCTTGATGAGTGATTTTTATCAGCGGAGTTCAGTGTTCCCACCAAACCTCTGCAGCGCAGCAGGTCCTCAGGTCCCTGTCAGGTCAAGCTGGCTTTTATATCAAAGCCAGCAAGACTGGAAGCCACTGGCAAGGTGCGAGAGGCCCAGGACAGCCCTTTGCTTTCCTGTAGCTGTTCATTTGCAGTGGCTGCCCTTCAACAGTCACCCCAAGGCACATTGTTGTCCCCAATTCCCATGCCCTAATGCGGATCCAGAACTGATGCAATGGCAGGAGCAGTCAGCAGCACACTGCCCGTGGCCTCAGGGCCCAGCCTTACTCTCTGCTCTGCTGCAGGCTTTCTGTCCACCCAGCTCCTGTGCCTCAGTTTCCCTCCTTCCAGGTGTGGAAGATGGAGCCAACAGCAGTGCTTTTCTGCAGGAATCTGTTGTGAGGATGAATGTACAGAGGACCAGGTGGGACCGCTTCATATTACTCGGGTGCTCTGCCTTTGGGGTCTTCTCACTTGTATAAAACTCTCCATCAGGGAGAGATGTCCCCCTCTGACTGGGCCGTGAGGCGATGTGTCCTGGGTCCATAGCGAAGGGCTGGTAACGGAGCAGCTGAATCAGTCGGCTGCATCGTCCAGCAGCGTGGAGTCCTCGGGAAGGGCATGGATCCCTGCAACTAGGAAGCGGCAGCGCCTGCTCCGGGGGGGTACCCGGGTCTGGGTGACACTCCTGAGATGCTGGTTGCACCGAGCTGTTGCCCAGGGACATTTGGCTGGTCTCCATCAGCCTTGGAGATCGTCCCTTTGCACGTTAACTGACTGTGATCTGATACCTTCTGGGAGACAAGCCTTGAGCACACAGCATGTTTACACTGGAGTTTTCTTAGGGTTTGGGGTTTTGGTTGTTTTTTTTTCTTTTTGGACTTGTGGGTGCTCACTTTTCCTCTGTCCCATTTCTTGGGTATATAGATAGGATTCACTGATAGCCATTTCCCTACCTGCTGCCTCTCCCGAGATGCACGTGTGTGGCTGGAGGGCAGAAGAGCAACTCAGCCCTCAGCTGGAAACCCCTGCTGTGCCTGCACTTCCAGCCTGGAGATGCCTCAGGTTAGCAAGGGGTCCTTGCAGAGCTTGTGGTGTCCCCAAAGCCCTTTGGTTTATCCCAAAATGATGGCTTGTTGTTGGATGCTGTGGTTCCCGCTGACCCAGCACCCTGGAGAGCTTGATTTGGGATTACTGCCTATATCGGTGCTTTATTATTTATTAGTTTATTTAGCCCAAGGAGTGCCCCTACGGTCTCCGTCCAGAACAGGAGAGCAGTTCAAACTCTGCCGTGCCTGGTTTGGTGTGCCCAGCCCTGAGAACCTGGGACCAGGCACCAGCGAGCGTGCGTAGGAGGAAGACATGGTGTGCCCCCCAGGAAGAGAGCAGGTGATGACTGAAAGTGTTTTCTGCCCCTGTCCAAGCTCAGCACTTGGGCTAAAACAATGTGTAGGGGTGTACGTAAGACTGACGTCTGTGCACCATTTACGTCTCTTTTCTGACTTAATCTGTGGCTCCTGCAGTTAAAATTAATAAGGCTTTTGTTTTATGACAGGTAAAGTTTATAGGGAGAGATTGTATCTTCATTAAATCGATGGAAAAAATAGAGCCAGGCCTTGGCCGGGTCAGTGGGGCTGGGAGAGGCTGCCTTGCTGCTCCCAGGCTCGCGAAGGGAAGGATTGACCCACCCCGGAGATGCTGGATCAGTGCATTCTTCTGGGGGAGGGGGAAATCAGGGTTTACCCCATCTTCTACTTGCCTCAGGAGAAGGCAAGACCAGCCAGAGGCACTGGTTCTTTATTGTTTGGTGATCTAGGGTTGGAGGGGAAAGGGGGTTCGAAACGCGTGAGCCATGGCTGGCAGTCTGGGCTGTCGGGTGGAAAATTGCATCACTCGCTCTCAAGTATCGTGATTTCTGTTTATTTTTTTTTCCTTTGGCTGATGCACGCACGTCTGTAGTAAAAGGCTTGACGATTTCTGCCACCTTTGCGGTGTTCTTTATTGGAACAACAAACCCTGATGTCTCAGGGTACAGACAAAGTTCTGCAGCCCAGGAGTCCTGCTCTGAAAGCCCCCTCAATCATACAGTGGTTCATGGAGAGCTGCAGGCACCCAGAAACCCGTGTCGGGGCCCCAGCTCTACGTGCACGGGGGGTACCGGGGTGCTGGGGCTGTGCTCGCAGCCTCGAAGCCCGCGCAGGCTCGAGGGTGCAGCCCAAGTGTGCCTTCAGGGCACGGGACGTCAGATTGGCCGTAGCATTGGATGGATTTCTGTGCTGTAGGGCTTAGAAGTTCCCTTCAGAAATTCAGCGTTATTGTGAAAATCAATAAATAACTTTGCATACAAAAATGTTCATATATTAAAAAAAATCATTATATATTAAAAAAAAAAAGAAAAAAACCCCCACATCTCTCTATCATTCCCCAGACTGTACTGCCCATACAATCTTTATGGTTCTGGTTCCCTGAATCAGGAGAACTGGGGCAAAAAAGTGTGCTTAGAGCAATCCCGTACCAGGGCCAGCCCCTGAGAACATGCCCAGCTCTCCTGTGGAGACAACCTGTCCCTCGGGCAGAGGAGGCCGCAGTGAGCAAACCCAGGCGGCAGCGGTGATTCCTCCCTGGAGAGAAAGGAAAACAGCAGGGGCTGGCACAGGGAAGGGTCGAGAGGGTCCATACAGAGAGGAAAGATTAACATGTTTCCCAAAGCCTTCGGTGGTCACGGGTTCGTTTTTCACATCTCTGCAGGGGAGTGGTTTCTGACTGGCCATACCAGAAGCTGGAGTGGTTTCCCTTGCTTTGCCTTCCACGCCTGCGTTAGCCCCTCGTACCCACCGGGTCCCTGTGCGCAGGCGGGCGCTGACTGTCCAAGGGTGCTGAGCACCCGCTGGAGAGCGCATCAGTGGCGTGAACAGGCTTTTAAGAAGGAAGGTGAGTCTCTGCATGAACCAAGGGTAACTACCATGATCCTACTTCATCCTACTGGACACCTTCCTTTTTCTTTTATCTTTTTTTCATTTAAGCTATAAGAACTTCAGACACACACATGCACATCCACACACAAGTAGCAAAAATAAAATCTGGACTATGTTTGGATGATCTTCACTGGCGGTTCATAAATGCCCCAACACTGCAAGGGGACACAATTCAGGCAGCGCTGGGGACCCCTCAGGGCATCTGAGCAGTCTCCCAGCCCTGGGTAGGAAGAAGGTGGGTTGGTTGAGGAGGGTCACATCTTCATTGCGAGGGAGTTCTTTAGGACATGATGTAGACCTCCAGCAAACTGGCCACTGCGTGCATTCGGTAGAAGATCCCAAAGGGCAGGCAAATGTCCACGATGGCCGGCCACATGGAATCACCATAGAAGTTCAGTTCCGTGTCATTGTCAAACTGGGGCCGGGCACCAAACGCTGGCATGATCCAGAGCTGTGTGAGGAAATGGGAGAACAACATCGCAGTGAGAAAGACGTGTGGTACAGCAAGCACCTGCAATCACAGCTACTGAGAGATGGGAAAAGAGGAGCCTTCTGAGCATGGGACCTATGCCAGGAGCCTGTGTTTGCGTTAAGATTAAGTATGATCTAGTGTTGTACCCTAAGGCTAATTTCAATCCAAGCTCAAAGACAGGCTTGAACCAAGGGCTGAAACACTCAGAGAAGAACTTGAGCACGTTGTGTATTTGCATGAACCTGGCCTGTTCAAACTCTTTGGATGGAGCAAGCATGGGTAGGGCTGAGCTGGCAGCAGCCTGGTCTCCCTAGGCTCGGTTGTGTACATTGAGCTCAGAAGCCCAGCCAGCACGCGTATCTGGTTGCATGGACATTGTCAGCCCATTCTTTGTGAGCCTGTGTGTAAAATCTGTTTGAGGACATGATGTGACTGGCTAGTAGGAGATCTGGAGACTCTCCAGAGATGTAGCGTGCTTGGCTGCTTTGGTTATGCAGCTGTAATCCTACATTTCTTTTGCAGGAAACTGCAGTCCCCCGGCTGCTCATGAAAGTGGAATCCCCAGCTGAAGTTGTCAGTGACCAGTTTCTCCTCACAGCAACTGGGATCAGGCTTTGGGCTCCTTGGCCACGGGTTTTGAGAAGTCATGCTGCCATTTCTCAAGAAAACCCAGAATTCACCCCAGGTATTTGTCACTTTACATCCTTTCTTTGCGGGGGGGTGTGTGTGTGTGTGAGAGAGAGAAGGGTTTAATGTGTTTTATTGCTTTTATTAAGCTATTCTATATATCCATTAATAGTCAGTAAAAATGCTGAAAATGATTCTTCTCTTGTATCCACAGATTGTATTGTCTGATGTTCTGGTGATAAGTGACAGGTCTATCGGTGTAGCCTAAAATGTTTTAACTGCAGGGCATTTGCTCTTGCTTTTAAGCTACAAGGGAACCACAGCTCTCTGCACATACAAATAGAAGTAAGGGTGCTCTCCGCGTAGCGGAGGCACAGAAAGGACTGTTTCTGCATGGGCTGCAGCTTTTCCTTCACAGACACTTATCCCTTGTGCTTGCTTCCCTCTGCCCCACCCTGACAAACTCTTCTCTCTGCATATACTCACTATGATATTGCTCAGCAGGAGGAACATGGAGATCTCCCTTAAGAACTTCCTTCTCCAGTTCATCTTCTTGGGGGCGGTGAGGGACCGCACGAGGTCAGAAGGATGGATGGCTTCTGTGCCAGACGCAGTGCTAGGGGCCAAGGTGCTGCCACTGTCCGGCACACGGAGGGACACTGCATTGATGTTGACAAAGGTGAGGCCATAGAGATCCTTCTGATGAGAATTGTGCTTATGGTCTTCTTTGGGGGGTTGCCGATGAAGGCCTTCGATAATGAAGATGTTCTGGAAGGTGTGCTGGGCAATCATTAGGAGGGCATAGGTGAGGTTGAGTGCGCTGATAGCATCCCTTGGTGTGCTGGCTACAATGGCCACAATGGAATAGTAAGAAATAGCGTACTGCCCCAAGGCAGCACCCATCAGCAGGGCCACGTCCAGGGTCCTGGTTGGGTTCTTGTGCCGATCCATGTCTCTTTTGTCAAACCGGTAGATGACAGAACCACCAATGCAGACCAGAGACATCAGGCCCAGACAAACAATGTTGAAGGTGTAGTACATGGTGAGTGCTTGGCTCTTCTTGCTGGATTCAGTGCTGGAATTTACCTGCACCTCATAAAGAATAAGGACTCCCAAACCACTCACCAGAATGATGAGGCCCAACACGATGCCTACAAAGAAGGTCCTTCGGAAGAGCCTGAACTTCAGGCGGTGAATGTGGTGGGAGTGGTGGTCTATGAGGCGTCCAACATTCTTCCACATGACATAGACCATGGCAGAGGCAAAGAGACTGTACTCAATGTTAAAAGGGTACAGCCAATAGTAGCCGTTCTTGAAGATCTGGCAGATTTGGCTGTTGCAGTTGCATTCTTCAGATGAGCTACTTCTCATTCCCACTGAAACAAGATAAAAACACACAGTTGCAGTGGTATTAAAACAAGGAGCCAGCACTTGCTAGCAGCCCTGAAGAACTGGATGCTTAGGGTCAGTGACCAACAAGACCAAAGACAGAAGAATAAGTGACCACTTTGAAAATAAGGACACTTCAACCTCAGCTTTCTGGTGCTTGTGTTCTTCCTGAAGAAGTAAGGTGGCAGGTTAATTCTCTCTTTATTTTTTTTCCTTCACTTCTTCATTCCCATCCCATCTGAACAGGTCCTTCCGCCTTTCTGACTCCTCTGTGATACAGGTTAAGAAATGAACATGAAGACCCGGTTTTTGACATTACCAGCTCTGTCAAAGAACCTTCAGCTCTAGATAGGCCTCTGAAAAGGGACAAAACCTGACTTACATAACAATTTCTCCTCATGGGGTCCATCCCTGGACCAGATGGTTTCACAAATGGGCAGATTACCTTTCAGGAGCCATCTGAAGATTTCCTCTGTCACATTCTTCTTCAACTTTGAGTGAGCTTTGTGAACGGACTCATCTGTCACTGCTGACATCCACACCGCTAAGTTTGTAGTCAGTGTTAGCATCAAGCCGCACCTGCAGAGGAAGGAGAAGGTTCATGAGATTAAAGCAATGGCTCTAGGCCAAATTGCTTCCATCCACGTTTTAGCTGTGCATGTGCTCAAAGGGATTGTGGGAGCTGTCTGAAGTAGTGCAGGGACTCTAGTGGGCAAGGCTAGAAATCCTGACCTTTGCTTTGCTGCTCTCGCTCTCTTTCTACTTTATGTCCGTGCTCATGAGAATTAGCAAGGCTTGATTCATCTTGTTGGTTCTGGAAGAGCTTCTCAATGGTGAATATATTAATAGATCTGGATTGGCTTCAGGTAGATCCAGTCTTGCAAAAGTGGACAAGGTCTTGTTTTAGGCTGAGGCTTGCCCACTGCATCGTTGTCTTCCCCAGGGAAGCAAAAGTCAGCTACGAATAATTTTGTTTAATGCTCATTATTTATTTATTTAATACTAATCTGCTTTGAGTAATGCTTGTGTTCTTAAATTGATTCCCAACTCTGCTAGATACCTCCTAAACCTTACCTGCTTGAGCTGGGATCTAAGGCTAGCTAGAGACTCAGAAGGTTTAGTTTTGGCCAGCGCTAAGGGATATGGGATTATCCCCTTGTTGCATCTTAGCTGTGTGAGAGAGTGCAGTGGGTTTGTGATGGCCCAGGTCTTCTGAACCAGTGGAATTCAAAGAACAGCAGTGCTCACCTGGTAACGTTCAGGTGTACGTGGACGCAGTCTTTGGCAGAGATCCAGAGGAAGTATGTCTGGCAGGGGCAAGAGAAGAAATTGCTATTTCCAACAAAGCAAGAAAGCAAATCACATCATTCTGAAGTAGGTATCTCCCTGCTGAGCAGAGAGCAAGCTGGAGCCTCTTTCTCTTGGGTCTGTCTGGGCCCAGCCTACTAGCCCATAACTGTAGAATCATAGAATAGTTTGGGTTGGAAGAGACCTTTAAAGGTCATCTAGTCTGGCCCTCCTGCAGTGAGCAGGGACATCTTCAACTAGATAACTAATAATCCTGGCCATTTACTGGATATGCTCTGTTCTTTCTTTGATCTTCCTGCCCTGTCCCACTGCCATTGCTCTGCCCATGGCCAACCCCTGTTCCTGTCTAACCTGTCCCTATCTGACCTCTGCTCTCCTTGGTATTGTCCCAGAGCAGATGGTCCTCTGTGTAGGGACTTCAAACCATGAGGTAGTTCCTGCCCTGACTGTCCTCCTCCCTCTCTGTTCTTCATTGGAAAGAAGACCTGGCTGGATGGGGGCTGCTTAAAGCTTGTGACAAGCCATGCTGGCATAAGCCGAAATGTCACAGGATGGGCACAAGTTTAAATCAATGCCTTAAAGTGAGCTGCCACAGCTGGAAGTTGTTGTAGTTGGAGGGAGAAGATGTGGGCTGAGCGTGGGCTGAGTTAAGCCACTTGCACTTGCTGCAGGGGGAGTTGAACTATGTCTATGAGATCAAAGCTCCTTCCACTGGTGGCTCTGTCCCTCTACCGCTCCCTGAGACAGAGCACAACCATCTCACCTGGACGGCCACAAATATTGCTTGCACAATGGGGTAGATGATTTTGATTGCAGACAGGCAGCTGTAGAAGCTCGAGTAATATCCTATTTTGAACACATCCATGACAAGGCTGAAAATGGCAAAGAGGATCAGGCCCCCTGTTGAGGAACCAAAATATCTGTGGTTGGACAGATGTATGCATGTGTGGGCTAATGCAGATAGATGAGAGGGAGAGGAAGAACTATTGCCATGGAGAGGCTTTGCTTCTAACTCTGTTTTTCCTCTCCCAGCACCCAAATTATCTAGGCCCCAACAGGATCATACAAGACTTTTGGCTGGAAGGGATTTTCAATCAACCGTGCACTCTAGGGCTAACAGCTCTTGCAAGGGCAATGGCAAGGCTGGAAAGGAACGTGGTGTGAAGTACCAAGAGCTTTTGCAGATAAAGGGAGACCTGGCAGTGAAACCAGTGGCGGGACTAGGAGGTAACCTTCTGAAGCAGGGCATGGTGCCATGCCCCAGCGTGGGAGGAAGAGACTGTGCCCCAGGTGGTTGCTGTTTTCCTTGTAATAACTGATGCCCCCATGAACAATTCACCCTGCATCTCGCCTCCAGCCCTAGCCCCCCGAGAGCTCCTACCTCTCAGCCAGATGGGCCCAGCGTGGGAGTCTTTGCAGAGGATGGCATCTGGGCACCGCCTGGTACCAACGAGGTAGAAGATGATCCATACGATGACTATCAGCATCATGACAGTCAGCAGGAAGAAGACATCGTAATCATGCACGGCAATCTTCTCAAAAGCCCCGCTGCTCACCAGCGTGCAGGCCAGCAGGGCTAAGTGCACAGCCAGAAGGATGGAGAACATGCGTCCGCCCTTTTTCCACACTTCCTTGGAGGCAGGAGTGGAGGGGGGCTGGTGAGGCTGGTGGCTGAAAGATGCTATCTGGCTCGAAGCCAGGCTGGCTTTGTCATCCTTGTGTCCGCAGCCCATGCTGGAGTTGGGGTGTCTGATCTCGCTGTCCTTTCGCGTGAGCTCTTCGGTCATGGTTCAGGTGGTGCCTTAGCTGAGGGTTATTGCTGTTGGGAGGAGAGCCCCATGAATGAGAGGCGTTACTTCATTTTGAATAGTCCAGGGCTGGACCAAAGCAGAACATGTGATGAGGAGGAGAGGACATATCAGAGGAATGGGGAAGGCTGAGACAAGGAGCGCAAAAAGAGGGATGAGCTCATTTTGAGCCTTTCTCTTCCCGGTTCCCTGAAGGCTGTGTTCTTCCTTAGGATACTTTTGCTTGGGGAGATCCCACGCCAGTTTAACAAAACATGCGTAATTTCTCACAAAATCTTTTGGTGTTTATTGATGCAAGATATTGGCAAAGCACCAGTAAAGCACTCACAGGATCAAATATCCTGGGGCAAATGGACAATGTGGTTTGATTTCTAAATGTCAACCACTAAACATTCTGAGAAAATGTCATACTTCCTGGCTGAGGAAAGGCCACCAAAAGGTAAGAAAACCCTGGGAGTCTTGGGAACATCACGTCATGATTTATACCAGTCCCTGCAAGAAGGATGTGAGCTATTTCCGCTGTCACTCCACCTAAAGCCTGTTGCCTGTGCCAAGCTTTGGACTTCATTGATTCTCAATGAAAAGCATGAAACAAAGCAAATTAGCTATTCAAACAAAGCCATTTCACCAACCTGGTTTGCTGCCTGGAATCCAAGTCTCTGCTCTTACCAGGCTGTCGGAGAAGTTTCCCCGTTGCTGCAGCTTGGTCAGCCAGAGAATTTATACCCTTTGGGATGTCTCTGTGATTTATACCATGTCTGGAGCTGACAACCGTGCTTCATGGGCTTCTCAGAGAAACTCATGTGATCCATTTTGTGCAATAGCTGGTTTTGGGGAAGCAGGAGAGAGATGAAGAGATAAGCGTTATTTACCAGGGGAAGGCATGAGGTGATAACACTGCTAAGCATGGCACGGACCGCTCAGTCGCAGGGTCATGGTCACCACAGAGCAAAGCCACTCCATCAAACCCGTCTCCCTATGCGCATGAGATCTCTTCCCTTGAGAGAAGATGGCTTAGGTGAAGAACTTCTCTTTAATGATAATTTTGGGCTTGGCTTTCTGCTTAAATGAGCACAATAAATATTGTGCCTCACCCTGTACTATTCCCATCAGTACGCCCTATGCCTGGAAGGTTTTTGAGGAAAAGGAAGAAATTTGCATTTGTGTCTGTTCAGTGCCAAGGGCAGCTCAATCTTTTCCCACCCATGGTGGCAGCAATGAGGAAGGTTTAGCACTAGAGCAGGGCAGGATTTCGGGACTGGAATGCGTGTTCCCCTTTGCTGATGTGCCGGCTTTGACTTTTCAGGGTGGGATCAGCCTTCTCAGGAGCTGAACGTCTCTCCTTTCATCAAGAAAGAAGTCGTGTCACAAACCACAGCGCAGATGGGATTCAAGCGTTTGCCAGGTGAGGGAAGAGGTTTTGCTCAAGCTCTCTTTTACCCCAGCTGTTATATTTTGGTAGAGGAGATAGGAGGACCCAGGACAGTTCTGGGTGGATGGGGACAAGGTTTTTTCCATCATGAGGACACCTTTTTTTGAGAAGTCCCTGCCACTTGCCTCCTCTGGGGCCAGCACAGGGATGGGGCTGTTTGCCGTGCATTTTCAGTCCCATTCCTGCCCGCTCACCACCGCGCTCCTCCTTGCAGCACTACAGGGACAGCATCAAACTGGACTGCGTGGGATGGTGAGGGACAGAGCCCAGGACCTGCCGTACAGCCTGGAGACACCTTCATGTCCCTTTCCCGTGCTGCCACCAGCCGGCTGCCACCAGCAGCACCGGATCTGCCCTGCCTGGCCTCAGCGGCTCCTTTTCGGGGTGAGTGGTTGATCTTTTCTCTGTAGTCTTTCCAAGGGGAAGCCCAGACTTCCCTGCTGTGAATCTGAGCTGGTAACCAGTGATGTTTTGCAGAAGCCAGGGGTTCAGAGTGCCCCCGGGCTAAATGTGCTGATTTATCCTCCCTGTTTAGTCCTTAACATCCAGCAATGGAGGAGAGAGCATTTACTGCCTTGGGCAATGCTCCCAGTCCCCCCTGGGAGCCACCACAGAGCATAACAAGCTTAATTAGTAATAATACAAAAATCATTAAATAACCTCGGTAATGAATTGCAGACGTTACTGTGCTGCTTTTCACCTTGAAGGATCCCAGTTGCCAAATACCCCGACGTTTGGTGCATCCTGTCAGGAGTGCCCCAGGGAGGCTGAGCGGGTGAGTACGAACCTGCCGGTGTGAGCAACGCTGCGGGGAGCGGGCCCTGCCGCTGGTGCACGTGGAGGTGCTCCCAGGCAGCCCGGATGGTGACTCCGTGCCGGTCACCCAGGGGTTAATCACTGCACCTTGCGTGGGTGCGCCCGGGACTGCTTTCGGGCCTCCCTGCTGTCTTGGGGCATTTTCTTGCTTGCAGAAATAAGCTGTGTTTCTCTCTGGTTTTTCCTCCTCTCTGCTCATTACCTTCCAGCCCTCTCTGCTGCTGTCTTGCAATCTTGCCCCGTTTTTCTGCTCTTTTCTCCCTTTCTCACCCATCTGCTGGGTCTGCCTTCCCCCTCTCCAAACCCCGTGCGCTGTGCCAGGGCGGTGGTGGCAGGCGCAGGGTCCAGCCCTGGAGATCTCCATCCCCAGAGCCAGGATGCAACAACACACAAGAGAGGAGCAGGGAATTCCTCCTCGGTGGCAGCGTGTCCCAGGGGATGTGGTTCACCCTTGGGCACAATGTGCTGCGACAGCCACGTGCTTTGGTCAGTGTCCAGGCTCGGCTTGGTCTCTCCCGACAGCAGAGGGTGCCCGGACCCGAGAATGCTGGAGGCATTGCCTGGGGCCATCCTGATCCCCACAGGGCTCAGCACAGCCAGAGATTCTGTGTCAGCATAAAAGACACTGGAGGCCAGACGCTGCCCCTCGCATGCATCGTGGCAGAAGTACTGAGCTACAGACAGGAGCAGGTCTGATTTTGGGGTTTTTTTGGTCTCCAGAGAGGGAGAGGAGTTGAGGAAGGGAATTTTTCTAGCCTGCATGAGTGACTTTGGGTTATCAGAGATTCCTGTTTTGCAGTTTGTTGTGCAGTTCCCTAGAAAGCAGAGTCCTGCGGGCACAGGCAGGGTAGTGGGGGGGACAGGGATTGTGACTGGGTCTACTGTTGTCTTCCTAGTCATGCTAGGGATATATAAATATATATATATTTTTTTTTTTTTTTTTTTTTA
>Ga0181612_121993_pt1 | contig 17653 bp, 6 predicted proteins | sample HoacroProtozoa21_FD_119630 | JGI IMG/M metagenome (GOLD analysis project Ga0181612, IMG submission 119630) | Hoatzin crop microbial communities from Cojedes, Venezuel. Combined Assembly of Gp0051906, Gp0051904, Gp0051908 | reverse complement strand
TTGATAGTGGGCAAGTACTTCTTTAAGATTGTTTTAGCACTTGAACTATCTACTCTAGGAATTTAACTCTTGTAATTTCCATTCTATGTATTTTCTGTTGTAATTTACGCCTTGAAAAAAATAATTACAGCTGAATTTAAAACTCTGAAATATTTATGTTTGCCCTAAGTAATTAAACTTTGCTTGTGAGATTATAACATTACAGTGCCATTTATCAACAAACTAAGGATTTCACTTCCTTTAATTTTGCTGTGAGTTATGGTTATTTTTAAGTCTTAACTTCTTCATTGTATGAAATTTCTGCCTAAAGGTTAGTTTAACTGTGTTAGATTTTATCACTTTTCTTATCATTAGATGGTGTGAAATTCTCTGGATATAATATGGCTATTTCAAGTGTCTGATCCAATTTGTTTTGTATGTAAAGTTGATTGTCAGGTACCACACGACTGTATTGATTTTTGTTGAGATTCTAATGTGTTTCAGGAAGACGTTATTACAGCAAGGCTCTTTCTATGGCATTTCTTCTCATCAAATTCTTCTTCTAAGTGGTGCTAATCAAAACTAGTAAGAATTTTTCATTCCTTAAATTACGTACAAATTATAATGTGTTTTCTTAAAAAGTACTGCCCACTGTCACCCTCAATTGGTAATTATAGTTTGAGGCCATTTCAGGTTAAACAAGGAGAATGTTCAGAACAAATTCTTGACGAAAATTACCATAGATATAAAAAAGTTAAAGTTTTGTCATCTGGTGCAAGGCCACCTACCTTAACCCAATGGTTTAACAGAGGACACAAACTTAAAAACCTGACCCTAATATGTATTTTTGCAGGAGAAAAGTGCAGTTTAAAGGAAATCTTGCAAGCAACATGTGTATTTTCAGAATTGTGGGGTTTGTTCTTCTTCATGTAATATGCAAATAAAATATTCCGCCAGTTTAAATTGCACAGTATGCCAGTTGCACTGGTGTATTTGTGCTTCTGCTCCATGTAATGGACAAGTGACAAGACAAAATACAATGGCTCTTCTCTCCCTCTGGCAATTATATATTATATTGCAATTCTGCCCAAAAATCTGGAGCTGCATGTTGTTTTGATACAACATTTTGTTTAGACATAACTTTATCTTGTAAATCTGTATTTTGCTTTTTAGTCAGCAGCACTCCAATGAACAAAGCTGGGTCATATAGCTATCATTATGGACTTCTGTTGACATCTATATTCAGTTTGGACTCCCCATTCAGTTTATTCTCTGTCTTTGCATCTTATTTTGTTTCTAATTAGAGATGATCTCATAGTTATGGTCAGTTTGGATTGTATGTTCCTTTATTTCCACTTCTGTCTTCATTGCAAAACAGAAATGAAGGCACAACCTATTCCATTTCAAAAGGCAAGTTTTTATCTTGTGGAAAGGAGTCTTAGCTCCCATATTGGAATTTTTTAGCTACCGTTGTACTCAGTATCTCATAGTTTATATAGTTCGATTCTTAAAAAGCCCTATCAGTAGAAGATTGTTTTTTAAAATATTATATAAACAGCATCTTAGGCTCAGCCACTCACTACTTTGCCACATTTCAGCAGCAGCTTCTATGGACCCTAGGCTACAAGAGGAAATGTCATAACACAGCATTGGCACAGAGGCCACTCAATGTATATGACACCTTCAGATGCCCAGAGGTGCATGACTTCCCGGTCACTTTCAACACCACCACTAAGCCCACCCTGCTAACTCTGGAGCCACAAGTCCAAAGTAGGTTAAAACATCTTACATGAACTCAGATCAAATTAATCTTGCCTTTTCTACTGCAGTAGAGTTACTGTATGATCACTGGTAACATTAGTTGGAAGAAAACATAGCCTACCTTTGAGTTTCTGTGTGACAGGACACAGCATTTGTCCAGTAGCATTCCTGCTCTGGATTCCCAGACATGCTGATTTCCTGTTTTTGTACATGAATAATAACAATGTTCAATGCTTTGCAAGGAGTAGAAAAATTTCCACCAATGACTAAAATACAAGCTTAGGAAGTTCAAGCTCTAATTTTAGCTTCCCTTTAGTAGACCTTTGCTTCAACATATTCATAGTTCCATATAATCTTTGCCTCCCAATACACATAAAAGCAGAGAATCGCTGGCTGAAATATTTTTTTTCCCTTTTTTTCACCCTGATGTTACAGATTCCCTTATTTATGTGTTTCTTTTGCTTCTTTTTGCTTCATAGTTAAGCCATTCTACATATAAAGTTTTAAATCTACTTCTCCCATCTCACCATTTCAGTGATGTTAACTTTACCACCAGTTCATCAGCTAGAGACTGACTACTTCTTCCAACCTCTTCATCTACATATTTAACCCAACCATCATTCATTCCTCTGTTTACTTTACAGTTCTGCAACTTCATTTAGGCACACAAACTTTATTCTGCCCTTCCAAGCCCTTCCCTTATATTCGAATCCCAGATACTTCACTACGTGACACTTCATCATTCATCTCAATCAGGGACCCCATAAAAGGAAGGAAGCTATCAACAGTGCCACTGTGCACACTTCTGGTCATTTATAACTAAGCATGTTAAAGCATGTTATCATCTCGGTGTGCTTCCAAAGTCTTCACTGATTTTGTTAATCGTGTAGACCAGTGGAAGGATTAACTTCAATGAAAGTAAGCCAGACAGCAATGTGAATTTTCATTTTAGCAGACTGATAAGTGTCATACCTATGGGATAAAAAATAACAACTTCAGCATTGTTTTTCTGAAGGATTCAATGAGAATATTAATTCATTCCACCATACCTTAAATAACGATAATTGGTGCACAATTATATTTCATGAACAGTGTTTCATCTTGATATTTTTTTCTCTCTTTAGATATACCCAGTAGAATAGGAACATCTTAGATAATTGCACAAAAGAAAGGACAGTCATATACAGATCATATTTTTTGTTACTTTTGCAAGACCCACACTAATACACAAATGCTATATGTTACCCTATGAATAATAAGAGCAGCATTGGTGAATTTATGCAAGCAACACGTTTCAAGACTGCCAACAATGAAGCACCATTCAAGCTGCACTGTATTTTAAGAATAAGCCTGTAGTGTTATATTATGATGAATCTATATGACATTCAGTGGTATGATGCAGTGCATAGTAATTATAATAATACAGTGCATGGCTGTAGCTTATTATATGCATATGGAAGACATCAACGTCTTTAGGATGGACATTTAACTCAAGGTAGGAGAAGAGAGACAGAAACAGATTCAAGGAATATAAGGTAGTCCTCGTCTCAAAGTCTGATGGTTATCTGATAATCCGTATATTCAATATACACACTCACACATGCACACTGTTCAAGCAGCAGAGAGACCATCTTGCATTAGAATGTAAGCTATTCCCTTCTTTCAAACAAAAATATATATAGCACATTATGTTTGTGATTTCTTGGGTTTTTGGGTGGACAACAGGGGGATTTTAATTTAAAAGAAATATTATCGATTGTCAATATTTCCAATGAATTTAAGGAAAAAAAAAAAAAGAATGAGATCCCGCTATAAAAGTTCACATATACAGCTGGTATCAGTAACACCTGCCTTGCACCATACTTTTTATTTTCCATTTCTTAATTTTTTGAGATCCAGATTCTTTTTCATTTGTTTGCACAATGGAGAGATTAATTTGAAGAAAGGGAAAGAGAGATTCTTTAGTTTTAACAACGTTACTGATTAATATGCTGAACACGTGATCTGAAGGGATTATTCTTATTCCCCTCCAGACTTTGAGTCATTATGGTACTTTCTTCCCTTCTTGCAACTCTATAGTGCACAGCGCAGCACCAAGTTATGATGTGTGGAACAAAACACAACAAAGAAATAAAAAGGGGTCAATAGAAGCTGTTAGCTACAAACACGTTCCAGGCAATATACAACACCAGCGGTTGAATATTGACCTAAGGGCATTAACTCTATATTGGCATGCCATGCTACAGCACATGAACACATAGTCATCTTTACAACACAGAGCGGAATTTAAGAGACTCACATAATTGCCTGCGAGAAGGTACAGGAGCACTTCCAAATGCTGTGCCCTGTAAATAAAACACATTTTTTTTGGAGCAAAGGATGTCAGATTAACAGCAGCAGTAAACAAAAAAAATGACAAGACATGAAGAAAATGAAGGTAGTGAAACGAATAGAGCCTGTTTAGATAGAGGAGATTGTTATTACCGAAGAACTGCAGTTCCTATTTTCCGATAAACAGAAATTACAGTGGAGAACGTTCTATGAGTAATCCACCCATCAGCGGACACAATGAACTAAAAAGAGAAAAAAGAGAGAGAAAGAAAGATGACCAAAAAAAAAAGTATCAGCATGAGAGGTATGCTCACACTTGTCAGAAATTAAATTTGATGGAAAGAATAACCTACAGAGTATGTACTAAAATGAATACTGTTACAAAAATAAGAAGGCTTAATTACACCAATGTCTTAGCTGATACTGTCACTGTTTGAAGGTAAAGTACATGTCAAACAGGTGGGAAAGAGAGCAAGCGCAATACAATTTGGTTCCTACCACTTCCTCCTCATCTTCTCTCCAAAATTCTTTAACAAGTCCTCACTGGGCTGGTTTGATGATAGGAAGCAGCTTTATTAAATACCCAATGAATATATGCAGTATGCTCTTTCAGTAGATAAAGTGCTTCATCTATTGTGTATTACGCCAGTAATTACCACATGTCTCTGAAAGACCAGCTGTGCATGTAAAGAAAATATGAATCAAATGCCAAGCAAGTCATACTGGTTGGGATCCGTAGGCAAGCCACTTCCTGATGCAATCACCTGTCCTCATCCTTCCCCCAGCAAAAAAGTACCCCAAACCCAGAAAAACAAACTAATAACAGAAAGAGATTAAGAGGATGACTAGGTGAAGAGAACCTCTAGTGTATAAAATTTGAAGACCTGCGTTAAAACATACTATGTTGGCTCATTTTGAATCTACATCACGAGTCAGAGCTTTGCTTCGAGTTTGTGTCCAAGACTGCACCCTCCTTCCTAGTGTAAAAGGGCCCACTGAGAATTTGGACTGTGTAGTCAAGGCTGACTAATTACAGTAATATTAGATTGCACTTATTGCCTTAAAAAAATTATAAAATAATCAAACACCTGAAACTTCTCAGACTTGAATGGAGCTTGACTTCCTTTGAGGTCATTTTCACTTCCACCTTCTTTTGAATTCAAGGCTGGGAACTGATCTAGAAGGAACTTAGGTAGTGCTAGGCATTTGTTCTTTGAGATTATTTTCTCTTTCAGGTCTTGTAAAATTCTATTTTCCTTTACCTAGGAAGAGTGAAGCATATATATGCATATCTAGGAAGACCCACCGAGAAACTATCTTTGCACCACTGCTTCCATACCACTTTATACAAGAAAAACCAGAATAATTCAGAATATTCATCACTTCAGATGCTGTAGCTGTGCTGTTGAGACCACAGCTTGCTACGCTGTGGCCACATGGTGGCTTGCTACGCTGTGGCGCTGGGTAGCTCTGCAGAAGCCATTTGTCTCACTACGCCCCAAGCTTGTCATTCTGAGACTAACTCCTTCCTGCAACTGTAGTAAGAGGTCACAGCCACTTCAACAAGCAGCCAAGGGGGCGAGCTGGGGTTAGCTTGTGTTGGGGCAGCAAAACCACACTAGCTGACTCCCTTGTTTCCAAGGTTGCGTACACTGCCAGGAAAAGGGATTACGTTTCCTAATTACCAGGAAAACGGTGCAAACAGGCAGTGTGCTCAAAGCTCTTTCCTCTAGGGCAGGCAGTGCCCTGCAGATGCACTATCCCCCATCCCCACAGTTATTTGTGGTTATTTCAGCACAGTCCACCTTTATCTCCAGCTAACTTCTGAAAGTAGCCAAAGGACAAGTTGGTTTGGGTACCAAATCTAATTGTACATCTGGCACTTAAACCAGCTCTTCAGCGACTGTTAAGGCTTTACCAGTTATTTCCAGTGGTCCCTTAAGTCTTTTGGAAACAAAATACAGTTATTTGAATTACTAAGAGTACATGTATTTACCTAAGGCAAAGCTAGAAGTGTTGAAGAATACACATTGCACAAGGGCAGTACCACAGCCTCCTTATTCTGCCAACTATATGCTATTCTGCTTTGCTTAACGGCAGCTTTCTAGTAAAGCTGAGGTACACAGTGGTACCTTACATGAAGGCACCTCTTAGAAGTAAATTTTCAGTTCATCATTTAAAGACAATGAAATGATTTGTGAAACTGTATATAAAAACAAAAAGCACAAATTGCTCCGACAATGGTTAACTGACTAGTTGCTTATTAACCAGAAGTACTTTTTTCCTGTGCTTTGAATGTGTAGCATCTATGCTACATTGCCCCCATGAATCAAGAAGAAAACATTTAAACAGCCTCACACAAACCCACCAACCAAAGAACTGGGAATTTAATTATTCATTGTTAGTTACTATTATGACTACTGACACCAACTAAGTAATTTATTTCTAATGACATAATGCTCCTTTGAAAAGCAAGATGCCAAAGGATTTGACTGCATTACTTTTCACGTTTCTGATTTCCAGAGTAAATGCCCTTCTGTTGGGAAAAGGCTATATACCTTTATCTTTTAACCAGGCCTTCCTTTCCTTTTTTTCACTGCATACTGCAGAAATAAATGTTCTCCTGCCAGTATCACCTGGCACTACAAGGAGTGTTTCTCAAAACTAAGCCAAGTTTCAGACATTCTACATGGAAAATCCAGGCTCTGCTGGAACTCTTTGCAGTTCCACAGTTTTAACCACACATAGATTATTTTTCTGTCCTCTCTGTGTGGTATGACACTTAATCCTAAAGCTGTCTAGGCTTCCATGATAGCTTAAGTGGTAAATACTGTATTAGGTTTTCCAAGTGCCCCACGATTCCTAGAAACGTAGAGCCTTACACAGGGATAAGATAATGCTATTCATGATGTAGAGACCTTGTAGACAACTAGTTACCTTGTAGTTACTAAGTTAATGATTGATAAAAGTTAGCACACTCATCTGAAGCTTCTAAGTGCCTAACCCTTCCCTACCTTTTTGCTGCAGAATTTTATGTAAGAGATCACTTACATAACAGCATCTTTCAAAATCTTGCTCTTAGTATATAGCAAAGTTTCATTTTCGATTCATCTTTAAATACTGTTACACACATTATGTTCACCACAGGACACTGATTTATGTTAAGTGTTTCTATATATTTAAATTATATGTAACTAATTTTCATTTTAAAAGCTTTGAAGTTCTTTTAGAGGGTACATAAAGCATGCTAACGATGGCATCTTCTAAACCTTTATTATGTAAATGTAAAGAACTGAGGTGCCGATTGAACATCTTGAGATCACTATGAAAACTTTTTTTTTTTGGTTGATCACTCTGTCTATTTCAGCTCAGTGTCACTTATATTTTTAATGCTAAAATCCCAGTAGGTCCATGCTGTCACTGTTGAGAAGCAGGAAAAAACTCTTGTTGATGATTATAGTTTTTACCATTTGCTTTTCCACTTCAATTAGTTCTAAAGATCTTTTTGACTTGATGTACATAAATAAATCTCTCTCTGCTAATTCATTTAACACAGAATAAATTTTAAAAACTATATTCTTGAAATTACCATGTAAATTATGCTTCTAAAAAATACCAAAATAATCTAATGAGCGCAGTAAGCTATACTTCCTCATGAGCCGATTAATGTGCCAGTGTAAGGAAAGTGAAAAAAGGTGCTGTCTGTGATCAGAGACCTTTCTGGAGGAAAGGTTTAAAAATGGACAGCCCCTACATTTCACCTTTGAATATACAGGTGAGTAGAAAACAGTCTGTAGTACCTGCAAAGTCAGAGCTCAGCAGTTGAGAAAGAACCTGTCAAGATCCGGAAGCCTCTAAAAGTGAATCTGTCAGGATGCCCCATTTATAACACCTGAGCTACTTAGTGGATCGATGAGGGAAACATGGTTTTTAGGACTGCGTTGCACATGAACACAGTATGACAAGAAAATGCACCTGCTCGTGTCTTGATTACTGCCTACTTCATACATCTTTTCTGCCACTCTACTCTGCTCTGGTGAGACCCCCACCTGGAGTCCTGCGTCCAGCTCTGGAGCCCTCAGCACAGGAAAGACATGGACCTGTTGGAGTGGGTCCAGAGTAAGGCCACAAAAATGATCAGAGAGCTGGAGCACCTCTCCTGTGAGGAAAGGTTGAGAGAGTTGGGGCTGTTCAGCCTGGAGAAGAGAAGACCGTGGAGAGACCTTATTGCAGCTTTTCAGTACCTGAAGGGAGCTATAGGGAAGATGGGGACAGGCTTTTGAGCAGGGCCTGTTGTGACAGGATAAGGGGTAATGGCTTTAAACTGAAAGAGGGTAGTTTTAGACTGGCTATAAGGAAGAAACTTTTTATGATGAGGGTGGCGAAACACAGGCACAGGTTGCCAGGAGAGGTGGTAGATGCCCCATCCCTAGAAATATTCAGGGTCAAGTTGGATGGGGCTCTGAGTTAAAGATGTCCCTGCTCACTGGAGGTGGTTGGACTAGATGACCTATAAAGTTCCCTTCCAACCCAAAGCATTCTATGATTCTACGACCTTGTGGCACAAAAAAAAAGAAGTATTGAAATTTCAGTCTGACATGCTGTCCTGTTACCCTAGAAGGGCCAGAGCTCGTCCTCTGGGACTGAACTGCTAAACCAGGCAGCATCTTCTATCTGTAGATGCAAGGCGCATTCAGACACTGTTTGGGATTAAAAAAAAAAAAAAAAAGTTTAAGTGCTTTGTGCAACCATATTCATTTATTTAATATCTACCACCGCATCAAATCCTGAACTAAGCACTAACCAGCTAGATAACTCATCCTAGGATAGATTCCCTAGGAGGTATTGAAAGCAGGGCAAAGACTCATTTTTCTATACATTCCTGTGCCTTGCATTTCAGTGCTACAGTCTCTGTTCCTCACAAGGCAAAAATAAGACAGGCCTTTATTTTATCTGTTCTGCCTCCATGCCACATACTTTCAGCATCCCCTCATTGTTCATGCATATATTTGAAATATTTGATTACCCAACACATCGTTAAAGTGAACACGGATTTTATGCACCAGACAAGCAGATACATTGATGTTCTGTTTACATTCTTTCAGTCAGCCATTTGTAATTTCTTTTCACTTAGCTTTCAGAAACGCAATCAGAACATTACAAAACCCAGTTCTTTTTGAAAACACTATCAATTTTTAATCTTGTTAAGGTGAGAGTATAACACAGTTTCCATCAGAAGTCACAGTTAAGTATTCACTGGACGCTCCAATGAACTCCGCAAGGGAATCTGACATTTAGTTCCAACAGCTATTTTGTTTCTCACATCCTCACATTGAACAAAAGCAGTTACTGTCAATTTTTTTAAGGTAATGACAACAAACACCAGCGAGCCTAAATATTTGTGACTGTAGCTACTCCGGGACAACAGCAGCAAGGAAGTCCAAATGGAAAGTGTTCATAAGGCAACCTATTCAACGAAGCAAGACATCCAAGTGTGTATTAGTTTGATGTCTGAACGAAGCCTTTCAGTAAAAATATTTCAGCAACTGCACGCTTTTCCTCTGAACTCTAAAGTTACGAATTCACCTGTTATTAACTGTATATAGCGACTGAAGTCCTCTGGGTTCACCTTGAGCAACTTGGAAGTCTGACTACTGCAATATATGAAATGATCAAATCAATTCAGCTGAACCGAATACCCCCTATGTAGCATAACTACACAAATACTGCTGTTCTTTTTGTGTCACTTTCTATGAGGAATCGCCACAAAGATGTGTATTGACTACAGACCAATCAATATCAGATGAAAATAAAGAGCTCACTACCCATCAAATGGATGCTTTTCCAGTAAATGCCCTCTTTTCTCTTTGAGCACAAACCCACCTATTACATGGTTAAAAAGGCACTAATTAATAAAAAAAAGCCCAAAGAAAAACCCCCAAACCACCACCACTCTCAACCCCAGATTATGATTTTTAAAGATGCTGCTCATGGTAGGCAATATTTTCCCTAGACAAAGCGCATAATACTTTGATGTGAACTCTGCAAATGAACATATCCCTTTTTCTCATCATAGAAATAAGACCGATGCCTTTGAATATTTCAGAGCTCTACTAAGAATAAAAAGCACAGGCTTAAATGACAGGCTACACTGAAGTCTTAGTTATTACCACATAAAAAATCTTCAACTGATCTCACAGGAGTTCTGAAAGATAATTCCTCGTCAATACATGACAGCATATTACCACTGATACGTAAGATTCCCCAGAGGCAGAAAAAGTTGCTAGATCGCTGCCACGTTCATCTGTAAGGGCAGAATGTGTTTCTTTCATAAACAGAGCAAATATTAAAATGGCAAGGTGTGCTCTGATAGTTTTCACTTGCATCACACAGCACTTCACTGGTTGAGTATATCAATGAAATGACACACGGAGTAGCATGCTGCTACTCTGAGTTCAGTAGCGAGTTCAGTAAAGGCTGCCTTGGATCTACTAGTTTTCCAATGCAATGTCACTCTTAAACGGATCTAAAAGAAAATATTTAAGCCTATATGACGACATTAGCATTTCTCCAGATATCACGATGCCACCATATTCTAAAACACGCAGACGTTTACCAAACTTCATGTCCTTTCTCCGAAGTTTCAGTTTTGGTGCAAGAAACTTCTTCGTTAACACCTTCTTGATCACTGGATTTTACCGTGCACACTCAACCATTCTGAGCACAAACTCCTCAAAAGCCCTTGCACAACTGAAGACCTGTATCTAGCTCTCCAGTATCTCCTCACTACCATGATAGTATCCATGGCCCCCTTCACTTACGTATTGCCTCTTCCAACTGCATTTAGAAAGCAGCTTGTAACAGCTGACTTTACTATGTGACTCCCTACGAAACTCTTCACCTTGGTACTAATGCACCATCACTTATTATTCCATACATGCTCAAAATGTCTGCTGTAGGTTTCTTCATTTCAGGCCATGGCAATTCACTTATTTTGTTTGTAAGATTTTTACCATTTTGATAGAAAAACCTGCTCTTTGTCACATCACCTATTTTTGTGTGAGCTGATTCAATGGGACTATGTTAGTTAGGACAGCTCTGCCCTGTTTTCTACTTGAAATTCGTGTACTACCTTTTAGCCTTCGCTCCATTTCTCTTTTTAAAAAAATCCCATTTAAAATTTTAAGTGCTAAGACCATTTCTACTTATGTAGAAACCATACAGTCTCATTCAAACAAGTTGAAGAAATGATTATTTGAATACAGAGAGGTGGAGAGTTTGCTACTTTGGAAGAATAATCATCTGCATAAATATAAATGAAAAAATGTAGTCATAGTAGTAGTATTAAAGAGGAAGATCAAGACTTTAACACAAAACTCAAGCAGAACAGGAATTCTTTTTCCTTTTACAAAGTAGGGATTAGAAAATGGTACAAAAATGCACACAAACAAAAAAAAACCACTCTACTTTTCGCAAGCAATTATTTACAACTTAATCTCTTTTATAGCATTATCCAACTTTAACAATAGCCAACATTCAGTCTTTACAAACTCTGTGATGAAAAACTGCTTATCATTTGTGTCTTTTTCCTTTATTAGATTTCAGATTGCAATGTGTTTTACCTTAAAGAAACAAGAAAAAATATTTTGTTCCTATGGTGGCCTGAAATACCACAAGGCCTTCATACAACTCCAAAATATTTAAAGCTATGTTCAATTGAACATGATAGCACAGCAATCACACATTTATTTTCACTTTTTTTGAAAGCTATGCCAGGCATGAACAAAATTGCTAAAAGAAAATAGCCTCAGGAGAAAACTCAGCTCCATAGTCTAGTCTCATAGATATATTGAAATAAATAAATAGTCTCATAGATATATTAAAATAAATATGTTCCTCCTTCAAATATCTTCCAAACTGAAGTTATAGCTCAATAAGGAAGACATGTTTCCATCTTAAAGTTATCAGAAATATTTCACTAGCAGTCTTTTGGCACTTTTTCAACTCTGAATCAACATTTACACACACTTCTCAGCAATCTGCTTCCACATAGAAGTGAAAGATCCTAAAATATTCTTTCAAACCACAGTTTTGTTTGCAATCTTATAAGGCTATAAAATTATAGATATGTATCTATACATACTACATTAGATCTAGATACAATCAGACAAGGCAGTAACAGTCTTTTTGGATACCTTCAGTCACTTATGTGCTAGCAATAGGATAATTGTTTTAAAGGGATAATCCAACTGATGTTTCTGTATAGCTAGCTTGCATTTGTTAATTGAATGCTTCCTTGCAACTATATTACTAGCAACAAGAAACTGCTCAAATTGCTTAGGCAGAAATTCCTTACAAATTGTGAATTCCTGTGTGCCTCAACATCTCCTGTAATAGTGTTCTTCCATTTAAAAAAAAAAATTTGTAAACATAATAAAAAAACCCATGAAATAGGAAACTATTAACTCCTTTGCAGACATCTCATTTACATTAGAAATGTTCTGTTACATTAATTTCTTAGTAACCTTATGACCTGTCTGATTCTTTAGTCTCTCAGGGGACTTGACTTAAGAGAACTTGAATTTAACTATCTATGCCTTCAAGCTTGTGCAAGTTCTTTTAAAGCTACACCGCTTTTCTCATTGAAGTCCTCATGAACTTGGTCTTACAGGCCTCTTTGGCACTATTGCCTGTGACAGCTTTCATTTAGAGCATATTAACTGTACTCCAGTAAAAGTGTTTCTATTTTAGGGCTGTGTGTTGGAAATTCAGACTAAAACTGCTGGACACCCTCAGTACTCAGTCAACTTCCACCTCTTCTCTTGTTCTCATCAGCCCCCTGTTCCTGCCAAAAGCCGCCCTCCTGCTGACAGTCTGATCTGGGCTGATACCTTGTATTTATGTCCTCTTCGTTGGACTAATATTTCTGCAAATGGTTACTTTTTCTTCTTGTACCTGGTTCACAACTATAATATCCAGTTCTGCAAAGTCGTGCTCAGCCATTGTCTGGCCAGCATAAGAGATCCCATTAAAAACAACAACAAAAAGTAATTGATTGCATTATATAGCAAGTCAATTTGGCATATATTTTAAGGACAATTAGAAGAGTTCTATGCAATAAACTGTCACATACATTAGCGTGTGCCAGGGGAATAAAAGGATCATCATTTAAGTTTGTTTCATGTTGGAAAAATACTTTTTCCTGATATTACTTTTAGCACAGGACTGTAGAGGCTTAAAAAGCAATGGTTACCTCGCCGGCTCTGAGTGCGTTAACTTTCTAAGTGGGGTGGATGCCATTTCTTACGTGAACCATTTGGCTGGAAGCAATCCCTGTGGGTGAATCTGATACTGTTCAGCAATACCCATAGTGATTCTGAGACACGGCTACACAAGGGTTTTTTGAAGAGTGGTCTTATTTATTCCTAAGTTACTCTCTGCTTCACCCATAGGAAAATTTCTTCATTAGTTTCAAAGGGAGACAAAAACGCAAACGATTCTGTCCACAAAGTTAATTCTTTTGCTTCCCATTTTTAGCTGCTGTTGCTTCTGCCTATGCAAGTCTCTGTCTTCATATAGATATATATATACTAAGTGTGTTCAGCACATACCAGTAACACCTCAAAAAATACATGTGATGTAGATGTATGCACATCCTATTGACTGATAATCACAGAATCAGCCCCATTCTGTTTGGAAGAGGCCTCAGATGGTCATCAAGTTCCCCCTCCTGCTCAAAGCCAGGTGTCAACAATGACTTCTGACTTAATCACACCTAAATTAAAAATTCAATATAGAGAAGGGCAGAGACCATTGGATGATTATATCTAGATCAGAATGTAAGACTGCAGTAAATATTTGTATAAAGTTAAACTGAATGCCTAGGGATTCACATTCTAATTTTAGAGTCAGAACCTAATGCTGAAGCACATATTTTCCACTACCTTTTCAACCCATACTTCCACTAGAGCTCATTTATTTCTAAAAACACTCTCCCGCGCTTTCACAAAAAACAGTGTTAATGCTAAAAAGAAATATATGCCAACGAACAATGAATGTGTAAAAGTTGGACTTTTCTCCCGATTGTAAACTGCAAATGCATTCGCATGCTTAGAAAGTCAAAACCTGCAGCATTTGCTTTGTCACATTAAATAAATACTTCCACAGTTCTGTATACTATTTCCTGTAATGGCCTCTGTTTAAAACATTCCAGCAAGACAAACTCATTTTCTTATTTTTAAGGGATGAAGTTTGTATAAATCACCATGAATGAGATTAGCTTTGCAGGTTTTGATGTGATTACATTACAGGTCTGACCAAAAATCACTCGAAATCTTTCACACCCCAAAGTACTTTCTTCCTTTATAAGCTGAAATACAGTATGGAGCTTTATATATACAGTAGTTGTCCATACAGAGTGAGGCACTCTCAGTCCTCAAGCTGTATGAGAAGATTTTTTCTGAAGTTCTTCTTTAACTGAGTTCTTTTTCATTTAATCTGCCACAAATAACATGAGTAACTAACATGAATAACATAACACAAATAACACTAGTAGAATTTTTTAGGTGACTTTTTGCTTAATTAAACTAAATTGATGGTTCATTTAGGAAAATGAGGATTATAGCTGAAAAATAGATATCTATAAAAAAGGAATTACATGATTATGCCCAAGAAAATGGTGATTGATTTTCACGGAAAAAAAGGAATGGTTGCTAGAAGATGTAGTTTTCATCAAGAAAAATCTCAGTCAGCATGAAAACAATTGCCATTGGATCAATGCTTTACAGTCCTCCTGAAACCGTGTTAGTATTGTGGACCTAATTGGTATATGCTCACATTACAACAAAACACTATTGCAGGTGGGTGGGGATGGGGGAGGCAGGGAGGAAGAAAACATTATTGCCCTTGCTCAATAGAAAAACAAAAAAATCATTGAACTCAGTCTCTCCTTTTACACCCCAGAGCTGAAGCAAACTGTTATTTGAGAAAGATTTTGCTGCTGAGATCTGTTAATTTCTATCCTCTCCAAACAGAAAACGACTTTTTGCAGACTGTTGATTCAACTTTATTTCAAAACTGAATTAAAATATATATAAAACACATATCATACAAGAAAAGGGACATGACTTTTTACATGGATACATCTCATTCTGAATTTTACTTTACAGGCAGTGTGACATACTCTCAGAATTTAATTGCAAACCGCATGGTAGCAAATGTCTTAATTTCTCAGCTCCTGAAGACAGTTATCTTTCCTGTCTATTCTTTTCCCTTCAAAAGAAAATCTTTCTGTTTTATTTTCAAAATAGGTAGACAAGAGCGTCTTGGAAGTTGAACCTTAGAAATAATAATGGAAAAAACCTTCAAAAGCCAAATTAAAACCACAACATTTTTTTAGAATTCCCACATCTAAACCATAGTGTGACTGATGTGTTCAAATTTTGATCCACTTCTTTTAGCGTCTAAGCTTCTGAATTAATACAATAAATTATGATTCTTTATTGAATGGATGGTCATTTGTGGAAGTTTGCTATTAGATCCAGCATTTGTAACTGTTTCTTGTCTTTGTTCTCACGTAGTTTTACACATATATGAGACAATTTAACCAATGCCCACCGGAGCAATATAGTATTTTACCTTTTTTGGCATGTAATACAGGCTACTCATCATCTTTTTACAGAAGCCTTTTAGCATAGTGTTTCAATAGCATCTTAGCTGTTTAAGGAGTTCATTGAAAAAAACCAACACAACCTTATACACAGCTGCAGAGAATTACTCTGTTACTAATCTGTGTGGTACTATTACTACCAGAATAGTTCTGTTGCTACTTGACGTTATACTTTCTTCAGTGGTGAGGGCTGCTGCATCTTCCAGAAACACTTTCTCTACTCCATTTAGTCCTGTCCCTTGCTCAAAATTAATTTGAAAATAATCAGTCGAGCAATAGTTTTTCCAACCTCTTATACCAAAGTGCTCTCAAAAAAAGTGAACACCTTGTAACTACATAAAGCACTCTGAATTCAGCTCAGTCCCTTGCCTTTGTTCTTTGTCAGATGCCCTGGCATATTTTTAATGCATATTTCCCTAAGAATACAATGCTGCATGCCTCACACAGAGTGCGTGTGGCATAACAAAACCTAATTTTGGCTCCAAACATTTCTTCATTCCCACACTCTGCAACTGAACTAATATTTTTATGCAGTCCCAATACGGAAAAGTCTTTTTACCACTTGATACATTACAAGTCATTACCGTAATTAGATTTATTGGTAGCGCATATGCCATAATAAATTCCAACTTTTTACTGAACGGACAGTAGGGTCTGAGGAAAAAAATACTTATCTATTTTACTAAGTAGCTTCATCAATGAGACATAAACCAGAGAAAACTAGAGGCAGGGGTCTGGGGATGAAACTGAGGGAACAGAAGAAATGGAGAAACCTGGGTAGAAAGTTGATGGACTAAGTGTCTACTTCTCTCATTAGAATCAATAACAATGCCAAAGTCAAGAAGATCTCAGCTACAGCATATGGACGATGCTAGTAGCTGTGTAGATATTACTTCTAATAAACACAGCTCTAGACATGACTAAAAATAAGGCATGTGACATTTCTACTTTGAACTCCAAACTGCTGAAGACATTTTGGGTTTAGGTTTGGGGATCTTTGAAATTCTCATCTGATTAAAGCTGATTCACAGAAAACCTAACACAACTTTGTGCAGCTGCAGATACATTCAAGCTGTGTCTGGTCTTCTAATTGAAACTTCTGAACTTCCCCAATCACAGATATAACTCTGCTACAAAACAGATGAGATGAGATATGAAAAAAAGAGTAACTATGGGAAAGGAGGTTATTAAACACGTTAGAATTCAAACCTGTATGACAAGATATTACAAAGGGTCTGTTGGTGAGGGGAGTGTCATTTACACACATACATACACATGGGATTTGATACCTTAACAAAGTTATCAGAAGTACCACAAAAGTGACAGCAACACCTGTTTGTTTTCTTTATCACTGACGAGAGTCAGCTTGACTTTTCCTTATCATTTTCAGGTGTTATTTTTTTCTTTTTTACATAGCCTTGAGGCTATGTTACTGTCAAAGAAAGGACACCAGCTTTTAAGAACTAATGATGACAGACAAAACAGTCCTAAAGTGATATTTGTAAAGATAATGACAAGATAATGCTTGTCTGGGGGTTGAGGGCACATTTTTTTCTGTCTCCCAATGTAACAAACATTTAAATTGCCATTTAAAGGGAAATCCAAGAAAAAAAATCCTCCTTTACCTTTGAATACACTCTATGCATTAGAACTCAAAAGTTCCTCCTAACAATACCAATGGGATATTTGTCATCCTATCAAAGCACTTGTGCCTCCAAGTACTTGTTGTTAGAGTATGTATCTAATTAAAACAAGACTTTAATTGTTATAAACAAACAAAAAATTTATTATAACTGCAAAAGCTATTTTAAAAGATACCAAGACATGATTAATAATAACTACTCCTCATTTACAGATCATCCACTGTCCAAATGATACGCCTCCAAATAGATATCCCGTCTTTAATGACTTTTT
>Ga0181612_180133_pt1 | contig 17657 bp, 12 predicted proteins | sample HoacroProtozoa21_FD_119630 | JGI IMG/M metagenome (GOLD analysis project Ga0181612, IMG submission 119630) | Hoatzin crop microbial communities from Cojedes, Venezuel. Combined Assembly of Gp0051906, Gp0051904, Gp0051908 | reverse complement strand
ACACCATGCTGGAGCAGGGGAAGAGTGTGGGGAGGAAGGAGCAGCAGAGACAACATGCGATGAACTGACCTCAACCCCTACTGCCCGTCCCCCTGCACTGCTCAGGGGGAGGAGGAAGAGAATTCAGGAGTGAAGTTGAGACTAGCAAGAAGGGAGGGGTGGGGGGAAGGTGATTTTCATTTCTCATTACTCTACTCTGATTTGATTGGCAATAAACTAAACTAATTTCCCGAAGCCACGACTGTTTTCTCCTTGATGGTAATTGCTGAGTGATCTCCCTGTCCTTATCTCGAGACATGAGCATTTTGATATATTTTCCCTCCCCTGCCCAGCTGAGGAGGCGGAGTGATAGAGCGGCTCTCTATCACCTGGCACCTGACATCCAGCCAGGCTAAACCACGCCGTCAAGTATTGAGGTCAGTCAGAGAAGTGGGCTGTCCAGCTGCCTTCCCCTTCCCGCAAACATTTCTGCTGCTCTAAGCTCCCAGACGTTGCCAGCATTGCCTTCTTATTGCTCCTTCTGCTGCTGCTTGAGCAGTTTGGGCTTCAGCGTCTGGAATGCTCACATGCAATTATCATTTAACCAAGCACCCACAGTTTTTCACAGCATTACAGCTGGCATAAAGCAAGTGGTAATTTTTAATACTTTATAGTTCAAATAATGCTAAATTAAAACAAGAATCTTTGTCTCTGGCACAGCTTAAAGCATGTTACAACCAAGGGAAGTACACGAGCTTCTCAAAGCAAAACGTAATTGTGGAATTGTATGCAATGAGAATAGTACGGCAACCCAACAGCAGATGTTGCAATCGTTTCACTCGAGAATTACACATCTAAAACCATGTGTCTCTATTCAGGTATGCACAGAAAATTTTTTTATCATGATTATTATTTTTTTGATATCTACCTGTTACCAAATTAAAAAGCAGCAGTCTCGGAAAATAAAGCGTCACTAATTAGCTGAGTCTCAGCAGCAGAGTGCTTGTCAAATGCTTTTAAGTGACTGAAATTAATTTCAAACACTTTGTTGAGTCTTTTTGAACTGTGAGGAAAAAGAAATCATTTAGTAAATAGCACCTGGATCCCATGAGCTCCTCAATAATACTGTGCCTGTGTTTTTTTGGAAATCCTTGAGTACATTTCCAGTATATCAGAAATAAAGACGACTGTCAGATACTCCTATTAGTCAGTTGGAAAAGCCAAAACAGCCCAGTGGGAGGGAGGAATGTTATACAGATACAATTATGAGTCATTGCAGTTTTGGTTGAATCAGGGCCATTTATTTGAAAATCTGCTGCCCCAAAACGTTTCCTAATTCACAAAACCCTTCTTTTTTCTTTCTTCCTTTTTTTTTTTTTTGACTGGATATCTTATATATAAATTTGTTTCCATCACTTTATGCTCAGGAATTTTCTGTTGGCCCTTGTGTAGCATGATGCCTATAACATCCAAAACAGAGGGCTCCAGGATGTCTGCCATAAGAAAATATACTGGCTTGCTTTATTTTTAAACATTAATACAGTTGGCAACCATGATGACATGAATGACATGATTTACAAGTTTGTGGGCCAGACAAAGCAGGATCAAAAGATTATCTGCGAGCAAAGAGTCAACATTTCAAACTGAGGAAACAGGAACAGAAAAGGCTCATCTGCACGCAGCCCAAATCTTTCCAGCAGCCCAAGGTGGCGGGGAAGGGAGCGTGGGGGGGGGGAACTCCTCTGCGCCAGCTCCCTCTGCTCAGGCTGCAATTCTTTTTTCTTTTTTTAATCTAGGTATAGTATCAGGACTCCAGCGCCTACACCCTACACTGAGTGTCTAACTGGGGATGCAGTTTGGATCCTTGCCATAAAGACGCCACAGCACATTCAGAAGTATCTGCACTCTGATGCAAAGGTTGGTGGTTTGACTATGGCACAAGCAGTTTGCGACCGAATAAGCTAAGCTACCTGCAACAGCACCCACCCTGAAAATCAGTTGTTCCCCCCTTTGCACTCCGCAGCTCGAGCCTGGTGAGGCACATCACACACGTCTAGATGCCTTCCTCAGGTATTGCTCTCAGGCTTCCTCCAGACCTGCCTTTAAATCATGAGAGACACTACAAACAGCACCAGAACAGGAGCTGAATGAGAGTTTTATATTACGAGTTCTGAATCTTGACATTACTTGGCCTTCTTCTGGTTTCCAGGTCTTAAAAGGCATCAGACTCTTCTTGGCGGTGAAGATCCTATGGACTCCTGGAAATTGCCAGGAACAAGCAGATGGGGACAAAACCTCATAACATGTCTCCTGGTAAGCTACAGACCACAGTCTGGAGAACTCAAAAAGCATCAATTACTCCTGACTTTGAAAGACTGTTTGAAAGATGTTTCTGACTCCTTCCCACACCAGCCCCCAGGGAAGAAACAACTCTCTCATTCTGCTCCTAGCCAGTACGGAAAGCGAAAGACTGCTTCAGCCGCACCGTCCAGCACGGAAAAGGAACAGAGAAAAAGCACAATCTGAACCAGGGTGAGAGCTGGGAGGGATACTGCCGCCAAATCAAACACTTTCCGAATGCTGGAACAATCCTAAATACAAATGAACCCTGCTGGTTTTATGATCTGCACAACGAAGTTTATCAAGGTATCATTCCAAGGCTTCATCCCATTTACAAACACAGCACTAAAGCCTTTAAAGAGCTGTGGCAATACAAGATAAATACATGCTACTAATTACTTGGAGCTGAACATCAGAGATTCTTGTTCATGCTTCCTGGTTTCTCCTTTTCTGTACCCAAATGAATATTTTCTGAACATAGTAACTGGAAAAAACGGTCTTTTCGCTCAAGCATTGAAATAGTCATTCCTCTAGTGAATAGTAATAAAAAAGGAAAACAATATTAATCCAATGGACTGAACGCCAATCAACAGCTCCCCCTACCAGCCAACTCTAAGAGGATCAAGAGAAGCAAAAAGTGAAGTTGTCCAGGATTCAAAGGCACTGTGAACTAAAAGATGAGTTTTCCAGTGACACCAGGAAATTTTTAATACAAGTGCAGAGGCTCATGCTCAGAGTCGCATGATGACAAGGAACCTTATACCACAGACAACGCCTTGACAGAGTGCATCTTACAAGTCACTGAAAAAATACGGCACTTAACTGTAATACCACGTTTAAACCTAGAAAATAAAGTATTTCTATTCTGTTTTGTAACGAGAGGTACATTTTACTACAGCTGTGTTGGAAGGACAGTCATCAACTTCTGCAGTAGGAAATGGCTTACGTTTGGAGGCTGAATTTGACCAAGTTCACTGCAAGCATTGCAGACTTGCAGAAGCACTCAGGTTCAGAGGGACCTTGGGACATGTCTAGCCCAAGCTCCTGCTCTGCCGGATCAACACGGAATTTAGATCACATTGCTCAGAGCTTTATCCAATTGGGCACTACGAACCTCCAAGGCGGGAGGCTCCACAACCTCCCTAAGTAACCTGTTCGCTTAATTATCCTCAGGCAGATTTTTTTTTTCCTTTTATTTCAAATTTATGACAACTGTTTCTTGTTATCTTCCTGGGCATCTCCATAAAAAGCCTAGCTCCACCCGCATGTCAACCTCCTCTCAGATATATCCGAAGGCTGCTATTCCCACTTCGATTCATACCTTTGTGAAAACCATTCAACTAATAGTAAGTCTCAAGGGTAACTTACAAAGTTTTTTTGGACACACAACAAACACGTTCTTTCTATTCAGCTACACACACAGAATGAACTCATTTATCATGAGGCTATGTGATCCATCACATAGACATCTCCAAATGTCCGAGTTGGCTTATGCATGTTACACAGTCCATAGATAAATCTATCTGTCTTGTGCACACATATCTAACCAGCATACCAATAGGGCATCTCTCACTTTGAAAACATTTCATCTGCGATTTGTGCACTGATTTTCAGTTCTGAAACAGTTTTCAACATTCTCAACAGCTTTAAATATCTATTTCCTTTCCTTCCTTCAAAAAAAAAAAAAAGAGCCACAAAACACTCAAATGTTTAATCAAAACGTGTTCCTCTGCTTTCCACCATTTCCCTTATCCACCCACATACAGTTACATCCCCTGACTTTAAAGGACACATTAACAGTAGAGCATAATAGCAGCAGGCCTAGAACATGAATTTTGTATCTGTAAATGGGAGATTCCCAAAATTCTCAGTGAAATATGTAAATTCATATTTCGAATACTTACGAAGATCCATTATGTTGACCCTAAAAGTTGTGATATTCTTATGGATCAGAAATCTATTTTAGTTCATTTTGGATTATGTTTATGACATTCTCTAAGCCCTGCCTTTTAAGTAAGGTACTTATATAAGCACAAAAAGTAATACCTCTAATACCATTTAAAGCCCTCTAAAATGTTTATTGGTTTCCCTAATACTTGGTGAGTATATAAAATACCCCATTGTGAAATGAAGTGATTTAAAGCTTTTCATAGCTCTCTAGAAGGAAAAAACATGGATAATTTGTTTGTTGCTTTTCCTCTTGTAAAATCATACCTATACCTGAAACCCATACTCCAAAACAACTCTTGTATATACAGTGTGTAGATTCTGGATTCACATTCACTGCCATGTGCCATTTCTATACAACATCGACTAACGCATAATTATAACCCCAAAGGGACCGACTCCTGTGTTCCCATGTAAGTGCAAGGCACCGCTGCCTTCAGAAGCTTATCACAGCAAAAGCATAAGCACAGTATTCAGCGTTGTGATCTCAGAGAAAACGAACAGCTGAATATTTCCCATTTTTACTCCTTTTTTTCTTTTTTCTTCTCTCTGAATAGCAACATATTGCAACACACTCATGGAACTGCACGTTAGAAACTTTCTGTAAGTGTAACTTACATTTCTCATTCAACTCACATGACATTTTTGACAGACACTACGTGGGTAAAACCATACCATTTGAAAATCTCCAATTCTAAGTGCAGCTAAAAAACCCATTTTTACTCATTGTCATAAGTGAATCACTGATAGATGTTACAGTCCACCTTTTCCAGGCACAAGACACTTGACAACAACCTACTGAACTTTGAGTTAAGCCCTAATTTGATAATTGCAGTGCCTCAAACAAACATTTCTAATTACTGTGAGAAGCTTTATCAATTCATTAGGGATCAATTCATTACTGTTAACAATATAAGAAAAATATTACACATATATACAAATACTTATTTGATCATTGATCTGTAGATAGATGCAATTCACTTTATCTTTTAGCAAACTCCCTTGTGGGGAGAAACCACCAACAAATTTTTCCTAATCTGATTAGACACCCTTTTAACCCTCTTGCTCCTAAAATCTTTCACCAAAAACCAAAGCTCTCCACCTGCCATTTGCATTACGTTGTATTTTTCTTTCATAAAATCCATGTGGAATTAAACAGAAAAAAATAATATTCTTATATACACATATATTACTGTATACGCACTATTATTTATATAAGAGAGTCCACACACTTCTTCAGGCATCTCAGGAATGCTGTACGAAACCCTGTGTGCAGTCTCAAGCACCCAGTCTGCAAGAGAGGAAATCTGTGTTTGCTTTCATAATAGTGAATCAACACAAGGGACAGAACAAAATTCTTTCTTACTAGTCACCTGACAGTTACTCTCATATATTAAACATGCAGAAAGTAAACCGTCTTTAACCATACAGTCCTATTTGTAAGCACTAAATGTGAACCAGCGACAGCACACGCGTTCAAATCCCTGCGACGAGCAGCAGCCGTGCCGGCGCAGACACTTGGTGGGTGCAGCAGCCGCCCCTCGGAGCCCGGCTCCGCCACCGCCTGCGCCTGGGAGCCCCAGGTCCTGTGGCTGGCACTCCGGCCACCTCCAAGTTTCTTAGCATTCCTACAGGCAGGCTCAGGGCAGAGGGAGTACGAGGGTACTGGTAATAGGAGGTTGTAAGAATACAGACTGCAGCCATCGGGCATAGCACTCAGACAAGCGTAACGACCGGCAACCTGCTTGCAAGCAACAAGCTCCTTCTACACCCTTTTCCCACGCTTCCTCCTCCCTGACCCACTTTCATCAACCTTTGATCCTTCCCCTAAATATCCGTACCAAATCTTGCACGTGCCCACAGTCCCAGTAAAATACCCCATCATCAGTCTGATACAGTCCCAGAACACTCTGGCGTCAGGAACCTACGTAAAGTCCTATGTCCCTTCAGGCAACAACCTCGCTAAGATCTCACAGTGTCCTGGGGAGAGCTTTCCCTTGGTGTCTTTCTGCCCAGGGACCGTCGCAGCGTCAGGACCAGGCGCTGGCAGCTGCCACTACCGTACAGCACTACTGCCCATCCTCCGACCCCGCTGCGCCTCCACGCTCCCTCCGCTCGGCCCCTGCCCCCCACAGCCAGCGGGGACCTGTGGAACGACCCTTTCCCAAAGGGGGGTCATTTCGTGAGCACCACCATTAAAAAAATTGAAATTCATTTCAGATGGTATGATCTGTTGTCCTGTGATAAAACATCAACTAAATTGAATGTTCACGTTTTGGTGATACATAATTCTAGAAAATAAAATATAATATAAATATATAATTTATAAAATTTTATGACAAAATAGGCAATTACGTGAGCGAGATTAGTCTAGCTCAACAATGGGACAGCTTTTAAATTGACAGGATTATAAATCACACGGATAGGTGTCTATTCAATGTCAATACACTCCCAAACACACAGGAATGCCCCATCTGGGAGAGTCAATGAAGTCACCAGCACTGGGCAGCTGTAGCAAAGCCACTGCCAGAGACCTGTTATAAACAAGGTTGATTTTATTAATAATCGAGCTCTCAACCGAACAGCTTTCATGCACAAGAGCTATTTAAATAAGCAAGCAACACAGAGTTAGCACTTCCATCATATGTTCCACATGACAGAGACCTGGCACTTGTCACCAGCATATTTACTCTATCACAAATAAATGGACTAAAATAGAAAGCAAAAAACCTAATAACTCAAAAATGTGCTCTAAATAAAGGCCTTTATTTTAATGAAGTCAGGATTTCAGCTTAAATGCTTAATTGCCTAGGGGAAAATCTAGTCTAATAAACACTGAACTCAGTGCTATGTTGAGGATCTAATTTGGTATGCAACGGTCAGCCGAGAGAAGGATTTCGGTGATAAGAGCTGCAACGCGCAGACAGAACGGAGAACTCTGCAGCGTTACGCCTGCCAAAACCTTCCGGTTGTTTAATTCTAAGGTTTTGGTTTATATCAGATTTGTCACTACTTAGCATGATTTTTGTACTAAGAATAAGAGAGGAACCCATAAGTGTCAAATTCCAGGAAGTTTTTCATACTTTTTTAAATGAAAAATAAATTCCATTCTAAAACGTAGCCCAGTGGTTCTCAGAAGTAAACAATAACAGTTGGAATAAATCTGTTATCAATTTCAGAAGTTTATTTGCAAGTTGTATGGTCCTAAAACAGAAATAATGTATTTCCTAACTTTCTCACCCAGAGATAACTGGAATTTCAAGGAACAGCTGAGGAATGTTAATGATCAATAAAAGAGATTTACTTGAACAGTTCAAAGTTTGGGAGCAGTAACAAATACATCCTTTTCAGAGCTAACTTTGTGTCAGTGACCTAGATTATTGAAATGTCATTTATGGCACCCTAGTTTGCTCTTTCTTTCCACTTATAAGAGGTCTACTGCAACACAAAATTGACATTTCAAATACTACAGCAGCAGTTTATTTCCTAAGCAATTATACAATGCACTGATTTCCTCAAAAAAGTAACAAAAAACCAAAATAGTCACAGAAGAAAAGACAAATATCTACAAATTTTAGTAAGAAATTCAATCTTGCCACGGTCTATTGGCAAATATTGGCACCTGAGCATCATATAAATCATCTGTTCCTGCCCTTCTGTGTTCCTACGGCAGAAGTCACCTATTAGCATTTGTATAACTGTGAAACTCCCAAACTGGCACACTATTATCACAGAATCACAGAATAGTATCCTTCCAAAGTAGATCTGGATACTGGCAATGCTGCGGTTAGGTGTTATATTAACTAATCTCTATTACAAACCATTCTGGTTCTGTCTTCCTTAATCCTGTTCCTTTGACAAAAGGGAGTGTGATTATTTGTGTCTTCCACTGTTGTTTATGCAGTTTAGTTACACATAAAGAGGAAGTCGATTTAAAAGTTGGTTCTACTCCACACTTTGAATAAATATAAGATATAATGAATATAATAGATTTCAAGATTGGAAAAGAATGCAGACATTTCCAAGCCCATAGATCTCTTATTCAATTGTTTTGGTTTATACTTACTTTTAATGAGGCTTTGTAAGACCTTGACACTACTTTTAGAGGAGGTGCAGTACCCACACACTCTGCTCATTTTAATATTGGACCCTAAGGAAAACCAATCCTGAGTTCAAATACAAGCTGACAATTCCACTGAGCTTAAAAGGATTGCAAGAATTGTATCTGAAAGCAGAAATCCCAACTGGATTTTAACTGAAATTAAACTGGAAGCTTTAATTACAGAAATTAATTTGACCATGTCTAGCTGTGTTTCTGAGTACTACTTGCAATTCCAAATTCACCTTAGTATTGACATCAGCCATTCAGAAATCCTTAATCCACAGGAAAAATAACAACGTGCTATTTCTGAAATACAAGAAAGAAGTGTGGGAGGAAAAAAGTAGAGGATTGTAAATTGGATTACAGAACACATTTTAGGCTTCTGTAAGCATGGTGCATAGATAGCCATAGTTTCAGTTTGAGCATGAGTAAGTCCTATTGATTTATATAGAAGTATTCATATTCTTTAGTATATACCTCCATAAATTGCTGAAAATTGAACAGCAAAGATCTTAAATGAAGTGGAGAAGTAGCATCCTCACTTCTGAGAAAGCAAAGTAGTCGGATATGTTTAATAGAGCTGCTCTCTTTTATTTGTTTCTACACGCAAAATTAGGGAAAACAAACCTTGAGAGCCCCAGCAGCCTCCTGAACATATTTGGTTTCTTAAAAATGTACTTAGCTTGTTTGTTCATTCCCCCTAACAAACTTTCCAGGCATCTTAATACAAGATAAATATAAAAAGACACAGAACTACAGCCAATACTGATTTTTTTTTTAATATATATATAAAATTCAGAAAAACAAATGTTACATAAGAATGGCACAACTGGCTACAGGAATAGAATGTGTAACTTGAAGAAATCCAGCAGAGACCATCTCTTACTGAGGGGTAAAGAAAAGATCACAGCATAAATTAAAGATAGCCATTGGAAAAAGAGGAGCAGAGAGGCTGAAGTGAAATCATTTCATTCCACAGCAGTGAGCTGCTTGTGACTCAAAGACTCTCTGCAGTTCCTAGTGTAATCCGTTTTGTGCCTCAAGCTCCGGCGGGTCCCTGAGCCTTCACACTGCGCTCTCCACTTCCCCACGTACGTATGTCCCACAAGTGTTTGTACAGCAACACAACACCACCATTAACCCAATACAAAAACATCCAAGTAGAAAAGTGTTTAGAACTTGTGCTGTATTAAGTTAAAATGTAATACAAGTAAATGTTTCACTTAATAAAACATCTCTGTAATAACTGTTCATCATTGTGCATTAAAATATTATTTATCACAATAATATTCATTACAATTAATAAGCTGATTCGTTAATAATGCAGATGTCACATGCAATTCAATGGGATTCCTTTATTCACCAGCGCCATGGCCATTATTTTAAAGTCCTTCCAAAAACATTAACGCACAATGTTAATCTGAAATCCATACCTCGGTTATTTTCACGAAGCAACCGGCAAGGTTTGTTTAGGAAATTTCATGCCAAGCTTCAGAAGTGTGCACTCTAACCTTCTTCAACACATAACTCAACATAAACACTTTCTTCATGACAGACATTTCAAGAGATGAAGGAGCGGAACAAAGGCAGAGTGTGACACAAAGCACAAGTTCTGCACCACTAAGATGAACGGACAGATTAGCTGGAAAATCCATAATGACACGTTGGGCTGGCTGAAGCGGTTCTGTTTATGTAATTACAGCTTTGGTGCTTAAACGTTAGGAAGCTCGGAACAAGACCTTCACCTCAGGCCCCCTGCACCAGCACTTCGGGAGCGCTAGAGTATCCCCGTCCATCAGCGCCAACCACTGCAATTCACCTGACATCTCATTAAAGATTTTAAAGCATCACCTACTAGAGGACAAACGGTTCATTAGGCAAACTTTTATGGGCTAAATACAATCTTTATGCAAAATGTGCTGAGCAACATTCAGCTTTATTGCCAGCAAGGGCAAAATAGCAGTCAAGCAATGCACTCTCAGCCAGCGCAGTCAGCCACTCGACCCACGTCTCTCGCTTACCAACAGATTGCAAAACAACATCTTCTGCTTGCTTTAAAAAAGAGCTCTATCCAACTTATCTTAGATGCACAATCTGAGAGTGCAAGTGTGTATGTGCTTTCCTCTAGAAAGAAAGATCAAAGCAACTCTGTATGCAAGAAAGCCCATTACAGTCAAGCCCACCTTCTCAATTCATGCTTACAGCAACATTAAAGACCACAATGCAGAGGTGTGCCGTGAATGAAAACCTGACCAAGGTTTTTCTTTCAGTAGTGACTTATCACGTCCTAACTGGCACAATGCACACTAACTTACTGAGAGATTACAGGAGGAAAATTATCTATATGAGTTGGGCAAAACTGGCTGTCCTGAAATACCAGGATCAAGGAATAGAAAAATAGTCTGAAATTTGTGCATAAGCACCCTGCATTTCTCACCAGGAAATCCACTGAAGGCTGCTCAGAAAAACTGGTATGTTCTTCTAAAGCTAAGAATACCCTACTCCAAGGTTGGCTGAGCACAGATTGCTGCAGGACTGCTATGTGCAGAGTAAGATGGAATTACTGGATTTTCCATGTTCTTCTTCTAAAAAGGTGAATAATACACTGACAGAGATCATCCTATGAAACAGAACACCTGTCCTCAACATGATGATTACCTCTGTTTCTATTTCACAGTCACATAATTTCCTTACAGCAAAACCAGCATTAACTCATGATGAAAGGTAATACATGCACAATATGTGCCGAAAATGATAGGAATGCTGGCAAAAATTCTTTAGAGCAACATTTATTGACTCTCATATTCCTGCAGCTGAATGTGATGATCAGTTTGCTCCTTCTAGTCTTAAACTCCACGAATCCATACAAAATGAGGAATGGAACAAAAATATCCCAGATATTAGCATTAATTGAAGTTGCAGTAATCATATCGTACATTTTCAAGTCTGCTTCAGAAAGCCACTCCAAAGTCGGCACAGCACAGCTTCTGAACTTAGAAGTCACAGTTCCTGCAGATGATACCATTGTAAAGGACATTGTAAAGGACATTGGGTCACGAAGAGAGAGCAATCAGCCACTCCTGCCCAGGCTGATAGACCAGCTACTTAAGAGTTCAGGGAGTATGTAGCACTTCAGGAAACACTTCCACGAGTAATTCTCACGCACAACACAGGGAAACCAATACTCAGTCATGTCACAGACCAGATCCAAACCAGAATATAAATAACTAAAGTTTTTCAAACTCAAAATCTCTAAAGAAAGTTTTCCTGAACTCCCATACAGCCTATGCAGCACCAAAACTCACAAAGTGCTTTCCTTTGGGTCTGAAGAAGCTGTGGGTGCCCAGAAGTCAGTCCTTGGGTAACCCACAACTTCTTTGGTCCAAGCTATGCAGAGCTTCGGTTGAGCCTGAGCCCTGGCTAGCCTAGAAACTAGGCAGAGCAGCACCCCAGTCACCCTAATGGTAGTTATGCTCTGTACATAACTAACATATACCAACAAAATTAGGTTTCTCTCAAAATGCAGTCATAGCAGCTTTCTTTTTAAAGCATAGCTGTCCCAGAAAAGTAGTATTGCTTCAAGATCCAGCCAACTTTCCCCTGAAAGCCCAGTTTAGCAGGAAATGGGAGACCTAGATCCAGTTCACTTCTCAGGTGGAGGAGGTCCGACGCGTAACTTCTGCTTTCCAAGAAGGTACCTGAATTCAGACAGTTGGACAGTCAGGTTTGCACAAGGTAAAAAGCAAGTAAAAAACGTGCCTTGCTCTGGCTGAGTGGTGAGGGAAGATCTAGGTCCTGATGCCTGCCCTCAAGATTATTTTTTTTTTTTTTTGCATTTTCCAGGGAGTTCGAAACCCAGTCACAGCCCCATCACCGGGTTTTGGTGTTTTTTTTTTTTTTTTTTAGATAAATTACAACACAAATTTAAGCCCTTCAGTTGTATCATACATCTGAGCATGCGTTAGGATTCTGGGCAAGGAAACTTTGGTTGCTATAAAATCTCAACAGTCAAAGAAGCTGATAAATATAGCTTGCAATGTGATTATACTGAAACAGTTTGTTCCAGTCATACGGGACTCTTGACTTGACATTCCAATTAAAAAAAGAAGTGACAGAAAAAACATTACAGAGCCATACTTTGATATTAAATCAAGGACGTGCAGAATTTTCTTCTTCTAAGATGAAGTAACTGGAATAACCGAAGTTTTAGCTAAGGCAGTTCCTTATATTTCCTATAATTTCCTTTCATTTCTAGATTCCCAAATTAATGAAAGAAAACTCTTTTGTCATTTCAATGACTACATAGTTCCTTATTGTCAGCATTAAGTTCAAAGTATTTCCTGCTGGTGTTTTAAAAGGAAAAAACCCACAAAATCTCAAAATTGTAAAAGACGAGCACTTCTCACCAAAAAAAAATAGCAACTCCTGAAGAGAGATTGATAAAGCCCAGGTTTAGGCATACCAATACCAAATTATTTCTCACGGCAAACTTTTCCATAACCCTCTCAATTTTTTTTTCCGATAGGAAAAATCCTTCCACTCTGTTTGTCAGGGTCTTGAGAAACAGGTATTTGGCCTGGCAAACAGTGGGCTGTGCAGTACAGGCTGTGACCTGATCATCTGGACAGCTTAACAAAGCAGACTACTTTCTCACCATCAAAGTGCATCCCACTGAAAGAGCTATCGATCCTCCGGGACTTGCCCAGAGCGCCAGTTACTGTCTCGGTGTCAAATCCTGCAAAGGAAGGAATGCATTCCCACCAAGGGGAGCCTGCCAGCGCTGAGTTAGCATTTGCACTTGGACCAAAGCAGCTGGGGAAGGGAATCGGTCTTTCAAGAATAAGGAAAAGTTGGCTAGGAGTTCTCCCAGTAAAAGACTGGCAGAGATGAAAAAATCCTCTCGCTTTGCATAGCAAAGGAAATGGCACATTAAAATGCCCATGTGAAATTCAGACAACTAAAAATCCGTGGGGCAGCATTGCTTTTAGTAGCTTAAGTAAATTCTTTTGCTCTACTAACAATCCAAACTCAGCTAAAAAACAAAAAGTAGGTATCAACTACTTAAAATCCATCTATTCTTATAAAGGTTGACTTCTCTGACCTCGTTTTGATTGCTGCCAGGTAGGCCAGGCCAGAAACAACATGCTATTTCCTTTTCCCAGTTCAAAGGAATCTGAGTTAACAGTCTGCAAAAGGTGCAGCGGGAAGAATCTCATGCTTGAGCGTCTTAAACTTACAGATGCAGTTTACATTTGCTGTTGTCATCAATAAAAAGCAGCTGTAAGGCATAAATTCAATATTCAATGAATCTGGCCAAGCATTCAACAGTGCCAGGTTCTGTCGTGACAGCCCGCCCGCTCCCAGGCCGCTTGTGCAGTGGACTGAGGAAGAGGCCGGCTTGTTAAGCCTTCCACTAGGTTACAAACAATCCGCTCTCCAGATCACAAGGGCACTCTAACTGATGCCATCAGTTCAGCTATGCATATTTACCTGCTCTTAATTAGGGGAGTCTACTCTATACCATTGCTATAAGAACTTCTTGAAAAGAAAGCAATAAGGCGGCTAATTCTCCTTAGTTTGTCATTTACACCATGTGAGAGTGAACGTAAAAGACAGCCATCCACTTTGATATGATTTTGTACTGATGTAAATGAATGCAAATGTTTCAGGTTAAAGATAACAGACTTTTAAAGACACCACACATATTTTTCTGAAAGCATATGATGCTCACTATTTACTTCCACTCCTCCCCACACCTCCAAATGTATTATTCCCATTCAAGCAGATAGGAAATGATACAAACTTTTCAACAAACTCTTTTTATTGTCTTTTGTCTCAATGAGTAGCTGTATTCACAGCAACATCTATATTCAGTTCTGCCCCTGAGGAGCAATGCCCACTACTTGCCGAATTTAGTTACAAAAGAACTTTTTTATCTGTACTGTCTACTCAATAGCACTGGACTACATACAGTTGGGTTTTTTGCCCTGTCTTTCACAGTCACTCCCTTAAAGGACCAAATTGTGAGAATGCTACTAAGGACAAGACATGTGGTTTAACCATCTGCTGTAGCTACAGCTGACCTCTTTACCTTAGCTTTTCTTTATTACCAGAAGCACAGTACCACCAAATGGCTGGAAAAATCAATCAGAAGAATGCCAGCAGGTACACAGTGCCATCAAACACCTGTTTATACCATACTACAGAACACAGCTTAGTGTGAACCACCCTTTGGACATGTTTAAAATTTACTTTTTTACAGAAACTATTCTCTACATGTCTGGATGAGGCCCTCCAAAATGCCTTAAAATCTAATAAGGAGCCAGGAATTCTTGTGGTTTCATTCTAGTTCTGCCACTGACTTGTTGTGTGGTCTTGGAAAAGGCACTTATCCTTTCTCTGGGTTTTATTTCTCACATATGGTGATATTAATATGCAGCAGAAACTAAGGCCATATCGTATATGAAGCTGAGAAAACAAGTTGACATACACAGGAAAAAAAACCCCAAAACCCTCAACTATGCTCATCATCATAAATGCCATTTTAAGCACTGAGATTATTGCTTCTTGGCAGACGAAAACATGACTGTGAAAAACAAAGGGTACAAGAGCAAAACCCAACAGCTACTATACGTTATTCACCTGTGCACACATTCCTACCCAGTTGTGTCTTGAGACGAACCTTCTGGCCTTACCCATCCAGGAGAAGTGTGCACCACTACAGTTTACCTTGGCGTAGGTAACACATTGCAAGACGATGCCTCACTCAGCTGTGGTATCTTTTCGATCTGCCATTCGTAATCTTAAATCCCACTGCCTAGCACCTCCCTCTCAGAGGCAGCAGTCTGAACAAGGAACAGCAGGTTGTCTTGCATTATCATTGTGCTCAGCAAACTGACAGAGTTCTCCCCAGGGCCACCAAAGCTTTTCTGACCTTGTGAAGACAAGGTTGCAGCATTCACATGGAAATTAAACATGCAACAACTCTAATTCCTGATCTCTACATTTTACTGTAGGTAGTACTAATTCAAAATATTAGTCCAAGTCACATGTCAATTTTTCAATATTAATAAAACTCAGTACAATATACTGACATCATGTCTAATTTTCCCACTCTTGGCTTTGAAAAAACGCAACGTGTTTTGGGGAGCCAGTACAGTAAGTGTGCCTAAAGATTTAGGGACAAGAAATATCATACACATGCAGTGTATAATTTCTGAGACTGCCTTAAAGAGTGATGCATTACAGGACCAATGCTGAGCAGAATGGCTTCTGAACCTTACTGAAGCCTACCAGATGCTGTTGAGAAAAGGACTCTGTGGTCCTCTGAAAGACAGTTCCTTTCCAAACAAGAAGAGCCTTGCAGACCTTCTCCTGGGGAGAAAGATTTTTTTGCCAAATAGACCCCAGAAAATTTCTCACTTTGTTGCGGGGATGAAATGGGTGCATTTAAAAGGAAAATAAGAGAGAGACTCAGCCTCAAACTGCTGAGTAGCTGCACAGCTGGACACTCCATCGTCAGCCACAGATGGAAGCAGGGCCAAAGCTGAGTAAGGGAAAGATGGGCTCCTGAATGCTCCAGGAGGTGTCAGTCCTCTTCCAGGCTACATCAATCCTTCTAATTGGAAGTTTTATTTTGCGTTAAATTGTTTTTTTTGCAAGAAGTTCCTTCATTGATCCACTGTGAGCACCTTCTGAAGCTCTGGAGGAAAGTCTCTTACTGGATCTTCCAAATGAGAGAGCAGAAAGTCATGAAAACCATGCAGGCAATCACCACAGCATTTAGATATATATTACATAGTAAGAAAATAATTTCCTAGGTACCCCACTACAGCAAAACTGACACACAGGCCTTGATTTAAAGCATGTCGGTTGTACCGTGAGGAGTCTCTTTAACCTGCAAAGGTCAGGGATAGTCTCTCAGCTCATTAGAATACACTGCAACACAATCCTCAGGGAAAAAGCTTCTCTTTCTTCCCATTGGAAAATCTTTCATGCATAGATAACTAGCTATTTTTATCGAAATTGTGAAAAAGAACCATATCTGAGATGTCATAATTTACCTTACAGTCCGTGAAGCCTAGAACAGCAGTGTAACAAATTTTTAAGGTAGTAAAAAGGACAAACCATATTTCACACTGGCAGTACTGAAGAGACAGATTTTATTCTGCCTAAAAAAAACCCCGCAGTTCCCAAGGAAGCCAGCTGGGCAGAGGGACTCATTTTAATATAATTTCCAAAAGAAGAATAGCATTCACACCTAATTTTGGAGAAAATTTAAAATGACAGGGTTTCAATATCACTTGGAGGATTTTGCAGCCATTAGAAAGCTCTCCATTAATGCATAAATATGAAAGAAAGCGTTTTCTGATGCTTTTAGGGAAGTTTGTCACCAAAGATGTCTATTATGCTCAGGAGAGTTCACAGCATCTGTAACAATTTGTTCTCAAAGGAAAATGTGCCCCGTTTTCACATCATATTCATATTCATTACCTCTTTGTTGTGGAATAGCATCCATTTTATCGTTAGTTAATATTTTAATGATGACAGTGTTGCAGTTTTAATAGAAAAGAAATATGTCCATGCACTTAAACATTTAGATTTAAATGTTTCCATAGTTGGAGCATCTGCATGTAGTCTGTTTCTTCTGCAGCTACATCGTCTATTTGGGAAAGACACCGCAACCTAATACCTACCGTTCAAAGCAACACCCTGAAATTTTGTTAGTTTTCTCAATCCTTGTTGCAGAAATAGGACGGCACAACAGATAGTACATTTGATTTTGCCTGGGAGGAACACACCTTAAGGTTTCCAGCCCTTTTAACCTTAAAAATACTCTCCAAATACCAGCATCTTCTCTAAACACATCTGTGAGATAAGCAGATACAAACACCACTGTGCAGCTGATGCAGACACTGTGTGACTTGTTCCAAGATCTCAGAGCATGAAAAACAGTCGGAAAACTGAAACTACACCTTCAGCAGTCCTCTCACAAAAAAGCAGGTGGCTGTGGCCAACACAAAGACTAAAACAGGATTCAAGGGATGCTTCACATATTGTTAAAATTAGTGACCTGCATGTATGTCATGAACCACCTGTATTGCTTTGAGATTCCACGTCTCTAGAAAGTATGAAAACCAAAAAAAAGTATTTTTGTAAAAATATATAGTATGCATGGAAGCCTCTACTTTAAAAATATCATTATGCACTGGAATTTATTGTCTATTGCATCACTCAGTGGAATAGAAAAATAACGCAATAGATTTGGGGGTATTTGGTTTTGTTTTGT
>Ga0181612_153550_pt1 | contig 17660 bp, 12 predicted proteins | sample HoacroProtozoa21_FD_119630 | JGI IMG/M metagenome (GOLD analysis project Ga0181612, IMG submission 119630) | Hoatzin crop microbial communities from Cojedes, Venezuel. Combined Assembly of Gp0051906, Gp0051904, Gp0051908 | reverse complement strand
TTGGTACGCAGCACTTCCAGGGCGCGAATCACGCGGAAGCGAGTGTTGCGCGGCTCAATCACGTCGTCGATGTAGCCATACTTGGCAGCATTATAGGGCGTGCAGAACAGATTGTTGTACTCGTCCTCCTTCTCCTGGATGAACTTCTTGTTGGCAGCCATGATTTCCTTAGCCTTGGCCTCATCGCCAGCTTCCTTGGCTGCAGCAGCCTCGGTCTTGGCAGTCTTGGTGTCCTTGGCATACAGAATCTCGGCAGCACCAGCAGCACCCATCACAGCAATCTCGGCGCTGGGCCATGCGTAATTCAAGTCACCACGCAGCTGCTTGCAGCTCATCACGATGTGGCTGCCGCCATAGCTCTTGCGCAGCGTCACGGTCACTTTGGGTACGGTAGCCTCGCCGTAGGCATACAGCAACTTAGCACCATTCAGGATAACCGCATTGTACTCTTGACCCGTGCCAGGCAAGAATCCAGGCACGTCAACCAGCGTTACCAGCGGAATGTTAAATGCATCGCAGAAGCGTACAAAACGACCGCCCTTCTTGGAGGCGTTCACGTCGAGCACACCTGCCATGCAGTTGGGCTGGTTGGCAACAACGCCCACAGCCTGGCCATTGAAGCGAGCAAAGCCCACGATGATGTTCTTGGCAAAGTCCTTGTGAACCTCCAGGAACTCACCGTTATCGACGATGGCGCTGATGACCTGATACATGTCGTAGGGGTCGTTAGCACTCTCGGGAATGATGTTGTTGAGCACATCCTCAACACGGTCGATGGGGTCGTTGCACTCCACGCGCGGTGTCTCCTCCATGTTGTTGCTGGGCATGTAGCTCAACAACTGCTTGATGATGGTGATGGCTTCCTCCTCGGTCTCGGCGGCAAAGTGGGTCACTCCACTCTTGCTGGCGTGCACTTGTGCACCACCCAGTTGCTCTTGAGTCACATCCTCGCCAGTCACGGTCTTCACAACCTTGGGACCCGTCAGGAACATGAACGAGATACCCTTAGCCATAATTGTGAAGTCGGTCAATGCGGGTGAATAAACGGCACCACCAGCACACGGACCCAGGATGGCGCTAATCTGCGGAATCACACCACTGGCGTTGATGTTGCGCTGGAAAATTTCGGCATAACCAGCCAGGGCGTTCACACTCTCCTGAATGCGAGCGCCACCCGAGTCGTTCAGACCCACAACGGGTGCGCCCTGCTTCATGGCCAGGTCCATCACCTTGCAAATCTTGAGTGCCATGGTCTCGCCCAGCGAGCCACCAATCACAGTAGCATCCTGTGCGAACACATACACCAGCCTGCCGTCAACGGTGCCAAATCCTGTTACCACGCCGTCGCCGTCAAATGTCTTCTTGTCCATGCCAAAGTTTGTGCAACGGTGCTGCACAAACATGTCGAGTTCCTCAAAACTGCCCTCGTCGAGCAGCATGTTGATGCGTTCACGGGCAGTGAATTTGCCCTTCTCGTGCTGCTTGGCAATGGCTTTCTCACCACCACCCAGACGAGCCTTGGCGCGCCTGTCAATCAGCTCTTGGATTTTTTCGAGTTGTTTACCCATTGTGTTGATAATTTTATCGGGTTTTAAAGCTTCGGGGCCTCATCGGCTCATTGTCATCAAGAGTTCGGGAGGAAACGCCTCCATCACTCCTAATAGGACATCAAGTCTTTAACCTCTAAGCCTCATCGCCTAATTCATTTCTTGTTGGGGTCTTCACAAAGTTCAACCAATGCGCCACAGGTGGTCTTGGGGTGCAAGAAGGCAATGTTCAAGCCCTCAGCGCCCTTGCGAGGTTGTGCGTCGATGACGCGACCACCCTTTTCTTGTACCTCGGCCAGTGCGTTTGCCACACCGTCTTCAACGGCAAAAGCAATGTGCTGGATGCCACCACGTCCACCGTTCTTCTCGATGAACTTGGCAATGGCGCTCTCGGGAGCAGTAGCCTCGAGCAGCTCAATCTTGGTTTGACCAACGCGGAAGAACGCGGTCTTTACTTTTTGATCCTCTACTTCTTCAATTGCAAAGCACTTGAAGCCCAGCATTTTCTCATAAAACGGGATAGCCTCCTCAAGCGAGGTGACTGCGATACCCACGTGTTCGATGTGTGAAATCTGCATAATGTTTTGTTTTAAAAGGTTGATTATGTTTATTTAAAGTTGATGCCTTAAAAACAATCTGCAAAGTTACAAAAAAAATTAATAGCCACACCTTCCAAGCAAAAAAAGCACCTCACATTGTCAAAAAATGATGCCTTTATCACACACAGCGTGCCGCCCATGTGGGAGCGGCACGCTGATGTTTGGGTTCTCTCGTCCTGTACTGACGACGCGACATCACACCGTTTCGCCATTCAAGATATCCAATGCCAGACGAGCTTGCTCATGACCCTGAGCGGAAGCCTTGCCCAGCCAATACTTCAGTTGGTCAGTATCGCGGGCAATGCCACGTCCCAGGTCATAACTCAGCCCCAGTCGGAACTGTCCCTGAGCGTTACCTGTCATTGCCACATCATGCAGCCGTGACAAGGCTTGAGCTTTCTCATCGTTACTGTGAGAGCCTTGCAGATAGTCAAACAACAAGTCGGCCTGACGGTCAAGATTGCCAGCAGCTTGCTGCTGGATGTCATCAATGGTCATGCTATCGGTCTCACGCGTTTCACGAGGTCTGGAGGTTTTTGCCGCCCCCCTTGACCGCAACGCAATGGCCGCAGCAATCACACACAATGCCAACAGGACAATTACAATGGTGGTCATCATCTCTCAATAACATAAAGTCAAATCAATTGCAAAAGTATTAAAAAAATTGCATAACTTCAAATTATTTACACATATTAGTCCGTAAATTTATGTTAAAATAATTCAGACAAGCTCTTGTTACAAAAAGTTTCACAGCTGATTACCAAACCGAAACGTTTTAGCAAGAATTAAACAATTGCAAGACCCAAGCAATCCAAACGTCAAGCAGCTAGACGATTAACACATTTTAACTCAAATATTCGGGTTTTCAAGCCAATTTTGTGGCTATGGCTTTCAATAGGGACTAAAATCACAAGAACCGCGGCTCAAACATGGCAGGAAGCACATCACCTCATTTGAGCCATATTTACATAAAAATGTGCCATGAACACGTTTCGCTCATGGCACGCACACTGGTGAAGGTTATTTTCTTGCCCCCCTTTACTTGATGAGGAAGCGATAGATGTCGTTGCCATTGGCATACAGCAACAGGGCGATGAGAAACGCCATGCCAATGAGCTGGGCTTTCTCCATAAATTTGTCGCTAGGCTTGCGGCCTGTGACGAGTTCATACAGCAGGAACATCACGTGGCCACCATCCAGCGCAGGGATGGGCAGAATATTCATCACGGCAAGGATAATCGACAAGAATGCCGTGATGTTCCAGAAGTCCAGCCAGCTCCACGATGGTGGGAAGATGCTGCCAATGGCTCCAAAGCCGCCCACACTCTTGGCCCCTTCTTTTGTAAAGATAAGTTTGAGCTGTTTAACATAGTCCACCATCTTGTTCCAGCCCATCTGGATGCCACGGGGAACGCTTTGCAGCAGGTTATATTCCTTAGTAACCGTCTTGTACACCTTGGTGGGCTCAGTGAGCATGATGCCCAACTTGCCATCACCATCGATGGGGACACCGCTAGCCACCATCTCCTGACCATCGCGCAAATAGCGCAACGTCACGGTCTGATTCTTGTACTTGGCCAGGGCGGCGGTAAACTCGCCATAGGACGGTGTTGTGTCATTTTCCACTGCTAGCATGCGGTCACCACTTTGCAACCCAGCCTTCTCGCCACCAGTGCGTGGCTGGGTCTGGGAAACAACCACAGGCAGGCGGTAAGCCATGAACACCTGATTGGCCTCGGCATCCTTGTTGGCCTGAAAAATGAAATTCTCGGGCAGGTTGATAGTCACTGTGTCGGTGTGATTGCGCAACACCGTCACCTGCTTGGCAGTCAGCATCCGCTGCAACTCGCTAGAGTTGTAATAGGTCAACGGCACGCCATCGGCTGCCAACGGGATGTCGCCGTCAACAAACCCCACCTTGTGGGCGCTGTCGCAAAACTCCATACCCTCGGTGGCATCGGTGAAGTTGATGTACTGCTCACCGTTGACATACACGATGCCAGCATAGATGAGCATGGCAAGCAACACGTTGAACAACACACCGCCCACCATGATGAGCAGGCGCTGCCATGCGGGCTTGCTGCGGAATTCCCACGGCTTGGCGGGTTGCTTCATCTGCTCGGTGTTCATGCTCTCGTCAATCATGCCCGAAATCGAACAATAGCCACCCAACGGCAGCCAGCCGATGCCATACTCGGTGCCACGCCATGAGGTCTTGTCCTTATCATCGGTGGCATCATCGCCATCCATCACTGCCATCTCGCTACCATGCGAGAACCACTTGAGGTACTTGCCCGGTTTCCACTTGACAAGGGTGAATGAGGGATTGAAAAACAGGTAGAACTTCTCAACCCACACACCGAAGAGGCGTGAAAACGTGTAATGACCAAACTCGTGGACAATCACCAGGATGCCCAGAGCCATGATTAACTCTAATGTTTTAATCCAGAAGGTTGTGCTCATTGTTTCAGGTTGTGAGACATCACTAGCGGCGCGCTATCAAGCTGGCAGCATAAGCACGTGCCTGAGCGTTGCTTGCCACATAGTCGTCCAGTGCGGGAGATGCCACATGTGGCATCTGCTCTAGCGTCTTGTTGATGATGTTAAAAATGTCAGTAAATGCTATATCGTCCTGCAAGAATGATGCCACAGCCACCTCGTTGGCGGCATTCACCACACAGGGTGCGGTTCCTCCACGGCGTGCAGCCTCATAGGCAGTGGCAAGCAGGGGAAATTTCTCAAAATCGGGACGTTCAAACGTCAACGTCGCCATGTCGGCAAGCGACATCTTGCGGCACTCGCTCGACAAACGGTGACCCAGGGGCAGACCCAGGGCATAGCGGATGGGCAAATGCATGTCGGGTAACCCCAGCTGAGCCTTGACGCTGCCGTCCTTGAACTGCACCATCGAGTGTACAATGCTCTGGGGATGAACAACGATGACAATATCGTCAGGCTCCACGCCAAACAGCCAGCGTGCCTCAATCATCTCAAAACCCTTGTTCATCATCGTTGCACTGTCGATGGTGATTTTGGCACCCATCGACCAGTTGGGATGTTTGAGGGCATCGGCGGCACGCACGGTGGTCAATTGCTCGCGAGCCATCGTGCGGAAAGGACCGCCCGATGCCGTGAGCAGCAACTTGTCGATGTCCTCATGGCTCTCACCCACCAGGCATTGATAGAATGCCCCGTGCTCACTGTCAACGGGATAGAGGTGACTGGGCGAGGTTTCTAACAATTGATTGATGAGTTCACCAGCAACGACCAGTGTTTCCTTATTGGCCAACGCGATGTCCTTGCCAGCACCAATGGCGGCAATCGTTGGGGCAAGACCGCTATAACCCACCATGGCAGTGACCACGATATCAATCTGTGGCGCAGTCACAGCCTCGGTTATCGCTTCGCTGCCACTGGCAACCGTGATGCCTGTGCCTGCCAGGGCGTCACGCACCTGTGGGTAACGGCTGTCGTCGGCAATCACCACAGCATGAGGACGCACGCGCAATGCCTGTTCAATCAGTGCGTCAGCACTGGTGTTCGCCACCAGCAACCATGCGCCGAACAAGTCAGGATACTCGGCTATGATGTCCAGAGTCTGACGCCCTATGCTGCCCGTGCTGCCCAGCACGGCTATGTTTCGTCGTTTCTCCATGCTCGATGTCGCTTAACAAATGTGCAAAGGTACTAATTTGTAGGTCAAGTTGCAGCAACTCGACTGACAAATCATCCTATTTTTACGCAAATTTAACTCAAAATCGCACTCACACGGCAACAAGACCTGCACAAGACCACATCACCAGACGACAAAATTAGACAAGCAAGGCCTTGACCACTGTGCTCTAATGACACAAATACCATGAGAAACCGCACAACAGCAAATAATCAAAAACTATAGGATTTTCTCGTTGAGATAAAAACATTAATGGCTCAAAACAACTTCTTCATTGCACCTAGGCGATCCTCATATGAAATCGCACAGATTATATATGATGAAGTCTAATTTTTCCTTCAACATACCATGTGATAACAAGCTTATAACAAAACGCCACACTGCAATTCATATATTTTATTCCGTATGAATTAAACTCACCATAAAGTTCATCACCCTCACTAATCAGCCCTCCACTATATTCTTCCATAATACCGTAACCCATCATGGTTTCAAACACAAAATAGCCGCTTTTCCCTTCATAAACAATGACACACGGCACATCATTGCTACTGGAGGTGTAATGATCGTAGGGCATACTTTCCTCGTATTTATTTGAGGAGGATTCTCCAGACTCTCCATGAAGCAAGTTGTCTTTGTACCCATCATCTTCAAATGACCAGTTTTCATAGGTCTCATCATCTTCATTCTCATGTTCCATTTCTTCTTTTTGTTCGATTTCATACTGATATTGACGTTTGTTATTGCAAGATAACAACCCAAACAAAAGGGTAAACACAACGACCAGCATTGACAATTGATTAGAAGATCTCATCTTTTTACTAATTTCTAATTTATTCAATTCGTCTTGCGCTTTTTTCAGACCGTTATCAGCAGCAGCTGCAAGCCATTTACAGGCTTCATCAAGCGATTTTGCGACACCAATCCCATCTTTATACCTCATACCTAAAACCCATTGAGCTTCCGAGTGCTCTTGATTAGCCGCAGCCTGAAACCACTGAATTGCTATCTCATCAGAACGTGGCACCCCCTTGCCTTGTGAAAAACAACAGGCAAGCATATACTGGGCCTCAGCATGACCATGGACCGCTGCCAATTTAAACCACTCAGCTGCCTTGTCGTCATTCTCTTCAATTCCATATCCATAAAGATAAGATATACCAACATTAAATTCTGCAGGCGCAAAGCCCTGTACTGCCGCTCTTATGCTCCACGCAAATGCTGCTTGATCGTTTTGTTCCAATCCGCCTAAACCTTTGTGATAGAATCCGCCAATCATATGCTGCGCAGGGGCATAACCACCTTCAGCAGATCTGTAGTAGTACATCAATGCCTCTTCATCTGATTTAGCGACTATAACGCCATCAAAATAATAAGTTGCTAAAACATACTCGGCATAGTGGTTGCCATTCCCCGCTTGTTCTTCTACAGCTGAAAACTGAAACTCCCACATTTTCTTCTTAGCAAAAGACGAAAAATATGATTTTAGTTCATGCCTGTAACGCAAGACCACAATAATTATAATCCCTATTACCAATAAACAAGCTATCCAATTCATTCTATAAATATTTATTATTTTGTTCGACTTCTGTGTTATTCACATCCCTTTATTAGACATCCCAATATAAATGAAAAAAACAAGATGATAAAAAATGGCCAAACTTCTTCCCATGCACCATGTGCTGCACGTTTTGAATCATCTTTAAGTGAATTTAAGAACTCTTTTACCAAGTCTTGGGCATATTGACGAGCTTCTGCCATATTTTCTTTTAACTCTTCATCTTGCACGTGGTAATCATACTCCCAATTATTAGAACTATGTTCGTCTGTGTCTTCTTTTTGCGGAGGGATATTGAACTGATTTTGAAATTTACCATATTCAACATCATATCTTCTTCGTTTTACCTCGTCACTCAAAATTGCGTATGCTTCATTAATATCCTGCATTAAACGGGTAGCATCCTCAGCTTTATTGCGGTCTGGATGAAATTTGAGTGACATCTGCCGATATGCAGCTCGAATAGTTTGCATATCAGCAGATGAAGGTACGTTCAAGATTTTATAATAATCCTTAAACACAATTCTTGAAATGTTTATTTCTGAAGAATACTACTACTCTTATCGTTGTCATTATTATCCTTTGGTTTCTTCCATATCGCCCGCAATGCCCCTATCATTGCTGCAAATACAATTAACCCAAAGATGCCAGGGCCTATCATACCCGCACTACTTCGACTACCACTAATTGCGGCAAATAATACGATGAAAATAAACACGACAACAATCGTTACAACAATTTTACTAGTCTTACTCATAATTAATTAAATTTAATTTTAAATGATTGTATAACATGATCTATCTCCTTTTGATGTTTTTTCATCATGTCAGCATTATTTCCGAACGTGACACAATACACTAAAGGCGATTTGAAAAAGATGAACTTCTTTTGCTGAATCGTTGTATCCTGAAAAGACATTTCAATATCTTCGACACAACAATCTCGTTCATTTATTTTTGTGATTTCTTTACTCAATAACTTCATCCCATTATTAGCAATGTTCTCATCAAGCACTTCAATGATCTCATTAAAAATCACCATATCCGTAACCGTATGGAAGATGCTGCATGAAATTTCTCCATCCGCAGCACCGAGGAACACTTCTGATGGGTTTGTTTTATCATCATAGACCCACTCACTGGGATATTCAATACTGAAATAGTTATCCGAGAAATTGCTATAAGCATTCGTTGCATTATTACTAGTTTTCGGTTGTATAGAATTAGCAATCGCTTCGCATACATTTTTCTCAATACTCATAAAACGACAATAGTAACCTCGTCCGTTCTTGATCTTGAAAATACAAACCAAGTCTTCATTAACAGCTATTCCATTATGACAGCGGAAATGAGCTATAGAATCACTTCGACTTATCGTTTCAACAGTAATTGAATTTGGAAAGTCAGAAGACCATTCACTAACTAAACCATTAAATTTATCCAGACTGTATTCCGTATCTTCATACACTTCTATGCTTTGAAGTATAGATTTGTCCTCTTTTGTCAGTATAACCCTATCCATTTTAGAGCCATAAATGCTAAAACCATTGGGTACAGATATCCTAAATGTCAAATTCTCATCAATAGGATTCAACTGAAGTGCTTCAGTTGATGTTTTTTTACATGCCACTTGAGACAAGACCACAATGAGTACTAAAACACTAAATCTAAAACTGTTCATTTTTTCTTGCATATTATTTATTAAACTAAAGGCAAAGATAGTATGTTAATATAAATAATTTCAATTTTGGTAACCTTGCCGTTTTTAAATTTGTTGCCATTAAAGTCTCATAATCGTAGTGATTGTGGTAATTACCAGGTTATTAAGCAAAAGGATGGCCAGGGCTTTATTCTGCTTATTTTCGTGAGGCATCGGCAAACACCCAAGTACAATAAGCAAAATCGCCATACCGCAGGTCGTTCAGCCCCGCAAGGTCGCGCAGGTTATCAACTTCGCCCTGATAGTACTCCTGGGCGTCCTTCTCCTATTTTCGCCAACACCTGTCCCGAAATTAGCCTTTTTGGACAAAACAAAACACTGTTTATCAATGATTTAAAAAATTACCCAAATGCCATGACGAAAAACAGGAACGCAAGAGAAAGCCATTGGGCTTAGGCTTTCTCTTGTGTTATGTATGGCATAAAGACAGAGTTTCGGGCCAACTGCTGCGACTGTTCACTTCAACTTAGGAGCCTGCCAAAAGTAGTCGTCATCAAAGACATCAACACCCCTGCCATTGTTACCCTGGTGGCGGCCTCCTTGCGGACAGAGCGTCACCGATGGGTTAGTCTTGTTTGCTCCTGGGTTTTCTGCATTGTACTCACTGTTGAAATGCGCAGAGATGTAATAGAGATTCTTTGCCATGTAGTATTGCAGGTAATCTTCCACTGTCTGTTTAACCTTGTGATTCCAGTTAGCATCCTCATTGAGCACCAACGTCTTTCCATCAATCAGCCTCTGCCTCACTTCACGCTGCCCAAGTAAGTTTCCGTTCTCATCGCTCACGTAAGCGGCGAAACTCGGGTCCATCCATATCCATTTTCCTAGAGTAAAGCTCCAGACACAGTTGATGACGTGGCAGTCGTTGTCCTTGTTGTAATCGCGCGGAAGGCAGGTGAGGAAACGCGACGGCCACCCCATAGCCAGATACATCTCGTTGAGCACGATAGCCAGTCCGCGGCAGTTGAGCCCGCGCTTCTGTGCCTTGCATGCCTTGTAGAGGTCAATGGAGTTGCGATACACATTTTCAGGAAATCCATTGCTGCCATCATGCGGAATCTGGTCGTGCAGCCAATACATGAGGTTCTTCATCTGGCTTATCTCATCGCCACTGCCGGCAATGCTGTCGAGATTGAAGAACGCACGCACCCGCTTCAGATTGTCATCGGATGCAGACTGATAGGTGAACTCTTCATCGGCGGCCTTGCCCTTGACATAAGGACCGGCAGACCTCAGCACATACAACTTGTCACCAATCTTGCGCACTTCCTGCACGAGTTCTTCAAACCTCGCATCATCATGCAATATTTCCAAGTCGGTGTCTTGAGAGATATTGGCATAGTTATCGTAACCCGAATTCACAGAACCCTCAAGATGCTTCATGGCTTTGTCCTTGTTACCAACAAGCGCATATACACATGCCAAATCGTACTCGGTATCTGCCACCAACTTCTTCCATATTGCATTGTCGCGGTTCTTTTCCCTGTCGCTGAATTTCTCAAAAGCCGTTCCAATCACATCAGCAAGCTGAGGCGTTGGTTGGCGATTGAGGGGAATGAATTCGTTGTCGTCGTTTCCAAAAATCGCCTGACCATTCACGATGCATTCCCTTAGCAACGGACATTCCACAGCCGTGTTCATGTGATTTTCCATAATATTACCGAAAACGACAGTTTCCAGCTTTGGGCATTTGTTGGCTATCGAAGGACCGCCAGTCGATAAGACAGTACCAAGGAATTCAGCCGTCCGCAGATTAGGACAATTGACGAAAGGCTCCATATCGGTATGCATCAAGTCGCCAGTAAGAGTGAAAGTCTCGATTGAGGCACCCTCGAAACAATGATAGGGCAAATACATCACATCATGCATCACCACGTTTTTCAACTTGTCGCACCCATCGAAATTGTGCAGCCCTATATGCCTGACATATTCGGGAAACTGGATTTCCTCAAGCAGTTGGTCATGGTTAAAAACCCAATTGGCTATAACGATGTTGTTTGGCAACTTGATACTTTTCAATCGTGAATACTCAAAGGCGCCAGTGTCGAGAGTATCAGTACGTGTGGGAAGGACCACTTCCTCAACATTGGTGTTTCTGAACAGATACTTAGGAATGGTATATCTGGATTGAGGACGCTGGTATCCGTCCTTTATGATATAATATCCACCGGCATTAGAAAACGTGGCCTGTGAGAGGTCTAGTTTCACGAGCCTTCCTGGTGTATTGCGCTCCAGGGTGTCACTGCCAGCCATCTCACGCAGCCATCTGAGGTCATCGCCATCAAGTTCTCCAATAATTTTCAACGACTTAATCTCATACTTCTGTTTTTCTCCGACCACAGATGCCAGAGAACCAGGAGCATTGACCACAACGGTTTTTGCCGTTGCTCCCAACGCGACGAGAAGCGACAATGTGAATGCAATCAGTTTGTTCATATTTAATCGTTTTGATTTTTATGCCATTATGTATGTACGGTTTAAGCCTGTTTAAATATCAGCATCTTTTCTTCGGCAGCACATTGCAGGCAATGACAATCACTTTCCACAGAGACAGCCGGAAAATACTGCGTTTTTATCTTAGACGTATGAAAGCCATCATTTGCGACCACATTAAGCTATTTTGACATTCCCATTCTCGACACTCTGCCGACATGGGTGACCAGAGGAACACTATGCTAGAGGTCAAAACAAGTTTAGGGTTCAGGAAGTCCTGTTCAACTTCCTTAAACCCTAAACCAGTTCAGTCATGGTGTGCAGGTTTCTCCTTCACCCAATGCGATAAACATGATAAGCCTTAAGCCCTAAGCCTTAATTCCCTCCAACTCCCAGGTCCTTGAGGGTGCGGGGTGCGGGTGTCTTGGGCAGTGGCTTGCGGTCCTTGAGCAGGTCCAGAATAACCTCGATGGCCTTATCCAGCTGCTGGTCCACACCATTGAACTCCTGCACAGGGTCATTGTCGATGACAATGTCGGGGTCAACACCGTGGTTCTCAACAATCCAGTTGCCATTCATGTCATAGTTGGTAAAGAAAGGCACACGGATATCGGTACCGTCCATATAAGGCAACGAGCCGCTGATGCCGATGATGCCACCCCACGAGCGCGTGCCAATGACCGGCCCAATCTTGTTGGCCTTGAAACTCCACGGGAACAAGTCACCGTCGCTGGCACTGTACTTGTTGACCAGCAACACCTTGGGGCCATAGATGGTCTGCTCGGGCGTTGTGCCGTTGTGGTTGCTGCCACGATACATGGTCATGCGATAAGGCTCACGCAGCAGACGCTCGATGACCATGGGCGAGATGTTGCCACCACCGTTGCCGCGGTCGTCAACGATGAGTGCCTCTTTATCAATCTGTGCAAAATAGTAGCGCGAGAACTCACGCAGCCCCTCTGGTCCCATGTCGGGAATGTAGATGTAACCCACGCGTCCGTTTGTCTTCTCGCTCACATAGTCGATGTTGTGCTGCACCCACTCGTGATGATACAGGGGATACTCGTCGCGGATGGGCTTGACCACCACCTTGCGTTTGCCATTGATAGTGAGCTCGGTGTAAACGCCAGCCTTGTCACGCAACAGCACATACAGGTTGTTGACACTGTCGGTGGGCACACCGTCAACCGCCGTGATGAGGTCACCCTCCTTGATATCCATGCCTGGCTCCAGCAGCGGCGAGCGCAACTCCTCACGGTCGGGTGCGCCACGCAGGATTTTGGTAATCTTGAACGCATTGCCTTGGCGCTCAACTTCGGCACCCAGCAGACCAATGTGATGTTCCTCAATGTTGTAGTTCTCGCCACCGTCCACATAGGCATGCCCCACGGCCAGCTCACCAATCATGCCACCAATGACATAGGTCAGATCCAAGCGATTCTTGACATAAGGCAACAAGGCGGCATACTTGTCATGCATGGCTTGCCAGTCCACACCATGCATATTCTCAAGATAGAAACCGTCACGATAGGCCCGCCATGCCTCGTTGAATATCTGCCGCCACTCCTGGTCATAGTTGGCCGTGGCAATCATGTCATCCAGATTGACCTTATCGCTCAAGTCGGCCTTGCGAGGTGCCAGTGGTGCAACGTACATGTCATCATGCCCCATAAACAAGGCTGTGCTCATGTCGGCTGACACTTCCATCATCACACGGTCAGCCACAAGTTCATCCTTTTGTTCCTTGAGGTCATACACACGCACGCCACCACGATTGCTGTACCACAAGTGGTTGCCGTCACACACAAAGTTGCCATAGGCTCCCGTTCCCAGGGGCACCCTGACAATGCGGTCGGCGATGCCATCAATGTCGATGCGCACACTGGGTTTCTCGGTCTTGGGCTTGTCGGCCTTGCCACCCTTGGGTGGACGCTTGTCACCCTGTGGTGCCTCACCGCCCTCAGGTTTGTCCTTGCCGTCCATCACCTTGTCATCGGTGGGCAAGAATGGCGATGGTGTGTCGCTAGCAAGCAGCACCATGTAGATGCCCTCCATGTCACGATAGGCAAAATTCCACTCAATGGAGCTGTAGATGGGGTTGAAATCCCGTCCCGAAGCAAAAATGAGGTACTTGCCATCACTGCTGAATGCAGGCGAGTTGCTGTCATACCAGCGGTCGGTGACCGGATACTCCTTGCGCTGGGCAATGTTGTACAGATAAACCACACTCATCTCGTTGGCACCACGGCGATAGTAGGTCAACCACTTGCCGTCGGGCGAGAAGGTCGGTGTGGGCACTTCGCTCATCTCGTCCTGCAACAAGGTCTGCTTGGCATGGCTTGTCACATTGAGCAGCACCACACGGTTCTTGCGGTCGGTATAAACTATCTGGCTGCCATCGGGGCTCCAATTGAAGTCACGGATATAGGTGTCATTGTCCCTGGTGAGTTGCACTGCCTTGTCTGCTCCCACGGGACGCATCCACAGCTCGGTCTCTCCAGTCTGGTCGCTGATGAAGGCGATGTTCTTGCCGTCAGGACTCCACTGGGCATTGCGCTCATGCACGCCTGGGGTGTGGGTGATGTTGCGCGTCACACCCTTGCTGGCAGGCACATCAAACACCTCACCACGCGCACTGATGGTGATGCGGCTGCCATCGGGTGCCAGGCTAGCTGCTGTCACATAATCCTTGACATGAAGTTGCTCCTCACGAGCAAAGATGTTCTCGCTATTGAGCGTGATTGAGACCTTCTTGTTGAGCTTAGTGGCAGGATCCAGCACATAGATGTATCCACCGTTCTCAAACACGACCTTGCCGCCACCACAACTAGCAAACTTCACGTCATATTCGGTAAAGTTGGTGACCTTGCTGGTCGTACCATTAACGGTGTTATAGACAAAAATGTTCATGCGTCCATCGCGGTCGCTCATGAAGTATATCTCGTCCCCAATCCACATCGGGTCGATGTCCTGAGCCACATTGTTGGTGATGTTGGTCACGCTCTTGGCACGAGTGTCATAAATCCAGATATCATCGGCCATGCCTCCCTTGTAGTATTTCCAGGTGCGGAACTCACGGAACACACGATTATAGGCCAACTTGCTGCCATCAGCGTTGTAACAGCAGAAACCGCCTTCGGGCAACGGCAGCTGTTCGGACATGCCGCCATCGATGGGTGCACGCCACAACTTGCCGTCAAAGCTCTCGCTGATGCGGTTGCGATAAATAACATACTTGCCATCGGGACTCCATGCCATCGTGATGTTGTTGGGTCCCATACGGTCGCCCCAGTCGTCGCGCGGGTTGCTGCCCGTGAAAGTGATGCGGCGCGGCTCGCCTCCCTGCGATGGCATGACGTAAACCTCGGTGTTACCGTCATACTGACCAGTAAAAGCGATAGTACGGCCATCGGGTGAATAGCGGGCAAACGCCTCATAGCCCTCACTGGACGTGAGCCGACGTGCCGTGCCTCCGCTCAGCGGCACAGTGTAAAGGTCTCCAGCATAGCTGAACGTCAAATCCGTGCCGTTAGTGGCAGGAAAGCGCAACAGTCGCGCCTCGTCGGCCAGACTTGTCATTGTGGTCACAGCAGCCAACGCTGCCAGTGCCAAGAGTTTAGTTTTCATGTCCTTTCTTGTTATTACAGGTTAATACATTATTATTGTTGATTTTATCTTCACTTCTTGATAATGCGCACATGCCGTGGACGACAGGGTGTGAATGACTTGGGCAGCAACACCTGTTCAAACTCAATGAGGTTGTCACCCTTGAGCAACTTCACAACAACCATGTTGCTGTAGCACACGCCCTCACGAGCCACGTTGTCACGCGCCATCACCACAGTGCCCATGCTGTGGGTGTTGACAAGCACCTCACGCACGTCAAGACTGCCAGTAGGCTCATAGCCGACATCCAGCAGATAGTCTCCGCCCACAGCAACACTCACCTTCATGGACGTACGGCCATGGTTATCAGTGCTATCGGCAAACACAGCCATCTGGGGCGTGAGAGCCAATTGTAGCAATGGACGCGAGATGTAGCCATAACCATACTTGCCATGACACGCCACAGCCAGTACGGCAAAATCTTCCAGGTCGGGCAGGACAAACACCGAGTCGGTGACGCCCTGCTGATACTCACCATTGACCACCAGCCGATAGTCCATGGCAGGATTGAACGCTATCACCTTGCCACTGTCGGTGCGCCACATCACATCGGCAGTGACTGGCAACATCACCTCGTCATGATGCAAGGTCACATGCTGGGTGGCATGGTGGGCATGGTTCAACGTGATAACCACACGATGATTGCCCTCAATGTCACACGGCAGGAATGGGCTCTCGATTGGCTTGCCGTTGTCGGTTATCTCCTCCACATTGTTGCCGCTGCCCTTGATGGTGATATCTAGCACCGACTTGCGATATTTCAGTCCCTTGATGTGCTTGTCACCCTCCATGCCTGTTGGTACCATCGGGTTGAACTCGATGCCCTCGGGCTTGAGTGTGACACCAGCCAGCACGCGATAGGCCATGGCCAGATTGGCGGCACTTGTCCCCAATTCATCGAGCTCGGCACCAGCAATGTGTATGCCACGCGACTGATACAGAGCCTGAGCGCGATAGAGAGCCCCCAGCCCCCGTCGCAACGCATTCTGGTTGCCAGTCAATGCTGCCGCCATGTTCCACAAGGCTTGTGTCGTTGCCCACGAGGGATTGGCAAAGTACGGCTCCACAGCTGTTGTCGGCGGATAGGTCACGTTCACGCCACAGTCACCAATGGGGGTGTGGGCAATCAAGTTCTCGGCCCTATCATCATCGGCTATGTCCCAGAGGACACACATGGCCTGAGATGTGTTGTCAGTAGTTGGTGATTGCATGGGATAGGCAGTGCCGCCATACAGAAACGCACAATAGTGCCCATCGGCCTCGTTCCACAAACGTTGGTTAATGGCATCCTTGAGGCGTGCGGCTCGTTCACTGGCGTCACTTTCAATCTCCAATTCCTCAGCCATATCAGCCAGAATGTTGTATGCATGATTGGCAAGCACATTGTTGCCCAGCGACATGCATTCAAACAGGTCATTATAGCCCATCCATGACAGATTGTGTGGTCCAACCACCGTGGGAGCCGAGTACCCACCACCATGCATCAAGCCCATATTGTTATCCATCAACACTCGTCGGTCAATATCCAGCGTCTTGCTGATAGCCCTGTAACAGTAACGCAGCCATGCACGGTCGCCCGTGGCTTTATAGACCTCCCAAGCCGCGGTTGCCCACCCGATGTGGTCGCTCACCACTGGCCATTGGCCCTCGCGTTGCATGATGATGGTGTCACGGTCAACCATCGTGCGCAACGTAGCCATAGACTGGCGTGGACGCAAGTAGGCCAATGACATGTAAATGGCACAATACAGACGACTATAGTTGTGGGAACGCTTGAAGCAACCCGAAGCATCGGTGTTGTCCACAACCCGCTCACACGACATGTTGTAAAGTGCATCCACCAGTGGTTGGTCACTCGTGTACTCGGGCAATGGTGATGGCGAACCCTTGCGTTTGCGCCACGGACGACCATATTTAAACTGCACCCGAGGAGTATCTAACTCGCCATACAATGAATCCAGACAGTGAATAGTCAGATTGGTCTCAATGCGGTCACGGTCTGTAGCATAGGCAAAAATACCGCCTTGTAGCACACTGTCGCCAGTGAGTGTGAATGTCTGATTCTGGACAATCACATGGCTGCTCATTTCATTATCACCACAGGCACACGACAACAAGCACACGACAACAGTCGTGCACCATACAATGATATTGCGCACAAGTGGTCTCACCATGCCCGCAAATTTACAAAAAAAATGTGAGTATTGCGGCAAAAAATAGGTTTTGCTGTAAATTCGGACGTTCAAAGCCGTTTTTCAAGCATTTGAACGTGTTTTATCTCACACAAATTCATTGCACGATGCGGTAGTCGGCGATGCCGCCGTCGTGGAAGTTCACGCCAATCTTGAACAACTGCTTGCCGCTCATGGCATAAGGCTCGGCGTAACCCTGTTTGTCGATTTGAGCCAAGGCCTCGTCAACGCTGCCGTCAAGCTTCAACTCCATGACATAGACGTAGTTGTCGG
>Ga0181612_158008_pt1 | contig 17664 bp, 5 predicted proteins | sample HoacroProtozoa21_FD_119630 | JGI IMG/M metagenome (GOLD analysis project Ga0181612, IMG submission 119630) | Hoatzin crop microbial communities from Cojedes, Venezuel. Combined Assembly of Gp0051906, Gp0051904, Gp0051908 | reverse complement strand
TATTAGGGGCAGAATTTTGCCCATATTTTTAATTTCAGATATAGCACCATCCTATTATCTAAAATATATTCTAAATTATTAATTTATTTCACTATTGATTTGACTATAGTAAGTGAAATTCAGGAAAAAGAAAAGAGCAACACAGTAGGATTTGCACAGATCAATACAGGTCAGATTACATCACAAACTGTTCTGAGAACTTTTTCAAGCACATTGAAAGGCTTCTTATCAAGTACCACAGAAATCTAGTGAACTGAAACCTGACCATAAGATAGCTGATAAGCAACTGAAAGCAAGACTGCTAGCGCATGCTTCTTAAAGTTTCTGTAATAATTCTTAGATTTGTAATTTTTTTGCTTCAACTTCTATAAGATCCTCTATCAGAACGTTCTAGATTCTAGACTCATAAACATCTTTTCTTTAGTATTCACTGGCACAAATCCAGAAAGATAATTTCTTTAAAATTATTTCATTGTTGCTATACAAAATATGGTATACATAGAAAGATGTTACCTGTCTATAAGTAGGCAGAATCTGTTGCCAAAGAGGCGTTGAACACCCTATCATAATACTACATACTGTACATAATTAAAATACAAATACAAGTGAGAATGATAACATTAATCTAATTGTGCTAAGGAAGTAATAAAAATGATTTAAAGCTTTTCTAGACACTAATAAATGTGCATATTTCACCTCATATAATTAATTGAAAAGCTAAGCTGTATATGCACAAAATCCTCAGAGTATGATTTGGCTATTTTACTTCTTATTCTATATTACTGCATTTCAAGCATTAAATACAATTAGAGAGTCATTCTCCATAGTGTATATTAAACAACATAACTTTTGTATTCAGTATCATTTCAGTTGAATAGACTGAATAAATAAGTATGTTTCCCCAAACTGCTTTGCAAGTGAAACATTGCTTGGTGTTCCAAGACGGCACAGAAATGCACATAACTAAACTAGTGACCAAGAAGTGAGAAGCCAGAAGGAAACGACACATCCTCTAATACTTTTTACCTGCTGCAGATGTCAATGTTATCATCAGCAGGCTCAGATGCCTGACTAAATGCAAGTGATGGGTCCCAAATCGATACAGTGCCATATACTTTACAAAGACATTGCAATTACTGACTTGGAAAGCACTCTCACAAAATTTCAATATTAGGTCAATATACTAAATGCCTCTATTTTGATCCATGCTGTGTTAGCTCAAATGAAGAAATATATTTGAAGCTTCTTCTTCAGACACATTACTAATTATATGCAGAGATTATTATAATAAAAAGACGCACAAGCGCAGGAAGCCCAACAGTGCACACCAAAACCAGTCTTCTACATTTAAACAAATTTAAAAAAAACCAAAACCTTTTCAATGAAGCAAATGCTATGTTTTAAATTATATTTTCAGACTTCTTTGGTAAGTCTATGCGAATTTCATCCATTTTTTACTACTGAGGGCAGGTTGTATATATACACAGACTCTTCAAGTATACATATTATGTATATAAAAGGATATATATAGACACGCAAATAGTATGTACACATACAAAAATATGTAACTATTACTAACACATATGCTTTGAAAAGAAATGTAGTAGCTATAACAGTAATTCCAGGAGAAAAAAACTATTTGGTGTTAATGGTATTTTGAATGGAAATATCATGATGACTAAAAAAATTCTTCTATTGACACACACTTAAATATTCTGTACATTATTAAAAAAAATTCTCTCTCTTTTTAAAATGCTTTATTTTCCATACGACTAACAGAGAAGGCTGTTCCCATGAGAGGAGTACAGGATTCAGCACTTTTTTTAGTATGGAATTCATCCAGTTTCCAAACTTAAATACCAAGCAGACTCCCAGCCAGTCTGCCTTGTGTCACAGCCCTACTCCGTGGTGCTCTGCCAGCTTCACCAGCTGAGAACATGCATTGAACTTCAATATGCGTTTCCTCTGACTGAAAACAAGGTTCAAAACTGTGCCATTTCCTGCTAAACGGCCCTGAATGAATAGTGCCACCTGCTGAAGCTCCAACTCGACACACACTCCACTGTAAACAAGTTTTGAACGCAGTTACACAAAGTGCTTTACAGATTTAAGGCCAGAATTGCGATTATCATTCCCAGAAGCACTTTCACGTTCAAAAAAGGTTTCCCTTCCAAGTGACAGTTCTGCTGTTCCCTCTGAGCTTCGTAGCACGGTAGCTGCCTTGCAGGCTAGTAGTGAAAAAAGAGAATCCAACCTATTTCCCATTATGTGGTTCCTTCTTTGAGCAAAACCATTGTAGATACCTGCAATTTCTATATGTCTATTTTGCTAATATAGAAATTCATATGTCATAAAACATTCAGGTATCAGATACATAAGCAGAAAAATATTAATTGCCATTAAGCAAGGTGGTCTGAGTAACAACTAACATATTTGCATACAGTGTCAGTCTCTAATGCAATTTTAAAATGCTTTCTGTGTCTATTAATCCCATTTTTAAATAAATTAGGAGGAAGCTATTTTGAGCAATAATAGATCTATCTCCCAGTTTAATCAAACTCTTTGGCCATTCACACATGCCTGTATTAATTTGTGATTGGTTTTGGTCATTTTAATGGAATAGACAGCCATTTATGAAGATGAAGAAGCAACTCCCTTCACCTCTTTTCAGCATGCTGCCAAGTTTAGCCTACCCTTGCTGCAGATGAGACTTCTGTCACCGCTCCCCTGCTGACGTACACTGATTCTTAGCTATTTATCAAGTAAAAGTTGTTCTGTGGAAATTATTCCAGACTAAAGTTTGGGTTTGATGGTCGTGACGGATAAATGTACAAAAGATAGCTTCCCTTGTCTGTAGCCACAAAACTGAGTGCAAATTGAAATCTAACTATTTGCATCTCTAAACAGTCATTAAGAAAACATCAGATACTCAACATCTTCCTGCATATGTACTTTGATTCTTCACAAAAAACTCAGAACCAGGTTTAAAGAAAACCTCTAGAAAGAGTGTTCAGGAAGAATAAATATAGATTAAGCATTTGAAACGTCTTGCTAAATTGATTTCTCTCACTCAATCTTTAGAACTCATAACAAATACAAAATACTATCATCAAGTTATTCATGTTATTGAAGTTCGGGAAATTCATAGCTAAACATGGGGTTTTGACAGGGCAACAACCATTGCTCTAGTGAAATTTCACATAAGGAAACTAATTTTATTTGTTTACTGTGTGAATATATACAGACCTACCAGGACAATGTTGGTGTTAAAGAGTAGAAAACTACAAGTGTCAATCAAAGAAATAAAGCAAAAAAGATTTCAGTAAGGCTTTGAAACGCAAAGGTCTTAACTGCAGGAATTATTGTGACATTTCTTAGCACAAGTGAGACCAGATCCACAAAAAGACTCTTGGGTACAACTATTGCTGAATCAGGAATTCAGCATTCTCTTGTAATTTGTGCCCCACAATTCTCTTGATAAAATGTTTTGTGCAGTGCAGAATAAAAAAACCTGATTAACTAAAATGCGGTAGGTAAGCTTCAGAAGAGCTGTATTTTTTAAGAACGCAATATCCATGAAACAATTAAAATAAAGAAGAATTGCCTACACATTGTTAGGAGAGAGTAGAGCTCTCGAATTTTACGCAGCAGTGTAAACACAATGAGTTTATAGTAGCAAGAAGCCTCCTGCTTCCAGCAGCAGTATTATGAACTCCGTGAAAAAAAAGCAACATTCTAGTCGGTGAAAAGGAAACTTGCAGGAAGATCTGTAGTTCTGCTCGTGAGATACAGAATGAAGGGATAAAAAGTGATAAACCACGGGTGGACGGATGGGTGGAGATGGCCCTGTAAAAAGATTATCTGAATCACAAATTTCTTTTAAAAAGTTTAGCTTTATGTATTACTGCCAGAAAGTTCACAGTAGTTCTTCTCTAAAAGTATAAGTGAAGATCATAAAAATAACTTCCTTTTCCCTGAAAAACTATGCCTGCCCTCTAACTTGCTAAGGAGTTGCAGATCTCATTGTCATGCTGGCAAAATGATGATTTAAAAACAGAAGATATTTCTTCTAAAAGTGCATGTCACATGTTCATGTGCATTCTTGTCCATTTTTGCGGTGTACTTGCACTAACATTCAGTGTTTACAGCATCATTAAAAAAAATCTGGTGAGAACTATTATATTTAAGCAACAGATAACTAATTTCTCCTTCATCTAAAACTCCCCTTGACAAGCCCCAAACCTAAAAATGTCTATTATCAACATATGAGACATTTCAAATAAGAAAATATGAGTAAATCAATTTTCCAATAAAAAGGGACAAATGATTTTACAAATATGTATTTGTAAAAACAAACTCATTGAGAGCATTTGTGAAAACAAACAAAATACTATTCACTGAGAAATATTTGCCCAAAGCTAATGAGGTAATGTTTCGCATTTTGACTTTGTACTTCTGTGACTTACTACTATGTCTGAATTGACTGTGGAGAAAAATCAGCAGCCGCTGGATATTTCCAACAAACGTGTTTACTCTGATATTGGTTTGTACACAGCATTCAGAAAAGCAGAATCCATAGACCTAGCTAACAGAAGGTGTCAAACTCTATGAGAACATCTGCTCTCCTGTACCGTCGTTGTCAGAGCATATACCCTTACTGAATGTAAGACCATTATTGAAAATCAAAGTAGATTTTTTTCGTCTTGACAATTGTCAACTGTATCTTGAGTCAATGGTCCAGAAATGATACATAATTATGCTGCTCAGCAAGCACTTGCATAAAAGGTTGAATTTAGAATTGAACAGCATGTTAAACACATGAGTTGGACACGATCCAATTTTGTTGTCCTCACAACCTGTAACGTTAATTTGATACTTTACTAAATATCTACCAGATAGCAGGGGATGAAAAACGAGGAAAGAAAGGAGCATGTTTACGAAAATACAAGCCACAAAAACAAAGCCCTCACTGCACATCAGTCATCTAAAATTCTATTAAATGAAAGTACCTATATCTCCATACATCCTCAGCCAAGAAATAAATGTTATATAAACTTGAAATATTCAGGTGCTTCTGAGAACAAGCTCTGTAGCATTTGCATCTAGTTTTACAGTGTGCATAGTGTCACAGAAGAACCATGCGGATATTTAGTACATTGCTACTGTACAGAAACAATTTTGTAGGCAAAGACAAAAAATATGAACTGTACTTTTTCACACGAGACTGTGAGATAATTTACTGAACTACTCACACGGGGAAAAAAAACATTCAAGAGAGAAATCTAGGAATCAGAGATGACTTCATCCAAGTATTAATAGGTGACATGACAGATACTGGCAAGACATAATTATCAGTCTTGATAATAAAGTTTGACATACTGATAAAAACTGGTGATTCATATTTCAGTTCAAAACTAATGGATCTGATAAAGCATCTGATAATGTCTGTATAGAGTGGAATGGATATGAGGATGATAGGAATCATCTCCATGTATTTAATGTATTTGAAATTTCATTATCAGAGATCCTAAAATAGCTTCTACATAATCAAGGCAGATTCTAATTATGCTCACAAACAGACTATTTCTGGACACAGATCATCTAAAGATTATCAGTTTCTTATAGCCTATCAATGTGTACATATTTCAAATGTTTTTCTGTATCAAACCATTATTTCAAGATCTGAAATGTATCCCATTATTCCAGTCATAATTTGAAATCTTTCTTGCACATTTTAGTTGTTGTCTCTTGAGTTTTACATTACCCCTTCCCAGTCTCATCAAATCTTCAGTTACCCTTTACAGTACGAATATCGGCAGGACAATGCAGTTGCCATGGTTCCTGAGCGAAGAAGGGACTCTGCCCCTCGCTCCACTGCTCAGGCAAATGGCAGGGGTCTCTGCATGTCTCTTCTCCACTCCAACAAAATTATACTAACATCCCACTGTATTATATACAAAAGTACTTTTTTGCTGTTAGTAGCTTCCAACTAAGACTGGATGTGGCTGTTTCAGCAACATATTTGAAGACAAAGTGTGCAAGGCAAACAGCAGCTGAAGGTATAAAACTCAAAAAGGTGATGGCATAGGAAAGGTCTGAAGAAACAGCTTGACATGCATTTCGGAAAACGCATTTCAAGCACAGGGAGAATCTGCGCTCTTCACAAACAGAGGAAGCCATTATTCTTCAAAGACTTCAACGTAATTTCAGAAAAACTTGTGGATTCAGAGAATAAGAGCATAGACTTCAGGAGTGGGTTGTATAGCTTCAAAGGTTAAGATCAGAAATAAAAGCAAAAAGTGAGTTTATGGGCAGAATTTCAAACTAGAAAAAGCATTTTCCAACTCAAATCTGCATTGCAGGTGATAGACTTGAAGTTCAAATGTACTTTCAACCTATAAATTGCATCATTTTATTTCCAGTAACATAGAGACATTTCAAATACTTTAAAAAACAGGCAGATTAAGAATCTTAACATGAATTTCAGCAACACAAGATGTGTTTCTTCAGCAAAACATGTACATTTGTTTCCTGCCTTAGTTTTCAGCTTAGCTCTCATCACCTGTATAAACAATGTAATTACATGGACAATATAATTGCTTAGACTAATTTGAGTTCTGTAATCACATTTAGCTATATAGTATTATTATTTTTGCTAAATATGGAAGAAACGCCATATTCTATGCAAAAATGTAGCCAAGTTTGTCAGAAACCTGTTTTCCTGCATCATTTTCAATTGCCAATAGCACTATCACACAAATTATGTGTGACTTCGATCATTATTTTCAGAATAATCTTTCATGTTGACATGTAGTTTTATTTCTCAAGATACGACATTAACACATTAGCCTCACAAGCTTTTCTGTTGATCCTCCATGGATTACACTATAACACAAATGTACTTATTCTGGAATCACATAACGTATGTCTGTAAAATAGGTTTTAGTGCTCTCTTGGACTCTAGATCTAAAGATAATCTACAAAGCGGATTTTTCTGAATCTGGTGGTATTTCTTAATGGGCAGCAAAAATAGATTACTTTCAACAGCTGTACCATTTTCTCTGGCAAGTTAAGAAAATTAGCCTTTTTAGTGGTACCATCACTTTACAAGCTGTCTCTATGACAGAGAATTTAGTAAAAACAGTTACACTCCTGTATGTTAAAAATGTTATACTCCTGTGTGTGCTTTTCTAGAGATGACGGGAAGACTTAATTTATTTACCAAATTCTTGTGCTAGAAGCCCTGTGGGAGTTACAGTTTCTTCATTTTATTATGCATAATTTCTCACAGTGTAATATCAAGGCTAAAATAAACTGTTGGGCCTAAACCGCAATTAAATTCACTTTCTTAAAATCATGAATATAGTCTCCGAGTTTAAAACAGTCTTCCTTCTTTCCTTCATTGTGAATTCCTAGCTGCTCCCAGGGTAGGCACTCGCACACCTGTGTTTGTGTCAAAGAAAACTTCTTTGTTGCTGTTTGAGCTTAATTTTCAGCCTAATCAGATAACTAACCCTATGACCCAAAGCTGCCACTTTAAGAGAAGCAACAAAACAACAGCGTAGAAGTATGAATCTGGGAGGTCACACTGGAAAATTAGATTTGTGCTTTTCTAAGAAGTTTTTGGTTTTTTGAGACTACACTTAGAGGACAGCCAGCTCCAGAAATGCCTCAAAGTTGATTTCTGTGGTCATGCCCCACACAGTCAAAAATCAATATATTAGGATAAGCAAGGATACCTAATAGGAGCAGTGGAAGGAAGACAGCTGAAAGGAGTGACGCATACAGATTTTGATAAACCTGGGTTGACAGTAGCCTCAGAAGCGATGCTGAGGACCTGGGGATAAATGAGGTGGTTAAGAGATGTAGAAAGGGAAGAAAGGGAATTGGGGAAGTGGAGACAGGACTTCAGCACAATGGGGCTTAAGAGTGATCGAGCTGGGGAGGGGGTGGGAAGTATTGGAGGTACACCTCCCATCGAGCACCCACTTTTGTTTTGTCCTATCTAGTCTAATCCCTCCCAGTACTCACCAATCCGGACTGCTTCAGCTTCCCGCCCCCTCCCCTTCCACACCCAGTATTCCCCCACTGCCAGGCTTCTGCTTCAAGCATGTCTGCCAGCTGGAGAGGGGCAGAACTTAGCTAGAAAATGGGACTGAATGACCTGGTGGGAAGGACAATCCAGTCCTGCCACCAGAGGTGGACTTGCAGGTAGGGAACAGTGACTGCTTTTCTCAAAGCAAGCAGAGATCTGTGTAAGTAGAAGACTAGCTAGTTCTTTCTCATCTCCCTAGGCAGCTGCCTATTTTTTCTGTAACTAATAATTGCTTATTAAGTTTCCTATCTGCCCCTAAGAACAGTAAAAATCAAACCCCATCAAAGAAGACACCTATTCCCACAAAATTCAAAGCGCTTCCAATATTTTAACTTAACTAGTATTTGGATTCAGGGATACAGCAGATGTTTCATCATCTTTTTTGTTCTTAAAGGTTCATAACCTACCATTGCAAACAGTGTTACAGCAAGGTCTCATTCTCATTCATTAGTTCTTCTCCAAATATCCTAATAAAATATACACCGGATCTGTATTTAGAACCACCGGAAAGACCTACAAGCCAAATGGATTTGTAATAACATCAGTAGGTTGCTGTGAGGTAACTATATGATTTGCAATGATTTTAAAGTTAGCTAATGATAAACATAATATTTATTTGTGATAAATACTAATAAAACTTCTTATTATTACCAGGTTACTTAAATAACGATGACTTGTGATTTTGTTCATCAGAGCAATGACCTGCCAGGAGTTTTAAAGGACATATTCAACTAGTAACTGGGATTACACTTTGTTCATAAAACTGCAAAAGGATTAACATGGTGTTAACTATACATAATAATGGCCAGGTGACAGCTTCCACTTACAATGACCTTTTGATCATCTCCCTGAGTCTTTCCCTTTTATTACATCTGCACACTACTAGCATTTCTCGCAACTCTTAAAAAGAGGTATTCATTTCACTTCTGTTAGAAGGGCCACATTTCAAGTTCGCTATTATCAAGTACGCCATTTTCACATTACAGTGGGGCAGGAGTGGTTTTATGGTATATATCAGATATGATTTTTTCTATCTTTCAACAGTCTGCCATTTAAGTGATTGGTCTCTCTACTGAGTTGTAGGGCCGGTGACTTGGTTTTTTCACACACAAAGATAAAAAGTATGATTCATGTTCACTGGGTCCAGCAAGACTCAGAACAAAGAGAAGGTTTTCTGTAGGGACAAGAGACTTCCCCATGATCAAATCACTAGAAATAAACTGAGTTGTCCCTTCACAAGTTAGCAGAGACATCAACACTGTTCCTTATCATTCTCTGATGCAGAAATCCCTCTATCCCTCTCTCTCTTCTTATGAGTAACTTGGCCTTTATCTTTACTATGTCTTGACTTTAGGACTTGAAATCATCCCGCCACAGGACTTCATGAGACAGCTGGAAAATCTCATAACCCATTTTAATGCATTTGTAAGAATTTAGTAAAAGAGACAGAGGCATACAAAATAGTCACTGGCGAAACCAAACCATGAATGTTGCTCTTAATATATTACTGCATTTTTATTTCTCACTCAGGGGTTTAAAATGTCTTCAGGCTTCATTTTGATATTTCACATTAGCCAGTTTAGAGCTACCTGTGGACAAAACATTCCTTGGTCAAATGTACAGGATGTCTTTGGTTTGTTTTTAAGCCAGACTGTCAATCATGCACTGGTTCTTATACAACTTACTATTGATCATTAAGTAATTACAACAAAAACTGAACCACATCTTCAGTGTTTAAAAGCCATGATGATTCCAATAAAAGTATGATTTATACCAGATAACGGCAAAGCATTTCACACATAACATACCAAAGATAAAAAAGGCAAGAAGTGGAAAAATGGTTTTGATGAACACAGACTTGGTGAATGTGAGACATTTTTGTGCCACCTACCCTGTTATTACAATTTGTTACTCTACTCTCAGATAGTTATGGGTAAAACAGATGCACCAACACACGAATTGTCTCAGCCATAATCTACAGGGATTTTTAAATGAAATTTACAGTTCCTAAATACATGAACACCTTCTTTGGCTATGTAAGTCTAGCTGTGTACTAGCTAGGGTTCAGGAACACAAGCTTTTGATAAGGGAACACCAAACCTTGAAGGACAGAGTAGGCAATTGCAGAAGACAAATCTGAAACAACTCCAGTAAAATATACTCTGAGACCATATTAAATATGAGTATAAATACGCATGTCTGAGTTCTTGCTTCCCCTTGTATCCTTTTGTTATCTTACATAACTGCTGCCCCAGGAGAATACTAATACATTTTTTTACCTACCAAAGCTTTAAAAATGTGCACCAGGCCCACATGGCAGGCTGATCCATCTTTGAAATAGTCTCTTGTTGATTGTTTCTGTCGATGCTAATAGTGGCAGACTTGTCTGTACTGTAATACCATCTGTAATAACAGCTAGAATCTTCTGTTAGATCTGGCCTTAGCAATTTCCACTACTAAAACTGAAGTTTTAGAGAATATCAGTTATGCTCCATACGGTATTAAAGGTTTAGGATCATAAGATTATTTCTGTCCTTTTACAAGCTGTAGCATTTTTGGACAGAGTGACTTGAATAAAAACCTGAAAAATATCTAAAGCTTATGCTTTATCTATGTCCATGACACAAAATATTAATGTGTTCCATGATTATTTCATTTCTAGATACGAAAGTGAGAAGGAAAAGACATTCTATTAAAATACTCATTTACCTGAGTGTTTTATTACTATTTACACAGAAAATAATTGTGCAACCTAAAAAAATGATGCAGTTCCACAGAATTTTGATCATGACAAATTGTGTAGGTGAAATACAATATCTCAACTTTGGTCAGATACAACTCAAGGATATTTTTATAGCATCCATGAAAGCACTATCTGAATGAAACTCCAAAAGCACGTAATTTGATACTTATTTTCTTACACCCTCTTTGCCAGCCACACTGAGCCAGAGATACATCTGTCTTCAAAAAGCAGATGCTTTCAAATGGCCGTTGTTTTTTAAGTAAAAGAACTTGGCTGTTGTAGGCTGTATGTATCTTCAGCTCAGCTTGGTCCTGATGAGGCATTTGCACCGTCTTTAGTGAGTAGAGTCTTTTCCCACAGTAATGTGACTATCTGAGAAAGCAGATGATGCTCAAGAAAATTCTTCTCAATAAAAACAAGGGAAAATCCTAACTGTTGAGCTAGCAAGTTTCTTACTTGGTAGAGAGCTGAGTTTTATCTCACAGTAAGTCGGCAAATACATTGACAGAAGCAGAAGCTCAAGGAGGAGAGAATCAGAAACTTCTCTGAATGTTCTCTTTCATAAACAAAAGAATTCTTAAGTGACTGTTTGATCTTTCCTTAAGGTTATCCGAACATCTGTTTTCACTGTAACAAAATAACAACTTGAGTGGCATACCTTTGTTCTGCAGGTTTGTATTTCCACCTATTCTGCAAGGGGGAAACAAAAAGAGACTTCTGATTTTTGTGATTTTACTTGACACTGGAGGGCTTGGGTCTATTCTCCTTCAGAGAAGTAGCACCTGCCTGCACCTTTTGTTTCTCTTCCAGCAGCATAACTGTACTTCTACTGGAAACCAGCAAAACTCTTATTCTGAAAAACGAGAGTAAGAATCTTAGGTTTTTATTTTGCAGCTATAGGGGAAAATCTGCAGTTCTGAAGTGAGTGACTATTATTTGACAATTATTTGTATTTTCTAGGACAAAACAGAAGAACCATGATAAAAATGGGTCTGTAACCTACCAATCCTGGCACCAGTTCTGCAACATTTGTGCAATAATAGCAAGATTTAAAGACTGAATATGGCCACCATTTTTTCCAAATTAGAACTCTCCTATTTTAAGTACAAATTTATTTCTGCAGTTATAGCCATTTCCAAATTAATCCAGATTATACATTTTACTACCCTTAAATACAAAAACATTTTATTTTCAAGTTACACTGTCATGCCTAGACAGTGAAATTTATGTGTGATCACTACTGGTTTTAAGACTTTCCTATACTAAAATGACTTCTTATATTTAATTTTTAATTACAAAATATGCATTGAGTGCAACAGATCTTTACATTTACTGGATACATGCTGAAACAGGTATCTATTAAAATCCTTTCCTACTCCCACCTCGTAACAATCCATGCCATGAAAATGTGATGTACAATTGAAGGTTCAATTTGTGTCCTATATGATGTTGTGTATCAGAATTCTGTTAAGCCTTATTTTCTGTTTATGATGAGTGAAATTTGTTCTATGCAACTAGTATGTTTTAACATATTGTAAAGTATATACTTGTATGGCTAATATTGAAGAAAAACTTACAGAAATTTAAGCATGTTTGTCACAGTGAAGACACAATGTAAGGTGCACCAATGGCATTAGTGGAGTTGATAAGACAGTCTTATCAAGTATATTTTGACATATTTAAGCTATCTAAAATAAATCTATAGTTCTCCCTTTTCACATTCTTCGTTATTTAATGTCCAGCCTAACTTAATTAGCTAATACAATAAGTATTCTAACTTCGCCTTCAGCAATGGTGTAAACCTACAATAATTTCACTTATTCCAGTGGATTCACTCCAAATTTGTCATTATCAATTGTGAAAGCAAAATCTGAACAATTTTCACTGTAGCTGTGCTAACACATTCAGCCCAGGCTGACGTTCACACTAAAGCTACTCTTTTAGTATCTGTTTTCATAGCTCCAAGAAAAACAAGCAAATAATAAAATCTCAAACCTTCTTCTAACTAAACAAGCAGTCTTAAGTGTAGGACTTTTTGAGCCTCCACTAGCTGAGGCTTCTGCTTCTTTGAAGTATTCTCCACTTACGTATTCTAATGTCCAATAAAAATATGGATGTTGGGAGAAGTTCAGAGAGGAACAAGGAGAACAAAAGCAAGTAGGAAACTCTTAAGTATGATGAAGAATTAATTTCAGCTACAGGAAGACAAGGAGTATATTTCACTGGCAGAAACAGGATGTAGGCAGGGAAAAAAAATTTCATCAAACTGAGCTCTGAGCAATTTTGTGAGTCTGAATTCCGAGTCTTCTCAGTGTGGTAGATGTGCATACTCCACTGTAGAGTCTACTTCTCTCAAACTTAAATCAAAATGCAGTATAACAAGTAAATAACAACAGGAATAGTTGATAGTACTAAATAAAAAATAAAAATCTTCTTTAAGATAAAATGTCTTAAACACATTGACATTTACTTGTTTTAGATCAGGGACCATTACTGATGTATGTATATCTCCAAAGAAATGGAAACTAACGGAAACTTCAGCTGACAGTAAATCTGTTTAGCTGAACACAACTCCATATACAATGTTAGGCTTGGATGCAAACGGGCTGCATTAATCTATTGTTAGATTACATGAGAAGTACATCCTTAACCTCAAGGTTTTATTACTGTGACTGTATCCAGACCAGAGTTACTAATGGTGATATTACAGCAACATATGTAGACAAGATAATTTTTGTTTCTATTTGCTCTGAGTAATTTCCCTATTCTTCATTTTGTAAGTTTAACCAAGAAATCACAGCAATGGTAGCTTAGACTCAGAACTTCCACATTTCACAACTACACAAGTAGTCGGAAATAAGCAAGTCCTGTCTGATGTGGCAACTCAGTTTTTCTTAATATGTACACAGTAACTGGATTAGCTGACCTTAAAATAAATAGCCACAAGACTAACACAATCTTGGATTTCATATATGATTAATATTTTCAAGACATCTATGAAATAAATCAACAAAACAATGTACTTTTATCTTTTTGATGGTGTTAAAATATTTTTTCTTGTGCACACGAAACATAAGATCCCACCTGATTCTATGAAAAACCTTATGGTTTGAATAAAAATTATTTGATATCTGTTATCATTGATAATATTGAAGACAATGGCAACTGTTTCTACTTCTAAAGAATTGTGTATGCTATAGTTTCCTTTTGACAGGTACTCATAAATCCCATTATTACAAAGTAAACTCAAAATACAGGATAAATTTTATGTCACTAACTTGTAGACCCAGTTTTAAAAACAGAACTGTTTTAAATCCATATGGACATTCATACATACATGGCTTACAGAGGATTAAATATTTTCATTTTCCAGATTGGGAAACCAATGCAAAGAGTGATCAAGATTAGGGTTTGCTAAAACTGTTGGATTCCCTTTGATACTCATACAAAACAGCTTCTCATCTTCATGTGTTGTGCCACTGACACAACCAAAACCAGAATTCAGCTGTTTATTCTCAGTCTGAGCTTTCTTCATTCCATAGGTTTGTCCTTCCTTAGTGACAGTGTTGGTCTTTCTTCCTTTTCAGGGAGAAAACACTGTCACCCTCCCACGTCATAATCAGTGAATCCCAAAATGTTGTAAATACTGGCTGCCAATCGATAAAATCCAGTTAAAATTCCAGACAGACTACCAACCAGACCTACACCACAATTCTGCAAACTGCCTAGCTGGTAGGAGACTGAAATCTCTAAGAAATCCACCACTGTATTTCCATATCCCTTCCCTTTTCAGACCCAAACTGTAGTCATTGCAGCCGCATCTGGAATATGGACAGTAGACAAATGTCTCTCTGTGTTTACTCTTGACTGACTCAAAATATCATTCTCACTCTCGGTATTTAGAATAAAGTACAGCAAAGGGCTTCTTTCTGCTCTGACAGAAGCTTACGGTAATACTTCATATTGTAAAGAATCGTAGTTCTGGCACTGGCACAAAGTTAATCCACAGGATAAAACTCTATAACCATCACCTGCTGTATATTTAAATCTGATCTGACAGTCTAGATTCCTCCTGTTGACAAAAGACTTCACCTTACTAAGTCCCTAATGCCTCCGCAAGAAAAATACGGTAGCATTACACACTTTTAACACATTACAAATATATTATAGTCAGGTGAAGTGTTTAAAGTATCTTGAGATTTAATCTTCAGGCTCATAGTTCATAAACTATTTCCTGCGGGATTCCACTTGTTCGGTGAAGATTCTATATGCTTTCATAATAAACAGTTCAGGCTTGTGTTCAGTATGTGCTATCACATACCGAAGAAAAATAGTCCCTAATTTGCTTTTCTTACTTAGGATGGTTGTTAAAGACGACTGTATAGTGCCATATGTCTCTGTGTAAATACGAAATTTCCACTGAATGGTGTCCTGTGCAGGACAAGCCATTCATTGTTATTCACTACATGTGTTCCTGTGCTCTTTATGTATTTAAATTATATTTCCAACTTTTTAATTTTTTTTTCTCTAAATGCCTGACTGTAATAGGGAGAAAGCAATTTGTGATGGAATTATGGAACGTCCTTTCATCAACGAAATATAAATTATGTTTGTTCTCAGACTAATTTACCATAAAAATGAAGCTGGCTCTTGCATACACCTGTTTCTGTGTCTATACCCTTATACCTATAGTTAAAAGTTACTACACACTTTGTCACAGGAATTCCGTCCTCTGCTAAGGAATTACCTAATGCAAGTGTTACCAGTAATATCTAGTAAAATATACATAATCTCTTATGTGTTACACAACTAACTTGGTTCATACTGTTAGTAAGTAACATTCAAAATGCTAAAAAAAAGCTAGTATATTTTCTTCTGATTTTACTTACTAATCAAATAACAATCTGCTGAATCTGTGCACAAAATGGGTACTAGAAGACTCCATTCAAAAGTTTACTTACAAAGCTCAACGAAAGTAAGTAAAGATTTGAACTGGTTTTAGCTTATTTCTAAATGCATTTAACAGAATGAGGTATTCTGGATGCATTTGGAAAAGTGCTCCCTTTCTGTGAAAAAAAAAAAAGAAGTTTTAAAATCCTCAAACTTTTTTAGCTTTCAAAAATAAAAGTTAAGATTTTAAATAAAAACTCAGGCTGTTCTGGGAAAAGTAGACAGCACTATTTAATTTATTAGCTTTACTCAATAAATTAAAAATTCACCTCAATGACTTCAAATTAAAAAAGATTAAACCGTGATTAGCACAGAAATTATGAAAACTGATGACAATGATAATAAAAGTCTTTGACATTGTTCTAATACACACATAGAGTTATATTTTATCTCTGAGTCATCTGGTGCCTGACGGTGGTTGTCATGTACAGCAACAGAAATGGTATCTTATGTGTCCCTCCCATTTATAGATTATACACAGGGTAATCTAAAATTCAAGAATAGACTGCAAGGCAGAAAATTCTGACAACATGAACCTTCTCAGTCCATAAAGTTTGCAAAATAATTCAACATACAAGAAGGCACAGATGTGAATGATTTTTTGTTCTTGTTATTCAGTACTAGTATAACTTGCTTAACACCAGCTATAATAATACCTTACAAATACAAAATCTGGGGTTAATTAAATTAATTTCTTATTTAAAATAGAATGACATTCATAATAATAATACATTACAAAACTTGGTATAAATTCCTTTGTAAAGATATTATTTTGGTCACACAAAGCTTTAAAGAGGAACATAAGCAACAGATCAACTGGTTCCACAAACACTCTAATTAGAAATTAAATTTCTAATCCTCTCTCATGACTACAGGATACATAATAAGATTGTATAGTCTTGAAAATGAATCAATGAATAAGGCCCATCAAAAAACACCGATATTGTCTGCAGGCTGAATCTTACTATAAACATGAACAAAAAAAGGCCCCCAATGGTTCAATTCGCAGATTTTACAGGTACTATTTTGTTTGCTTGAATAATTCTTTGCTGGAGCTAAGAAGCTGCTTCTGAAATGTGTACCTCATGATGAAGACTGACTGAAACCAATCAGAAAAAAGTAATTATAATAATGTTTTTAATAAATAATGTTATAATATTTGTGATACATACAATTTACTTCTGGTTTCTGACTTAGACATAGTATTATTCTGACTTTCCCATAAGACCATAAGTGTCCCTGCAAGGTTTTGAAAATACTGAATACTACAAAAAGTAGGGTATTAATGTTGCAAGCGATTAAGTGAATTTCACAAACAGGGATAAATACTTAATATGGCTTGACTGGGAAACACAGAAGTGATACAGTGCTATTTATTAGTTTACTTCTCATAATTTACAAGTAACTGGCAATAAAATGGAAAAAAAACACAGGAAAAATACAGTCATAGATTAAAAAATTAATTGTCAGTCTTATTTCTTTTAATTGCATTTTTGTTTGGTCTCACATAACCCCTTCTAATGTTTGAAATTCAAAGAAAAATCATTGTCTTCTATAGAGATTGAACGTTTCTGGGAAAGGTACCTTGGATTTGGTTTATAAGAGTCCCAAAGCCAGAAATCTAATATCAAAATTGGATAGAGAACAAAATACAAGTTTAACAAAAGATCTGTAGGGAATAAGTGATAAAATCAGCAGGGAATCACTAGTGCTCCAAACAATAGTCTAGGCAGCCGGCTAGTGATCACCAAAACGCACGCAAAGTGATAAAAAGCAGCAGGGAGATAGGAAACAGCAGTGGGAGACGATGCAAGCTGCCAGGGGGTCCATCGAGAAGTTAATTGAAGCAACAAGCTGAGAGACATGTAAAGCGGAT
>Ga0181612_133869_pt1 | contig 17664 bp, 7 predicted proteins | sample HoacroProtozoa21_FD_119630 | JGI IMG/M metagenome (GOLD analysis project Ga0181612, IMG submission 119630) | Hoatzin crop microbial communities from Cojedes, Venezuel. Combined Assembly of Gp0051906, Gp0051904, Gp0051908 | reverse complement strand
TCTTATTAGCCATTTTAATCCTCTGCTGCTCTTCCCTTTCCCTCCTCCCCTTCCTCTTTCTCTTCTGTAGAGGCTTTAAAAAAAAGAAAATAAAAAAGTAGGGGAGGAAAAACAATAGAGTGTAATTTTCTTCACTGACTCCAGGCTTGTGTAGATCGCTTCCCCTTTCACATATTGTGGAGTGCTTAGTAATGTTCTGGATTTGTCCACCTGTCTGCGTTTTCGATCTCGTCAGTAGTTGTGATGACATAAAACTGGGAAAAGGGGTGACATACATGACTACTTTGAATTCTGCCTGTAAGTCATCATGTTTCTTGTATGTGCAAATATATTTGGTGTAAATTGGAATACATAATGCAAAGAAGTTGGCAGACAGAACTCAATATGCACAGAAACCGGTTTGATCATTAAAGCACTTGAGTGTTAGAGATTGCTCTTGTATGCCAAGAATGCAACATTTCTGAATGTGTGGCCTGGCTTTTTACTATCAGAACATTAATTTTTTTTACATATAAGCATTCTCATTCTCTTTTAAGTACATCTTGTGCAGGTTTTTGGGTAGTTTTTTTATCAGTGTAGAGCGAGTTGCAAATGCTGTTGAACCTGAATAGTAGTGTATTAGGCTTAGCTGAAGCAGACGGCTACAGTAGACATTAGGCGATGGAGACTCAAGCCTGAAATACTAAATGAAGTGTGCCTCTTTAATCTTAAAAAAAGGTATGCTTTTAAGGTGAAGATAAACTTTGAAACATAGGGCAGTAGAAAATACACCATTTAGTTTAATAATCTATAATTAGAAAATGATGTTCACTTAACAGTTTCAGCTTTTTTAGAAAATGAATCAACAAAGTGAACAAGTAAGAGATAATTATTTTTCATTATGTCCCTCTTTCTATTGTTGAAAACAATATTCTGTGGATCTGTGTGGGCTCGCATTGTGGCTCTGCCCTACTTTAGCAGTCAGGTGGCTGATTTTTTTTCTTCCACATCTTTGATTACACTACCATAAAAATGAAAGGAGCTTCATCAGATTTTAGTTTTGGTCTGGGGACTTTTCCTAGCTCTCAAGCCTCAATGAATATTTAAGCAACTCATAATGCAACAATTGTTATTCTAAGGGAAAAATAAAAAGCAATACTCTACTGAACATCACAGTAGCCTGATGAAAAGGTAATGGCACCTCTGCAGAATAGAATAAAATCAAATCCTAATTGTTTTGGTCAATTTGACTTGCCGGCAAGTCATGCTTTAATCTCCACATAAATTAGAAGCCTTTTCTCTGTTCAAATTCCTGTGGGGTTGATGTCTTTGGCTTCTGTCTACTTAATTCAGCTCAGCTAGTGAATGCTTTTGGATAATGTCATGATATTTCCATTAAAGAATTCAAAGTTGGTGAGAAGAAAGGTGTCAAACTGCTCTTATTCAATTGAGATGAGTTTCAGTGATAAGCCTTTGGTTTGTCAGATTCCTCAAGCACTGTAAAGGACGTTACTGAATAAACTGAGGTGCAGGATCTGAGGGCAAAGCTTTTTGCCCAGTCTGCCTGCGGTCAGGGTAATTCAGATTACAGCAAATGAAGACTCCGGTACTGGTGGCTGATGAAGGAGAGTATTCCAGCAATTGCACTGGCTTTTGGACAGGAGTTGGGCACAGAAGGGAAGGACAGAGGACTGACATCGATTTTTTTCTTCCTGAAAGTCAGTTAGGTCAAGGGATAAGTACCGATTCGTGAAGTTATGGTCTTAGTCTGCTCTTGATTAAGCATGTCCTGCTTTTCCCTTTTTTCTACTCCTAAATATAGTGTATAAAAATGTTCGCTACAGTAAGGCTGCTAAATATTGAGTCTAGCCCCTACTTTACTGAGAGTCTAATTCAATAGAGCATAGCGGGTTTGTTTTCGTCTTTATGGAATGAAAGATACCTTATCATGAGGAAGGTCATTATATTGCCAAAACCCTGTTGATAATTGCCATCATTTCTGAACAATGTAATGTTATTAAAATAAAAAAAAAAGATTAAATCCCTCAAATACTTGTAGTTTTGTAGTTGATATAGGCAGTTTCAAGTACAGACCAAAAGAAATAATGTACAACAATCTGATGTGCAGATTGTTAATTGGTTTGTTTAGTCTGAAGTGTACAAAAACTTCAGTATGTGAATAAAAAAATATAAAAAGAGCTTTTTAAAAAGTATTTCAACCACCTTTTGTAAAAGCCATGCTGAATACGCGTGTAGGCACCCTAGAGTTCACACAAATCCTGCTATTTATCAATCCATTTGGATGTCCTTGAAGATGCTATCGTCGTGACTCCAATCAGCTATATTCTTGGGAAAGTGGGGGGAAAGAGCTGGAGGAGATGCAGTGGAAAATGCATAAGTAAGAAGAAAAAAAAAAGAAAAATGTTTTCTGGAGAGCTTGAGTTATAAGATTAGATTATAGCTAGCAGAATCAAGGGCACATAGGCATGGCACATGATGATTATGATTTATGGGAGCATTAAAAAGGAAGAAAATCAATATATATTCTAAAAGTTCTGTTTTGCTCAGATTAATCTAAGCCCCCTCCTTGGGCTCATGATGACAAAGGAATGCTGTGTTGATAAGAACTTTTCCTTTTTTCCCCAACAATAGTTTCAATAACTGTTAATGTATAAATTCAACTTGAGAAAATGAATCTTTTGTAGCCTTTCATTTTAAAAAATAAAATCCAGTAGGTACAATTTGCAATAAATTTAAGGTCAAATGTGACATTAGATAGGCATCTGCTACTAATAAACAAAGTGATAATGCAGTACCTGAAGATTCTATTACCAGGACACAAAACCAAAAGATTAATCTCTCCATAAAAAATATTGTCTCCTTCAGCTATTTCTGCCAGTTATTTTCTTTGTTCTGATGCCTGTAGCAAAGTGGTATCTTCAGTTGAAGATCTATGCTGGTTTTACTTTTGTAATTTAGTGCATCAGAGATCTAATCAGATGTTTGTAGCCAGGTAAAAAATGGATCATCCTTTTTTTTTTTTCCCCTAATGAATACTATATATTGATTTGATACAATTTTCTTATGTGGTTGTCTGAAAATGTTTCGTATGAAACTTTGCTATTTTTTAATATATATATGCAAATATTTCTTACTAATAATATTAAATCTAATATTTCTAGGTATAATAGAAAAGAACAAATGCAGTAGTAAGATATCTGCAGCCACATAGCCAAATGCCTGCCTCCATCTCCCCAGTCCTATAAACATCACACAAAGCAGCAGTCAATATTCAGGACTAGGACAGGTAAAGACACAATTAAGACTCTTCTGTTACATAAAGACTGTAATGTTTTTTTTGGCTAGAAATGGTAAGTGCATTGTATACTTTGTCTTAAGTGTCCATGTAGTCCTTGCTGGTACTTTGATATTTTAAAATACTGCCTTTGAAGTGTTTTGTTTTGTTTTTTTTAAACAGCTACCATTAAAAATAAAGCAAAACAAAATTAACCTTAAGCAGTATCTTAAAAATAGACACATAAATGGCCATTTCACTGAAGTAGTCTTGTTCCTGGAGGAATACTTTCTAGATAATTAGAGTTGACAAAGAACATCTATCAGAGTATCTATGTAAAGCAGACACAAATTAATGGGAACATTTGAAGGCGAAATAAAAGATGGGGGGAAAGTTAGACACCCCTCATCCCCATTAGAAAAACCCCACACCCCCCAGAAAAAAACCTTACATTATAGAATGTTCCACCCATATGGAAAAAACTTCTTTACCATACTTTCATATTAAGTTCTAAGGTTTAACATTTGTGCATTATCTCTTAAATGTCTCCAAAATTAAGTCCAACTCCTTGGAATGGCTGTAGGTATAATTACAGACTACAGAACTGTAATTACTGAGAGCAGAATATTAGCAAAATATGAACTATAAAATAGTTTTACTAGCTTTTCGTTGCCACTGGAAAAAACATGTCTGTATGTATTTATTAATAGTATTCAAAATGCAAACATTTAAAGGTTTCCATTTAAAGATATCTATAAAGGGCACTAAATCTTGTGTTAGAGGAATAATGATCAAGGTAAATAATGAATAAAGTTCTGTGATCTAAGATACTGGGAAACTGTCATTGGAAAGAAATGCTTTGTAAGTATCAATCAGTGAAGCTTCACAATACTTCTATAGAATAGAGAAATGGTAATCTATTTCTTCATTTCAGCTTCTTTGTTAGTACAAGATGTGTCTGCTGGAGCCAATGACAATATATGGAATGGAAATAAGAGGTCTGTGTTGCCAGTCCGGTCTAAGAACACAGTGTGTAGATAGTTTGATTTTGTTCATAAAAGTTATTTAGATTCTAACTCTTAAATTAAATCTCACTTCTCTTGATACAATTATTTCTTAAGAGCTCATGTATCTCTTTACAATTAAAATAAACTTCGTGAGTAGGGTAGGTTAAGGTTGAAAAGTGTACGTTAAACAATAGCATGGTTAAGGTGAGAAGGAGGGACAGTTTATGGCATAATGCTTCGCCAGATGAACACTGTAGCTATTAAAAGATGCCTGGAAGCAGAAGTGTGGAAGACTCTCATATCTCACAGTAAAAGTGTAGATGAATTCACTTTGTGCTAGAATCCATGACAAACAGGCAAAGGGTAGAGGCTGAACCCAAGCAAGTACCTTTCTTTAAGTTCTTTCACAACAGAAACTACATAGCTACTCTGTAAGTGAGCATGGAATGTAAGTCGTGACCCCGGTGAATAACCAATATTTGGAGTCTTGTACAATTCATGAACAGCTGGATGGGTCCTTTCTTGTTTTGATCACCGAATGGCAGGCAATTCAAATAAATTGTGTTATTACGGTTTTCTACCAGAGACTTTCCTTCTCAAAAAAATGTTAGTGCATTTATCCTCAAAACACAGAGGAATATTGTTCTTATAGTAAGTAGTAAACTATGAAAAGAGGTAAATATTTTGAACATTAACTAGCAGGCTCTTTTCCAACATTAAGCCTCTTTTCAATGTTCAGTCCTGATAATGGCAGTACTTCTGTCATGCACAGAAGCAGAATCCTAATAACGGATAAGGTGTTAGTAAGGGACACTGCTTTACCCTAAGGGATGCTTCAGAGAGTCCTTGTTTCCCTCAGTAAAGAATTGCATTTTTGCCTTAAATATAATTTCGTGTTCTAAAACACACAGTTTGTTTTTCATAAGTATCTGTTTATTTTTAAATCATGCTTAAAAATTTTAATATGCCTCCATATCTTTTCAGGTTTTTGAAATCAACATAAATAATTATTTTAAATGAATAATACAGAAGAATTTTGAGTCAAAGCTCAGTCTTAATAAATGTAATAGTGAAATCTTGTAAGTTGTCCAAGAATGATTATTCAACAACTGTGTGGGGATATTTGGGGCAGACAGGTCATAATTAATTGCACAGACTTTGAGAAGCTGAGAGACTAGAATTAAAAGGAAGAACATTGAATTATTTTGCAGTGTGAAGCATGGACACTCATGGACTTTCCTGGTATTCATTTTTCTTTTACAGTAATTCTCATTCTGTTTAGCTTTTTGTCAAGTTTAAAATCTTCATTAAGATTACAGTTTTGTGAGGAATGACCCTTTTTATTTTAAGAGAGGCAGAATCAAGATCGTTTTGTTTGCTGAAATTAATAACTTATGCCAGGTATTTGAAAACTAATGTATAACAATGAATAATAACTTCTTCTATATTATCTACTTATTTGTTCTTCTTTTTTGGTAGAAGTTAGATATCTGACCAACTAATTCATCACTAATTCCTTCACAGAAGTTATTGTTTAATGTTTATTATGTTTACAAGTTTTGATGCATATAAGGTTTAATTTTAAGACTAAGTATAAATTAAACTCTTAGACTGTGGAAGAAATGTAAGTTATTTTTGGTCACGGTGAGAGTATTTGCATCTCCTCAAAGTTATCATTCTTAAATGACATAATCACTGTTAGAGCAAAAGAGCTATTTTCAACTGTAGCACAGAGAAAAACCCATCCTATGGGGACATGCTTCAACATTTCCATGTAGACGAGACTGACAAGTTGAAAAATCTCCTGCAATTTTTGAATGCTTTCATCAGATAAGGGAGAATAATTGAAATCGTTACACAACCTTCAAGATCAAATAGTGACATATTCAGAGTGTATTTGTTATCTCACACCATAGGATGAGCTCAGTGATAATATTAAAGGAAACATCCATTCTGATTTTCTCTTATTTGATTGGAAGTGTTTCTCCCTCTGAATTTCACTGTTAGCAGCTGGAAGTAACCAGATATTTTCAAGTCTTACATTATTCAATTCACATTTTACATAACTCAGATCACTTGTTACACATTTAGTAATATAAATGTTATATTTTCAATACTCCTATATCAGTTTAATTCATAAATTGAAAATAACCCATTAAACATTTATTCCATTTTGAACTCTGAAATAACTAGAAACTGTTCCAAACACTTGTATGTTTCCACTTGTTAAGGAATATGTGACCAGATAAAATCATGACCAATAGCAGTCCTGCTATAATACCACTCAACAGTGATTTCCTGAAAATACAGCAGTGTCAGCTATGACTACAGATATTCCTTTCGTACTGTTCTCCAAGCACAGCTGAACACACAGAGGAAGGAACTGAGAACTTAGCACAAAGAATGTGTTACTGGAATACTAATTATTCTGTGAAAAACTTTGGAACCAGAGTGTTAAGCAGACTTAAGATTTGCATTTCTAGATCTTCCAGACCTCTCATTTCTAAGAGTTTACCTGGAATATGAGCGAAACTAAACAAGTTAACTACAAAGTGTAATACTTTTGAGCTTGATCTGGGTGGGGTTTTTTGTTTTTTGTTTTTTTTGATTTTTTTTTTTCCATCTTGAAACTAGTATTGCTGAAGACAGCAAATAATACAGTGCAGAATTCAGAACTGCTTCAGTGCCCTTGTCACGTGTATCACTGTACGTTGACAGGTACCTTTCAAGATAAACAATGGAAAATGTGAGTAAAAATTTGCTTTAGAAACAAACTACCAACTCTGGTGAAATGAAGACTTCAGTAAACCTGTAGCTTTGTAGACTACAAAAAGTCATGACTCTTCTAATGTTTATATTAGTCCTGTGTTTTGTTTGCACTTTGTGGGTAATACTGTGTTTTACTTGTTCTCTCTTTTCGGTTCTCTCTACAGTACATTGATATAGCCTCAAAGAAAACACTTTAGTTTTGTGAAAATGCTTTAGTCTCATGTAATTGATTTTTCAGTACCAGTTTGCATAAATTGTGTGCTAAATATTTCATTTGCTGCAATAGTAAGAGCAGACAATGACATAATAAAAAACCTATTGCATAAATTGTGTATTTTGAATATCAGAGAAGTTGACCTACTTTTTGAATGCCTGTAATGCTTGAGAGAGCTGCTGGATTGATGTGCTTGGGTACCACTGCAGCTTTGTGCTAATGAGCCACAGTGGTTAATCACAAGGAGACAGCATCTGGAGAAGCAGAGGGGGCCTTCCAGTTTCACTGCGAGCTTCTTTGATTCTGTTTTAGGGCAAGAGAGTCTATGTGCAAGACAGACTTTTGTCTGATCTGTATGTGTCAGTTATGAGAATGCTTTTGATTATCAAGGCATCAGCTTAATTCAAATAGGATAAATACTACATACTCATATCAAAGGCATTTGGGGCAGAGGGAGAAAGAAACATTGGCTCATTCTGTCTTTCACTGAACACAGACTCTCTTGTGATGAGTGTTGGCCCCCAACCAGTTGGACCAAAAACTGAACTAGTGACAAATTCCTTCATTCTATGTTTTGTTAGCAATCTCTTCTTTGAATTAAGTATTTCTAAGTACTGAGCTTTTTGATTTAAATACTAGAGGGAAAGAATGAAGATTCCTGCTTGATTTTTTTTTTTTAAGTTTCTGAATACTTAAAACTAATACATTAGTTCTAGCTTCCCTCACATGTAAAAAAAATTTCCGCAAAAACCCAAACAAACAGTAAACCCAGAATCAGTGAAAAGTGGCAAGAATGTTGACAGTATTTTATGAAAAGAGTTGTTATTTTCCTACCACGTTAATGTACATTGTTATGTCAGCTTCTGGATTGCGGGTAAATGCGGAACAAAGGAGACAAAGAATGGAACAAAACCCAGAGAAAATGAATCACGGTCTGTTTCTTCGCTGAAGGTAAGGTAGGATGCCAACAATGACGACTTCATTTGCTGTACTTCATTGATGACATATCAGTATTGCTGATGTGGCAGGGATCTAGATGTAATGACCGTGTTGATATTGGCTCTGAATTTTTATTCCTGCTTTGTATTTACTTAAAGGCAGCACAACTCTCCAGATGCAAACAGAGCAAAACAGAAACGGAGACCTAAGTAACTGACGTGTTCCCACTAATCAACTTGCACGGTTTTATTGAGAAGTGTTACATTATTGGGGAAGATGTCCTTGAGAAGAAAAGCTATGTTGTTCCTGGTGAGTTAGCGCGTAAGTTAGAAATCATATTACACTTTCCAAATAAGCAAATGATATTTCCAGGGTTCTGGCCAACATTAACTTTACAAATAAAGCAAGCAGTGACAGATTGTGTATGAGCCATTGCAGAGTATGCTGTATTACAACAGTTGCTTTTATGACCCTAGTCATTGTACTGCCAGGTACAAAAGGTGTAATATATGCATATGCACAGAACAGTATTTTATGCTGTAAGCACACACTTCTAATGATGGTAAACTTGATAAAACTGGTATTTTCTTATTTGTTTTCTTTCATGACGTGTACAGACCTAAGTAGGGTTCTATGTTTTGCTGTTCTTCTGATATCTTACCTTAATAATGCTGTGGACCACAAAGGGAAAATGCCAACTCATGCAACATCTAGTGTGAGCTTTGTAAGCCGTAACTGTGTTTAGGCAAGCCAGACACAGACATTTTATTGTGCTGCAATTTGACACCTATATAATGGCTAATTCCTGCATAGGGCTTAACCCAGTAAGACACCAAACAACTTATGAAAGATATTAAATGTTTCCAATGCTCAGTAGCTCAGTAAAAGTTTGAGATAATCCTCAGTTTCAGTGCTAGCCTCTTAATGCATTGAGGAGAAACAGGCATGCTACCTTTAGTAAAAATATACAGAAAGCTCATTACAATTCAAATAGCTCTCTTGATAAAAAAGAATAAGCATATTTCTTATAGGCTGTAATTTTTCAATATTTATTTTGCTTTTCTCCTCCCAATCCATTTTGTTGTCTCCTTCAGAGCCTTCCTAACGGTGAGATATATAGTGGCAGATAAATCTGGGAAAAAAATTTTTCTAGTTTTTCTTTCCCAATATCTATGAAACTTCCTGTTTTTTTTCCAAGAGAATTTGGCAGAGCTGGTATTCATTTACAAAGAAACAATAATTACGCTGTATAGCTAAAGGGATTACTTAAATTAGTAATGAATTCCTGAAAAGATTGTTATGGACAAAGCACAATGTGATGCAATTTTAAAATGTTATGTCGCACTCTGAGAAGCCTTCCAGGTTTGTTTTGATGGACATACAGGACCTACAATTTTAAAATATGCTCAGGTGAATCTGATTTTATCACGATCAGTGTTTCTGTGAAAACAAGTGAAGCTTCAGGTCCTTTGTTATCTTGTGTGCTCACTGTATGACAAGTACAGTGGAACTGAAAGTAAGGCGAAGCTGCATCTCTGTAGTAATGCCACTCTGCTTTTACAGATGCAGGTTCCTCCTTCTAAAGATGTTGCACTCGTGTAAGCAAAAGACAATGCACAACAGCAAAGGTTTTAACTAATGGAGGAAATAGATTATACCTTGCTATGCACTATTGGAAGAGAATTGGATGAGATGGCTTATTCATACTGCAGTCTTATCTGCACTGAGAAATGAAGTGAAAACAGCAGTCTTTCCTAGAGTTAGACCTCAGTCACATAGGAAAGGCTTAGCCAGTCAAGGCGATATGTATGAATATGTAGTCTCAACTCCAGCGTAGGCTGCAGTTTGAAGTCAAGAACCTCTGTGGACATTTGTGTGATAAGAACAGAACTCGAGTAAGCAGTTTGTAGTTGGCAGACAAAATGGTATGTAAAGCAAAGTTAGTTAATTTGACTTTTGCAATTTAGTTAGCAATCTACTCGGCTCTAGGTATAAAGTCATGTCTATGAATTAACTCCTGAACACTGAATTTTTCAGTTTCAAATGTTGTATTGACAGTTAATGGTATTCTACTGATCACAAAATCACTATATATCAAAAATAATGCAGATATTAAATAAACTATAGAAAAGGCTTCTTGGTCTGCTGTTACAAAATGCCTGAGAGAAATGCAACCTAGTAGATATCTCCAATTTACAAACTATGAGTTGAAATAAGGGTTGAACTATGGTGCTCTGTCTGCACTGGATTTGCAGCGGAAGGGCTCTTCTCTTGGTGCGAGGCACCTGTAATCTTGTCCAGGGCGAGGACTTTCTCTGCATTAGAGGTGGAAACCATTTTTAGACATTATTAATTGTCTTTGTGGATGCATTGGGGTCAGAGAGGTGCAAGGGTGAGAAAATGATCACATCCCAGCACTGGTGAGTGAAGAATGTTAAAATTAGTCAAGACCTTATGGACAAGTAGGAAAGGAAGCAAAAGCAGGTGGGGCCCCTGTTGGAAGAAACAAGGAAAATACTGTAGTGTTTCTTTAGCAGAAGCTGAAAGGGTCAGAAAAGAACAAAATAAAGCAAAGATACATGCACTGCAAGGTGGTGAAAAGAAGTAGTTGCTGATGTCAGAAAACATACACATAGATCACCAAAAGAGTTGTTTGATGCACCTTACTAAGCCAACCCACGGGTCAGAAGACGCAAAGGCATGTGTTAAGTCACTAGCCTCAGTTAAGAAAAATTGTCTGTTCTTGGCTTCATCGGCATGAATGAGCATTGCAAGGATGAAATTCGAAGTAACACTGTTATCATCAGATTTGGACCAGGAAGGCAGATGGGGGGGACCAGCATCCAGTTCTGGGCAGGAAGACTTCAGAATTTAATTGAAACTGGGGTATTGATCGATCCCAGGTAGCTGGAACTGCTGATTGATAACCATTAAGATGAAAATAGTGTAATAGTGCCCAATAATTTTTAATGACTTGGAACAAAGTCCCTGAAGTAAGCCTTATCTGAAGATGAGAAAAAAAAATCAATAGAGCAGCTTGAAGAGGTTTGTTTGGGGTACTTCAGTGCATGGTCAGTTGTATTTTAAATGCCATAAATATGTTACCATCTCTCCAGAGATGAAATCAATATCTTTATTACTAATTTGTAGGGATTTAATTTATTATTTCATTTAGTTTAAGAAAGTGATTGTTTTATGTAAGTAAGTAAATCTGAATTATACATATATATTCATTTTTTCAGAGTAGGTCTTGTGGTCTAAATATCAAATGTGAGCTTCCAGGCAGACTGCAAAAGTTACATTTCAATGTTCATATTAATGTGTAGGCTTACAGACAGAGCTTTTACATGTCTGCAGACCCCTTAACAGTCAGTGTTGTTGATGAACAGCTTGAAATTGGCTTTTTTCTATGGTATTTAAGGCAGATCTTTTATAATCACATTAAAACCTTTTGGAATCTTTGATCCTTTGACATTCATGATCTAATATCAAACAAATAGTCAAATATGCTTTCTTGCGCAGACTTAAATCTTTTTGTATCTGTATATCTTTTTGCAAAGTGTTACATTATAGATCTGCTTTTCAGTGGTATTTTTATTATGGTATTTTTTATTTATTTTTATTTATGGAGTATTATGGACTAGGTTCATTTCGTTTCATTCTTTATGATAATCAGCTGCTTGGCAAATGAGTGATTTCTGACATGTCTATGTATGCATATGTTGCTAGCTCTCTGTTTACCTCGGATGATGTTGTCCTACTCCCTAGTACTCTTTTCTTGAGAATACATGATCTGATTGCAGATAATCACCTTTTTTGCAGTTTTAAGAAGCTTCAAATATTTTGCCCAATATCAAATGCACTGTAGTAGTAGTCATTGTTTATAATGACAAGGCATGTGTTAGACTCTAGAATCTTAGCAATATTTTCAGCTGCATGCTATTCAAATGGAACACTGAGGACTTTGTGTGACAAAAAATATAGGGTTTGATGGCCCCTTTCTGTTTGTTTCTATTTACTAAAAGAATGCAGTATATAAATATTAACTTTATTTCTACTTATGTCATCCAAATTTTCTAAATTTGAAAAACTCCAGAGGATAAATTATTAAAACAATGTACTTTGTTAAGAAACCAAACAACATGGCACTTACTCTTGGCGCTTTATTAAACCATGTATCTTGATTATACCTCAGTAATGTTACGATTTCTATCTGGAACAGTTTAAGAATGTTAATTGAACTTTATTAGTTTCCTAAGATAATATTGAATGCAAAATTAATCCTGCTGATCAACTATTATTCCAAGTTTTACTGAAAACTGAACTGGAGACTTTTTCCACTTAACATGACAAACATTAGGCCATTCAGATTTATTGATTGCTGAATTTTAAAGACAAATTACTTTTCGTCTTTTAAATTCTAAAATGCAAAATAAAGCTTAAAGCAAAACCAACACCTTATTTTTGAAGGTTTCACAGTGTGCGTGCATGGAAAACTGTTATGTTTTCTTCAAGCTGCAAAATTTCAAAAATTTCCCTTGGGCAAACTTGAAGCTGAATAGAGCTATATCATAAATTGTAAATGTGTTTATACATGATAACCTGCTAGCAAATTATCTGTGTGACTTTTGTTTTTGTCTGAGGAACTCCTTCAATCTGTCATAATTAAGTTATCGTGCATATACACAAGACTTAATGCTTCACCATGACTTAGTTTTTTTCTTAATTTTTGGAGCGTGGTAATTTTGCTTAAAATTTATGTTATGGTTTAATAAATAATGGTTCCAAAAATATTCTTCTACTACTATGGGCTTGATATCTTTTTTTCTGTAGGTGCAGAAGATCCCTCCCTCATACGAAGAAGCCTCTTTTCAAACAATACTTAGGCAAACTTTCTCTGTTTATATTGGTCAGACTCCTATGAATTGTTCTTAGCTTAAAGCAGAAAGAAGTTTAGCTGTCTCCTATGGTTTTCTGAAATGCTGTGTCTTATTGTAGCCACTTGAACTTGGTAAGAGTTACTACATCCAGAGCAATATACGAAGATGCTGAATTGTCTTAGTATTGTGTGGCTGTCTTTTCTCAAATTTATTGGTGAAAGAACAGGAAAAAATAGAAAGCTTCCATGTTGGCCAGTATATTTGTTTTTACTTTTTGTCTGTTACAGCCTAGATGTGAAGAATACAAAGATGACATCTTTTTAGTGTTCTTTGTACTCTGGAAGCGATTAAAATGTGATTAACCTACTTTTAGAAGCAAATTTTGTGGACTTGTGTTTTTATCTTACATCATGGTCTTGCAGCAGTGATTTAATCTGGGGCCAATGCAAGAGGAAAGCTCAACACAGAATCATGGTGACCGCTGTAACATCCTTTTGTCAGAGTGTGGGGCATGACTCGAAAAGCCTTTTTAATATGAGTAATGAAAAATAGTGGTTTAATATTCTCTACGTTCCTTTACTTTTTTTTCTAAAAATACTGCTGTGTGTTAATGAAATGCAGCTATTTTTAATTGAAGTACATCAAGTAATTGCAGTACTTTTACATTTTGTATTTGTGTGCTTATAGTGATAGCTCAGAACAAATACAAACTCTGCTGTTTCTTATCAAATGTTTACGACATTTGTGTAAGGAGAAAAAAAAATTCAATGTTTACAAGAGCATGCTCCGTAGTAGTTTTGAATGCTTTGGATTTCAGCTGTTTCTTTAGGAGTTACACAGACCACATTCCCATTTGAAGTGTGAATATACATATGCATTATTGGACAGATTGTACATTCTGAATGTTAAAACACCTGTATATTATAGAATAAAAAATGACTGAAGTATCAGGTGTTTTGTTGTATAATAGTTTCCATATGGCATATGATAAAAAGCTGTTTCAACCAAGGTTTGATAAACTTACTGCTTTTATTCCAGATGGCCCAATTTGTGCATCTGCATTAATATTAAAAATTTAAGTGTTTTCTTTGAGAATCAGCTGAACAGTGTCCTGGGAGCCAGGAATATCTCTTCTGGGCTGGTTTTCCTACTGCAGTTCTCCTTCTGTCTCAGTTCCATTTTTTAAATTGTTGTTTTGTGTGTGTGCTCCCTCACAGTGTTTAAGTTGGGAAGTGTTTTGTGAACAGATAGTGGAACAAGAAATTTACATACAGCTTCCATACAGATTTTGAGTAAAGTTACACTTTAGATAAGTTTAACCCACTGTATTTCTAGACAAAAGAAAGCATAAAGGCTGAATAAATATTTAAGTGAATTCAGCCTGAGTATATAGAAAACAGATGTAAATTACTGAGACAAATTGCCTTTGTATTAAACTTTTCTTTCACAAAAGGCTTTTGAGTAGCTCATTAAAAATACCTTGGGGTAAATTTTCTGATAAACCAATATCCTTCAGAGAGAAGATGAAGTAGTAGTACTTGAAAAGTTTCTTTTCTTCTTGTATCTCTCTGCCTATTTGGATAAATTTTTATATTTACTTAGTATGCTAGGAGAAAAATACTGTTGATTGAGCTGCTATGTATTCTTTAGAACCACCTGAGGGTATTGTCTGGCTCTTTCTAAAGCCTATAAACTCACAAGATGTTTATCTCTTTAACGAAAACAGCGTGCAAAACAGATATTGGATTAATGCCCATAATAAATGGAAAATATCTGGATTTTTTTTTTATTTTAGTAAGAGTTGGTGTCAGCAGGCTGTTCTTATGACAGTCCTGGTTCATCTCATCTGCAGAAGAAATATTTTAATGTTTTCCTCTGGACTTAAAACAGCAAACATATACAGTCTTCTTCCTCTAAGTGCTTTTCTGAATATTCCACTGTTTTGCCCTGCAGCCTTTTCTGAAATAAGACTTGTCCAATTTGTGCTCCCAAGTGCAATTAATATTAAACATAATTTGAATAACTATATATAATTGTTCTGTCTCATGCCTTGCCTTTAAAAAATTCTTAAATCTTACTCTGAATTATTTGCAAAGAGGCCATGCTACTCATTTTTGGAAGTTAAATTCATTAACTAACAAGGTTTTCTTCCACCATCTACTAATTTTCCCTGAACTCTTCTTCACATGGGTGAGTGGAGGCTAGAAGAGATTATGGTCAGCAGGGTATCTTCCAGAAAAAACGTCTCTGCATTAGAAAAGGTAACTTTGTCTATATAAAACATTTTTACAGTAATAAACACCTCATTTTTGTGTCAGGGATTTTCTTACATTTAGGATGTATTTGTAGATGAGGAGCTTTAACCAAAGTCTGTAAAATTTTGCCCTTACTCTCTTATTTTTTTTTTATCTCCATATCTCAATACTTGTTTGTGAAGTCATGTTGATATCTTAACCTATGTGAGACGTGTCTGGAAAAGCTTCCAACTTCTTTGAGAAAATCAGCTATAAATCATGACACCTGCAAGCTCCCTTTGCACAACTACCAATCTGTGTGTCCTGTGAGAAAGACAGAACTGTGTTCTTCTCTGAACTTTTGGGTTCTTCCGGTGTAGCTTCCAGCACAACAGTGCAGCCCCTATAACCTTTACAAGAAAGAGTATGGTGTCCTCTGCTTGCAGTTTTACGTGGTTATTTGTATGAGATGACTTAAGAACAGTGTTTCTGGATGTGTGAAGAAAATTATAACCTTTATTAGAGGGTTCATGTAAGTTATAACTGGTAACAGAAGATCGTGCAGGGGGAAAAGACTTGCTCCTTATCTTTGGTCCTACATAGAAATCATCTGTCAAAGACAATTAAAAGGCTAAATCGTGTTCACTGTGAGCTAATTCATCGTGGCTTCTTACAGGAATGAAGCTGGCCTAATCTACACCACAGTTACATGTACACAGATGAAAATGTAAAGTCAAAATGATGCAAAAATAACAAACCATAAGGTTCCAGAAAAGCAACGTTGGAAAAAAGTGACATCATATTTCTAATAGCTCTAAACTACCAGAAGCTTGGAGGGAAACAGTTATATCTTCCCATTTCAATGGAAAAGTAAATCCGATACACACACCACTGAAAAAAGCTAAGAAAAGGAAGTTTCTAGTATTTTGAATGCAATTAATATTTACATGTTCTATTTTTTATTGAAAACTTAAAACTTGAGGGTTATTTCCCATTTAATGCAAAATTAGAATTGATGTCTAGGTAAACAAGGACATTCTACTTGCGTTATTACTTCTGCCTGATAGTAGATTTGCATAGTTCACTAAGTACCAATTACATTCACCAAATCTGTCAACATTAGCCCCAAATATGTGTTAGAAGATATACAGATAAAGTGCAGGCAAAGAAGGAGAGCAGCTCTGTAATAATCTTGCAGAGTGGAACAGTAGGCTGGATATCTGTTGAATGCATTAGCATATACTTGTGAATGCACAAGGCTGAGGGGTATAAAGCATGTGAAAGGGAGATTTATGTTAAAATAGTGTAGGTGGTGTGGTGAAAAATTGCCCCTTGTGGTGACATATTAAGATACAGTGAGGTGATTATTAAAATGCCGGCATAAACCTAAAAGACTCTGGTTTAAATTTCCAGTGTTTCAATTTTCTAACTCTCTTGAGAAAAGAAGAAGCAAAGCCTGTGTTTATCTGATTGCACAGCATAATAAATAAGAAATTATATTTAGAGGAGCAGTATTTGCAATCTTGATGTCTGATATTGGTCAAAAAGCCTTAGAAGCAACTGGTCTGACAGGTTTATATCTTTTCAGAGTGTATTGTGCATCTCTCTAAACCGCTTGTAATATAATCGGAAAGCACTGACCCATAATCTACAAAAATAGCATAAATATTACATTGCAGCTTAGTGAATCTTGTACTGGAGACAAGCTCTAGTGATAATATATGAATTATCTTATTTTGTGCTCTCAATTACCTTGTCAGTACATGTGGCAAGATACTACAGTTCTTCACAGCTCCAAAGCAGTACATACAATATTATGGATATAGATGCCCAACTCCTTCGTGTTTCAACTTTTTAGCTCATTCACCAAACCAATCAGTAAGTGTTCATCGCATATTTTTTTAGATTTAAATAATTGCAGAGCACAAAATTGACAGACTAGTATGAAACAGCATTTGTGAGGATACAGACGTTCTCTGATGATCTATCTTCATCAGTCTGTTACTTGTTTCATTGAATGAAAAGTTGTCTTGTTATTGAAAGCCATTAGAACAGAATAACTCCATTTACAGAACGGTAGGAAGTGTACTTTCCGACATTTGGTTTTCTCCTTGCTTCTCGTTTTAGTACAATTCAGATTTCAGGATGACTTCTGCAAGGCTGATGTTTTCTTATAAAAGTGTGAAAGTGACTGTAATCAAAAATGTAGCAAAAATCAAACAAAATCAGATATAATAAGCCAGTTATTAGCTTCACTAGCATTGCATCAAAATATTATTTCAGAGTAAGAAAGCAGTGCAAAGTATTACAGATCTTCCATGACAAAAATACTTTATTTCAAATGTCT